>ERZ780207.1463-NODE-1463-length-20009-cov-6.739451_pt1 | contig 20009 bp, 20 predicted proteins | sample MGYA00510977_ERZ780207 | MGnify/ENA primary metagenome ERZ780207 (study PRJEB29588, sample SAMEA2151383) | human gut metagenome | biome: human gut; feature: human-associated habitat; material: faeces | place: Denmark | collected 2008/2010 ... | reverse complement strand
CAAAAGGTCTGCTGCACCGTGCGGTGCAGCAGACCTTTTCACTTTTATTCTTTTACCACAGGCGGATGACCTTGATGACGCCCTCGGCCTTATCGCGGGCCAGCTCCAGATGGTGCTGCAGCGCCATGGCAGCGCCGTCCCAGTCCCCTGCCAGAGCAGCATCCAGGATCTGCAGATGCTCCTCACAGGTCTGCTCCTGATTGATCATGCTCACCTTGCCGGTCATGATGCGGAAGCGGGTGTTCAGGCCGGTGATGCGGTCGTAGGCAGAGCGCAGATACTTGTTGGGCAGGGTGCTCATCAGCAGCTCGTGGAAGTCGTCGTCCGACTTGCAGAAATCTTCAATGCGCTCGCTGTGGTGCATCAGCTCGGCGTAGGCCTCCAGCTGCTCCCGGGGGATGGCATTGCCGTAAGTACGCAGGGCATAGGGCTCCACCAAAAGACGCATCTCAAACATGCTGTGCACGTCCTCTTCGGTGATGCCGGAGACCATCAGACCCTTTTTGGGCAGAATGGTGATCAGCCCCTCCTGCTCCAGACGCCCCAGCGCATCCCGCATGGGGGTGCGGCTGATGTTGCCCATCTCGGCGCAGAGTTTCTGCTCGTTCAGAAACTCGTTGGGGCGGTACTCGCAGTTCAAGATCTTGGTTTTGAGGTACTGGTACGCCTGCAGCTTCAGGCTGAGCTTTGCCTGTGCGTCCTGCTCTTTCATAAGCACATTCTCCTATTCTTCTTTGTCTTCTTCTCCAAAAAACGTTCCAAAACGTCCGAACCGGCAGCACAAACCCACCGCTGCCGGTTTCTTCTTCATGTTCAGCCAGCTTGTATCCCGGCTGCAATCCAACCACTTTATCTAATACATTATTTCACATCAGGGCATTTTTTACAAGACTTTTTGCTTAACTTTGGAGTGTTTTCCGTTTTATACAAAGATTACGCCTCGATTTTGCTACTTTTTACAATGTTTTTTGTGCTTGTCGCCAAACAGGCCGACTTTCCGCCCGCTTCTTTTGCATCCAAGCGCAAACTGTGCTACAATAAGGGTAAAAAACAACACATCTACACCGGAAAGGACCGAAACTCTCATGGCACGAAGCGATGGCTACAACACCCGCACCCGGCAACTCATCCTGGACTACCTCATCAACAACTGTCAGCACGCAGTAAGTGCCTCCAACATTCTGGAGCATCTGGAGGCGCAGGGCGCAAGCCCCAACCCCACCACTGTATACCGCTATCTGGATAAGCTGGCGGGCGAGCAGCGCATTATGAAATATGTAGCCGATAAAGGCGAGCGGGCGGTGTTCCAGTATGTGGACGAGGGACGCCATTGCCGGGAGCACCTGCACCTCAAGTGCGTGCAGTGCGGGCGCATCTATCACTTGGACTGCCATTTTATGGATGAGGTGCGCGCCCACCTGATGGCGGAGCACGGCTTTACCCTGCAATGCGAGGGCAGTGTGCTGTACGGGCTGTGCCGTCATTGCGCGCAGAACGCGGCACCGTCCGCAGCGGAAGAACAGCCTGCAAAAAAATGCGCCTGCTGTGTTGACACGGACAAAAACCCGTGATACAATGCAGACAATAAAAGTGTTGACCGGGAAAAGTAAGGCCTCAGGTTTTTCTTGCAGAGAGCGCGGGACGGTGGAAACCGCGCAGAAAACGAAGTCCGAAGAACACCCGTGAGCCGCTCCCTGAACCTGCGTGTGCAGCAGTAGGGGCAGACGTGCGCCGCTCGTTATCGCGGCAGTGCTTTCAACGGGGAGAGCGCACAAAAGTGACCGGCGTATTGCGTATGCCGGTAATTTAGGTGGCACCACGGATACGGCAGCATATTCGTCCTAGGACTATGGGATGAATGTGCTGCCGTATTTTTATTTTAAGAGGGGTAAGAAGTATGTGCTGTGTTATGGGTTATACGGGGCACGACCTGAGTGCCGAAAAATTCAAAGAGTATCTGCTGCGCACCGTGGACCGCGGGCCGGACGACCAGCGAGTGGTGGAGGGTCCCTACGGCCTGATGGGCTTTGGGCGGCTTGCCATCATGGGACTGACCCCGGAGGGGATGCAGCCCTTTTACCGGGGCGCTGACTGCGTGGTGTGCAACGGCGAGCTGTACGGCTTCCGGTTCGAAAAAGAGATCTTAAAGCGCCGTGGCTACAAGTTCTGCTCCGACTGCGACTGCGAGATCCTGCTGCCGCTGTACTACGAGTACGGGCTGGATATGTTCCGCCACATGGACGCGGAGTTTGCGCTGATCCTGTACGATTCCCGCAAGGATCGTCTCATCGCCGCCCGCGACCCCATCGGCATCCGTCCGCTGTTCTACGGCTACTCCAAGTCCAGCCACAAGATCGCCTTTTCCTCCGAGATGCGCAACCTGATCGGCTGGTGCGATGATATCCGTCCCTTCCCCATCGGCAGCTACTACTGCGATGGCCGCTTTGTGCGCTACGAGGACATTGCAGATGTGCCCGCTCCCATGCAGGACGATATGCCCTCCATCCTGCAGAACATCCGCGAGAAGCTGATCGCCGGTGTGGAAAAGCGGCTGGACGCCGATGCGCCCGTGGGCTTCCTGCTTTCCGGCGGGCTCGACTCCTCCTTGGTGTGCTCCATTGCCGCCAAGAAGCTGGGCAAACCCATCCGCACCTTTGCCATCGGCATGGACACCGATGCCATCGACCTGAAATACGCCCGGCAGACTGCGGACTATCTTGGCAGCGAGCACCACGAGATCATCATCAACCGCGAGATGGTGCTCAGCAGCTTGGAAGAGGTCATCCGGCTGCTGGGTACATGGGATATCACCACCATCCGCGCCAGCATGGGCATGTATCTGCTGTGCAAGGCCATTCACGAGCAGACCGATGTGCGTGTGCTGCTGACCGGCGAGATCTCGGACGAGCTGTTCGGCTACAAATACACCGACTACGCCCCCACCGCCGATGCTTTCCAGCAGGAGAGCCAGAAGCGCATCCGGGAGCTGTACATGTACGATGTGCTGCGGGCAGACCGCTGCATCTCCTCCAACAGCATCGAAGCCCGCGTGCCCTTTGGCGACCTGGATTTTGTGCGCTACGTCATGGCCATCGACCCGGAAAAGAAGCTGAACCGCTACGGCAAGGGCAAGTACCTGCTGCGCAAGGCCTTTGAGGGCGACTGGCTGCCGCCGGAGATCCTGTGGCGCGAAAAGGCCGCCTTCTCGGACGCCGTGGGCCACAGCATGGTGGACGACATCAAGGAGTACGCCGAGAGCCTGTACACCGAGGAGGAGTTCCAGATGCGCCGGGCAAACTACTCGGCACACTGCATGCCCTTTACCAAGGAGAGCCTGTTCTACCGCGAAATTTTTGAGAAGTACTACCACGACCAGAGCCGCACCATCGTGGGCTTCTGGATGCCCAACAAAGCATGGCCGGGCTGCAACGTCAACGACCCCTCTGCCCGCGTGCTGGCAAACTATGGTGCTTCCGGCGTATAACGCCAGAGCATTTTTCAGCAGAAAACTTTTTATGATTTCGGAACACCGGAGCATCTGCGGACGCTCCGGTGTTCCATTTTTACGCAAAAAAGCCCCCGCCGACAGAGGGAAAAAAGTGTCGGCGGGGGCTCAGGAAAATGTCAAATCAGGGGTTCAGTGCTCAGTCGTCTGCGGCCTCGTCCAGATTGCCCAGCTTCTTGGCCTGCTCCACAACAGCAGGCACCAGCATCTCGGGCAGGGTCTCATAGCGGGCAAACTCGGTGGTGAACCAGCCGCGGCCCTGTGTGGTCTGCCGGATAAAGGTGGTAAAGTTTGCAAGCTCTGCCAGCGGCACCTCGGCAATGATGGTCTGCAAGCCGTCCTCGTCCGGCTCCATGCCCAGCACACGGCCACGGCGCTTGGTCACATCACCCATGATATCGCCGGTGTTGTCGTTGGGCACATGGGCCTTCAGGGTGTGGATGGGCTCCAGAATGACGGGGCCGGCCTCCGGCATAGCGGCTTTATAGGCCAACTTTGCAGCCATGATAAAGGCCATTTCAGAGCTATCCACCGGGTGGTAGCTGCCGTCCAGCAGGGTGGCCTTCAGGCCGACCACGGGGTAACCGGCCAGCACGCCCTTTTCGGCAGCCAGACGCACGCCCTTTTCTACGGCGGGGAAGAAGTTCTTGGGCACGCTGCCGCCGAACACCTTTTCCTCGAACACGACCTGCTCGCTGTCGCAGGGCTCGAAGTTGATGATAACGTCACCGAACTGGCCATGACCGCCGGTCTGCTTCTTGTGGCGGCCCTGTTTCTGGCAAGCCTTGCGGATGGACTCGCGATAGGCGATGCGGGGAGCTTCCAGACCGATCTCCACGCCGAACTTGTTCTTCAGCTTGGCCTTGACCACGTCCAGATGCTGCTCACCCAAGCCGCCGATGACCTGCTGATGGGTCTCGGCGTTATTGATGTAGCACAGGGTGGGATCTTCTTCCATCAGGCGTGCCAGTGCGCTGGAGATCTTGCCCTCGTCGCCCTTCTTGGCCACGGTAACAGCCATAAACAGGCTGGGCTTGGGGAATACAGGGGCGGGCAACTTGACCACGCGGTCTGCATCGCACAGGGTATCGCCGGTCTTTGCGCTCACCAGCTTTGCCACTGCGCCGATATCACCGGCACCGATGCCGTCGTTTTCGATCTGCTTCTTGCCAAGGACAGTCAGGGGCTTGGTGATCTTTTCCACCTCGCCGGTGCGGGCGTTGGTCAGCGGTTCGCCTGCGGTCACCTTGCCGCTGATAACGCGCAGATAGCTCAGCTTGCCCACGAACGGGTCGGCCACGGTCTTAAAGACGTAGGCGGCAGTGGGCTCATCCTCGGTGCAGTGCAGTTCCACCGGCTCGCCGTTGGCATTCTCGGCCAGCGTGCTGGCCTCGTGCTCCGGGCTGGGCAGCAGCTTGTGCATATTAAACAGCAGCATATCCAGTGCCTGCATGTTTACGGCGCTGCCGCAGAACACGGGGGTGATCAGGCCATCCTTAACGCCCTTGCGCATACCCTCCACGATCTCCTCGGTGGTAAAGGGCTCGCCGCCGAAGAACTTTTCCATCAGCTCATCGTCGGTTTCTGCAATGGCCTCGCTCATGGCCTCGATCAGGCCCTGGAAGCGGTGGCCGATGTCCGGCAGGTCTACCTGAATCTGCTTGCCACCCTCGTACTTGAAGGCCTTCTGGCTGAACAGGTTGATGTACACAGGGGTGCCGTCATCCAGCTTTGCAGGCACGACGCAGGGGCAGACGGTGGAGCCGAAGCGGATCTTCATGTCCTCAAGGATCTTGAAGTAGTTGGCGTTTTCCAGATCGCACTTGGACACGAACACCATGGTGGCCTTGCCGTTCTTGCGGGCCAGCTGGAACGCCTTTTCTGCGCCCACAGTAACGCCGCTGCGGCCGGACACGCACACCAGCACGCTCTCGGCGGCGCGGATGCCCTCGTACTCGCCTGCTTCAAAGTCGAACAGACCCGGTGCATCGATCAGGTTGTACTTGATGCCCTCGTACTCCACCGGCACAACGGACGCCGACAGGCTGGCCTTGCGCTTTGCTTCCTCGGGATCAAAGTCCGAAATCGTGGTACCGTCCTCAACCCGGCCCATACGCTCGGCAGCGCCCGAAAAATAGACCAGTGCTTCGGTCAGCGTGGTCTTGCCGCTGCCGGCATGGCCGGCAATCAGAATATTGCGGATGTTGTTGCTTGCGTATTTCATATCGGTTTTTCCCTCATTTCCGCCGCACGGAGCGTTCTCTCCGTTTTTGTGGCATATTTTACAAAGATAATACCACATCCGAAACGATTTTTAAATATATCGTTTCAAATTTTAGCAAAATCGCCTGCCAAACTTCCGGGCACTGTTTTGTGCAAGTTGACATTCGGGTGTAAAACAGCCGGGCAGAAAAAGCAGAACTCCCGGCAGCGCGTACAGGCGCGAAACCGGGAGTTTTCGTTGCAAATATGCGGTTTTTGTGGTATGCTGTAAGTGCCGCTTCGGCGGTAAGGGCGTTGATTGCATAATCGGTGGTCTAGCTCCTTCCGGCTGCGCGCCAGAGGGGACGAAAAACTTTTTGCTTCCCCTGACGCGAAAGCGGAAAGGGGGGATGCCTCATGACGTTTGAACAGGTCGTGCTGTTGCTCACGCTGCTTGGCGGAGCAATCTACATTACCTTCGAAATCGCATGGACGATTTCCAACGGCAAAAAGAAATGACCGCTCATGCCCTCAGAAAGCAAGCGGTCATTCTTTACGACTGATTAGCCGGATGAGGAGCTGACCATTGCAGTCAGCGCTCTTTCTATTCGTAGTATAGTCTATTTTTCCGGGTTTGTCAAGCCGCAGACCCGCTGGAAGAGGCAGGAGGTTTTACGCGATGAAGCGCGAGGATTATATCAACTGGGACGAATATTTTATGGGCATTGCGCTGCTTACCGCCATGCGCTCCAAGGACCCCAACAGTCAGGTGGGCGCGTGCATCGTAAGCCCGGAAAATAAGATCCTTTCCTTAGGCTACAACGGGATGCCCATGGGTTGCAGCGATGACGAGATGCCTTGGGAGCGGGAGGGTGCCCCCCTGCAGACCAAGTATATGTACGTCTGCCACGCTGAGCTGAACGCCATTCTCAACAGCGCCCACAACAACCTGAAGGGTGCCCGGGTGTATGTGACCCTGTTTCCCTGCAACGAGTGCACCAAGGCTATTATTCAGTCCGGCATTGCCGAGGTGGTGTACTACGGCGACAAGTACCACGACAGTGATTCCAGCATTGCGGCGCGGTTCATGTTCGAGCACGCCGGTGTCCGGCTGACCCCCTATAAGCCCACCGGACGCCGGGTAGAGCTGGAGCTGTAAGCTCCCTCTTGACCTTCCCGATGCAACGTATTATAATAGGGTCAAAGCTTGAATAAATATTCAAGAACGCTCGCATAGAGAGGGAAATATACAATGGAACTGAAAAATCGCAGCTTTTTGAAGCTATTGGACTACACCCCCGCCGAGATCGGGCAGCTGCTGGAGCTGGCCGCTGACCTGAAAGCCAAAAAGAAGGCCGGTATCCGTCACGACCAGCTGCGGGGCAAAAACATTGCCCTGATCTTTGAAAAGACCTCCACCCGCACCCGCTGCAGCTTTGAGGTAGCCGCCCACGATCTGGGCATGGAAGTGACCTATCTGGACCCCTCCGGCAGCCAGATCGGCAAAAAGGAGTCCATCGCCGACACCGCCCGGGTGCTGGGCCGGATGTTTGACGGCATCGAGTACCGTGGCTACGGCCAGCAGATCGTGGAGGATCTGGCAAACTACGCCGGTGTTCCGGTATGGAACGGCCTGACCAATGAGTTTCACCCCACCCAGATCTTAGCCGATTTCCTCACCATTCAGGAGCATTTCGGTCACCTGAAGGGCATCCACTTTGTTTACTTTGGTGACGCCCGCTACAACATGGGCAACAGCCTGATGGTAGGCTGCGCCAAGATGGGCTTGCACTTTACTGCCTGCGCCCCCAAAAAGTACCAGCCGGATGCCGCGCTTGTGGAACAGTGTCAGGCCATTGCCGCCCAGACCGGGGCGACCCTCTCCTTTGAGGAGGATCCCGTCAAGGCAGCAAAGGGCGCGGACGTGCTGTACACCGATGTGTGGGTGTCCATGGGCGAGCCGGTAGAAGTCTGGGCAGAGCGCATCCACGACCTTGCTCCCTACCAGATCAATCAGGATCTGATGAATATTGCAGGCCCGGATGCAGTATTTATGCACTGTCTGCCCGCCTACCACGACCACAAGACCACCGTGGGCAAGGAGATGGGTGAGCGCTTTGGCCGCGACGCCATGGAGGTGACCAACGAGGTATTCGAAGGCCCACAGAGCATCGTGTTTGATGAGGCCGAGAACCGGATGCACACCATCAAGGCGGTCATGGCGGCTACCTTGGGATATCAGGAATAAAGATATAAGCCCGGAAGGTTCGCAGACCCTCCGGGCTTATTCTATCTGAAAATAATTTTCCGCTTAGCAATCATTCCGAAACTGCATTCTGCAGCTTCAGCACGCCTGCCTGCGTCAGGCGCTTACGCAGCAGCGCACCCACGATGCAGGACACCACGATCTTTGCAAGATCCAGCGCAATAAAGGGGTAGACACACACCGTCAGCGCGTAGCCCAGCTCGCACTGCATCTGGAACACGAACCATGCGGTGCCCAGCACATAGCAGGCGGCATCGCCCAGCACCAGACCCACAGCGGAGACCACCGGGTTGCCCTTGCTCTTTTCAATGAACATCCCGCCGATGAAGGCCAGCAGCAGATAACCCACCAGATAGCCGCCGGTAGGGCCTGCCAGCTTGGCAAGACCGGCGCCGTAGCCGGAGAACACCGGAATACCGATGGCGCCCAGTGCCAGATAGATGACCACGCTCAGGGTGCCGAACTTCGGCCCCAGCAGCCATGCGGTCAGGCAGATAACAAAGTTTGCCAGCGAGATGGGCACGGCTCCGATGGGCACGGTCAGCGGGCCCAGCACGCACAGCACGGCAGCCATTACAGCGGTGACAGCCATCTGATAAGTAGTCAGTTTTTTGTCTTTCATAGTCAGTTTTCCCCTCTGTTTTTTCGTTTTATAAGGCGTCCGTGCCCGAGTATACCGCACCGGTGCGCCGTAGGTCAACGAAAAAGTTTGCAAAGGGTTTACAATCAACAGATATATTGTAATCCGTCGAAAAATATGATATTCTAAGAATACGGCGCTGATTGCATAATCGGTGGTCATGCTTTCCCATCCCGCAGCACTGCTTCTTCCTGTACATGGAACAAACCAGCGGCTTGTGGGAGGAGAACTTTTTTGAGCCAAGTCTCCCCAAGCCCTGAAGGCGAAGGGAGGGATGTCAGATGGATCTGTCGGAGATGCTGAACCTGCTGATGGTCATTCTTACGCTGTTGGGATTGATCATTGAGGTAATTCGCCTGACCCTTGAGGTCATGGATAAAGCTTCGCAGAAGAAAAACGATGACAACAAAAAAGATTGACCGCCCCAGTCTACCAAACTAGCGGTCAATCTTTTTGACTAATGCGGGATGGAAAGCTGACCTTTGCAGTCAGTGCCCCTTCTGTTTATAGTATAATCGCACCATCGTGTTTTGTCAAGGAGGTTCCCATGGGTGGAGGTCATGTATTGCGGCCAGATTTCGGGATGCCGCAGCCGGATGCGGCGTACCCGCTGACCGAGTTCTATCTGTTGGCACAGCAGGCGCTGGAAAAAAGCGGCAGCTTTATGCTGCCCGCCCTCTACGCAGGGCTGCAAGCCCCTGCCCGGCGCATCTACCGGGAGGAAGCCGCCGGGTATCTGCAGCTTGCGGCTGCTCCGGCAGAGGGCCTGACCCGGCTGTTCTCCCCTGCCCGGATGCAGCTTTTATACAGCAGCTTGCAGGTGCAGCCGGACGGCACCCCCGCCGCCCTTTTGCTGACCGAGGAATGTACCCGCCTGACCGTGGCGGTGCAGCTGCTGCCGCCCTTTGTATGGGAGGACCCGCTGCCGCCGCTGCCGGATGTTCCGGCGGCGCTCACCCTGCAATTGACCATGCAGGACGTGATGGCCATCGACACTTCCCCCGCCGCACTGGCGCAGAAGCTGGTGCACAGCACAAGCGGCAAATGCTGGCTGCATCACCCCAAGGCCGAGACCTTTCTCTCCGAGCGGCTGGCGCTGCTGCAAAGGGTCTATAAATAAAGAAGGAGCACCCTCCCCTCTTTTACTTTCTGCGATTCCGTGGTATACTGACCGGTAAACTGGCAGGATATCCAACCCCTGTCGGAGAACGTGGACGTGCCTTGCGGTCCGGTGCGTCCGGCACACAAAAAATGGAAGAAACCGGGTTTTGTTCTGCAATAATCGGGGATGCTGAGCCGTATATCAAGTGAACGTCCCCGTGAGAACCACAAACATTCCATCGAGAAGCCCGCTTCCGGGCATCCAAGGAGAGTTTATACAATGGGACAGCTGACCAGAAACGAAGTATTTACCTTGGCGGTGCAGCGTTACAGCGACACCGTCTACCGCACTGCGGTGCATAATTGCCGCTGCACAGCCGATGCTGAGGATGTGGTGCAGGATGTGTTTGAAAAACTGCTGCACTACAACGGCATCTTTGAGAGTGAGGAGCATCTCAAAGCATGGCTGCTGCGGGTGGCCATCAACCGCTGCCGGGACCTGACCCGCGCCGCCCACCAAAAGGACACCGAGCTGGACGAGAACCTGCCCGCCCCCGATGTTCTGGAGGAGGACGGCAGCGTGCTGGATGCCATCCGCACCCTGCCGGAAAACTACCGCAATGCCATCTATCTGCATTACTACGAAGGATACACTGCGGCAGAGATCGGGCGGATGATGGCGGTGCCCACAAACACGGTACTAAGCTGGCTGCGGCGCGCACGGGCACAGTTACATACGATGCTGAAGGAGGAGATCGAAGATGAGGTGGTATGAATATAAGATGGAGGTCGATGACCTGACTGCCCCGGACGATCTGAAGGCAAAGCTGCTGGCCATGACCGACACCCTGACCGCGGAGGAAAAGGCCGAGCCAATGATGGCTGCCCCTGCCCCGCAGACCGCTGCACCCGCAGCACCCCTGAACACCGAAGCCAAGAAGAAAAAGCCCATCCACTTCCCGGCAAAGCAGCTGGGCACGCTGGCTGCCTGTCTGGCCGTGTGCGTGCTGGGTTACAGCACCCTGCATCTGGGCATCGGGATGGGCAGCGCCAAAAGCAGCGCGCCCGCCCTGTACGCAGCCGAAGGCGCTGCCGACAGCTCCGCTGCCTCTGTGGCAGCGGGCGGGTTTGATCTCCAGCATGCCGCGCTGGACAGCACCCCCGAGGCGGTGAATTACAGTCTGGAGGCAGACGACCGCTCTCTGGAAACGGAATACAGCGGCACCGGCAGCGCCGAGGCTGCTGCCCCTGCGGTGGACAGTGCCAAGATCATCTACACCGCCAACCTGACACTGGAAAGCAAGGACTACGAAACAGCCCGCAGTGCGCTGGACAGCGCCCTCGCCGAGGCGGGCGGCTATCTGGAATCCAGCAGCGAATATTCCAGCAGTGGTTCCAGCCGCTCCGTAAGCCTGACCTACCGGGTGCCGCAGGCCAACTACCAGAGCTTTCTGGAGGCTGTGGCCGCTGCCGGTAATGTGACCTACCGCAGCCAGCAGGCCGATGATGTGACCACCCAGTATATGGACGTGTCCGCGCGGCTTTCTAATCTGCAGGCACAGCGCACCCGCTTACAGCAGCTGCAGGCACAGGCCGAAACTCTTTCGGACTTGCTGCAGATTGAGGACTCCCTCACCGAGGTGCAGTCCCAGATCGAAAGCTGGCAGAGCCAGCTGGACTGGTACAGCGATCAGGTGCAGCAGTGCACCGTGTATATCGACCTGAACGAGGTGCAGACCTACACACCCGCCGACGAGGGCTTTTTCTCCCGCATCGGCACGGCCCTTGTTTCCGGCTGGGGCAACTTTGTGAATGGCTTGCAGCAATTTGTGGTGGCGCTGGCCTCCGTCTGGCCGCTGGCAGTGCTGGCGTGCGCCGCTGTTGCCGTGGCGCTTGCATGGCGCAAAAAGCACCCGAAGAAGTGACCCCATAGAAATTCATTTTTCCCGCATAAAGGCTTCCCCCGGCCGGGGGAAGCCTTTTGTTCAACCCCGTTGAAAAAACCACCCCTGTCCCGCCGGGCTGCTGCACCGGGAGACAGGGGTGGTTTTGTATATTTTGCAGTACTTATTACACACCGGAATAGGCCGAGAAGCCGCCGTCCACCGGCAGGCAGATGCCGGTGATGAAACCGGCTGCCTCATTGTTCAACAGGAACAGCAGTGCGCCCACAAGGTCTTTCTCGCTGTCGCCGAAGTGTCCCATGGGGGTGGCGGCAAGGATCTTTTTGGTGCGGTCGGTGGGGGTGCCGTCCTCGTTGAAGAGCAGCTTTGCGTTCTGCTCGCTGGCAAAAAAGCCCGGGGCAATGGCGTTGACCCGGATGCCCACCTTGCTGAAATGTACCGCCAGCCACTGGGTAAAGTTGGTCACAGCAGCCTTGGAGCCGGAGTAGGCGGGGATCTTGGTCAGGGGCAGGTAGGCATTCATGCTGGAAATGTTCAGAATGTTGCAGCCCTCGCGCCCTACCATCTGCCGTGCAAAGGCCTGCGTGGGCAGCAGGGTGCCGATAAAGTTCAGGTTGAACACCATCTCCACGCCGCTCTCGTCCAGATCAAAAAAGGTAACGGTGTCGCTTTCCAGATCGGCCATCTCAAAATATTCCTTGTCCGTATTGGCGCGGGCGTTGTTGCCGCCGGCACCGTTCACAAGGATATCACAGGGGCCAAGGTCTGCCAGCACATCCTCGGCTACCTGCAGACAGTTGGCCTTGTTCATCACGTTGCAGGTGTAGCCCTTGGCGGTGCCGCCCTCGGCCTCGATCTCGTCCGCAAGCTCCTTGAGCTTATCCATGTTGCGGCCCAGCAGCGCCACCTTTGCGCCCGCCCGGGCCAGCGCCTTGGCAAAAATGGAGCACAGCGTGCCGCTTGCGCCGGTGACGACAGCCACCTTGCCGGTGAGATCTGTGTTCAGTACATTCTTTTCCATAACATCCTCCTGCTACAGCTGTATTCATTGGCTAGAGTATAACAGAAAAAGACGGTCTTTGCCAGAACGTTCTTATTATAAAAGGGGAAAGTTTTATTCTTTTTGCCGGGCAACAAGCACGATATCTTCTGGATGCGGTGCAGACGCAATCGCGCAAAATCGCAAAAATGACCGTTTTTACCTTGAAGATCTTCTAACTCTTCCAAAGCAAAAGCAGTATGATAAAAGCATGACAAACACATACTGACTTCGGCTGCGCTGCCCGCAGCGGGCTACACTGTTCAAGCCGCAGCGGGCTGCGCCTATGACCCACAGAGTTTTGAACAATGTGGGCATTCAGACCTGGAAACACAGCATTCCGCACCCACAATGTTCAACCCGAACGATGTGAACATTTAACGTAGGACAGTTTCTTTTTGCACACTGATCAAATATAAAAAGTTATAATAATATTCTACACTGTTCACGCTGCACAATGTGCAACAGCGGCGGCGCTTCCCACTTTGATGTGAACACAAAAAAGCAGGTTGAATTTAAAAAATTCAACCTGCTTGGTGGTTGCGGGGGCCGGATTTGAACCAACGACCTTCGGGTTATGAGCCCGACGAGCTACCAGACTGCTCCACCCCGCGATATTTACTTTTTTGCTTTTCAGCGGTTCTCGCTGACTGCTCAAGTATAATACCACAGAGCGGGTAGAATGTCAACCCTTTTTGAGAAAAATTTTCGTATTCTCCTGCCGCAGCTTTTAACGCACCATTGTCCGGTGCTGTGCGCGGTATTCGGCGGGGGTGATGCTGTACAGACGGCGGAAGGTTTTCAGGAAGCTGCTGTAATCCGGAAAGCCGCTTTCGGTGCAGGCATTCAGGACGGAAACGCCCTCCTCCAGCGCCTTGCGGCAGTGCTGCATCCGCAGATAGGTCAGGTAGTTGTGGATGCTCTCCATGGTGCACTCCTTGAGAACGCGCGGGAAAGGTGCTCCCGGCTAACGTAAAGCTCTTGCGCCAGCTGCGCGGTGGTAAGGGTCGGGTTCTGATAATGCGTTTGCAGGTAGACCACCGCGCGCGCGACCAGCACACTGGTGCTGCTGGGTGTTCTAAGCCCTGACTGTTCCGGGTAAAGCAACGAATACGTTGCCCCCATTTCTCTGAAGATATCCTGCATCTGAGGAGAAATGGGGGCATTTTTTATCAAAAATCAACTGAGAGGAGTAAAAGCTATGGAGATCTGCTCCCGTTTTACCGGCATGGAGCGCAAGGACGGCGCTTTCCTACTGCATACTGATAACGCTAATGTCAAGGTCTGCTTTGTGACCGATGAGATCGTCCGCGTCCGCGCAAGCTTTGACCATGAGCTGGCAGAGGAGTCCTACGTCCTGATGACCACCGCATGGGAGGATCGGATAAAGCTACTTCCTGATGCAGCCCTTTACAGGTCTGCACTCATCCACCACACGCCCGATTCTTACACCAAACGCGAACTTGTCGGGGCGGGGCCCCTCCATCTTGCTGCGCAAGACCGTTCTGTCGCTTAAAAGCCCCACTGGGGCTTTCATTGCTCCGCTTCGCTGCGCAAACGCGAACTTTTGAGAATACGTCACTTTCGGCAGCTTGCAAGAAAAAGCAATGAAAACTTTGGCAAAAAGAGAGAGGGCTGGACGATGCCAGCCCTCTTGACAAGGAAAAACACAAGGCTCTTTATTATAATAAAGCTATAAGAACATAATAAAGGCAATTATTTGAAATTTTTGAAAAAACAGAAATCATTTTGATGATATGGGACGTTTTAATAGACAGGAAGGGGGTGAACCGTATCCAGACAGAATTATTGCTGCGGAAAGCGCAGAGCGGAGATACGGGTGCGCTGGACACTCTGATTACAGCGTACTATCCACAAATTCTGAACTATTGCCGTTGGCATACAGCGGACGAGCAGCAGGCGCAGGATGCAGCACAGGAAACCTTTTTGAAAGCGGTGCGCTGGCTGGATTCCTGTGGTGGATTTCAGGGGGCATTCCGTCCCTTTCTGTACAAAATCGCAAAAAACATTTGCATCGATCTGAACCGTACTATGGAGCGGATGGAGGTATCGCTGGAAAGCTTGCCGGGCGAACCCGCCTATCAGGAAAGCGGCTTTGCTGCGGCAGAGGAGAAAGCAAACCTGCGAGCGCTGACGGCCCAGCTGGAGCCGGAACAGCGGGAACTGGTATTGCTGCGGTTCGCACAACAGCTTAAATTGCGGGAGATCGCGCAGATCACAGGTCTGCCCCTGCGCACAGTGCAGTCCCGCCTGCGTGCCGCATTGAAAACCTTGAAAATGCAATTGGAAAAGGAGGACTGGAGATGAATCGAGCCTTTGAAAAAGAACTGTCCAGAGCACTGGCGACAGAGCTTGACACAGCCGCACCGAAAACGCTGCTGCGCCGCTGCCGGGCGGAACATATCGTAAAACAACGGAGTGATTGGCGTGATTTGCTGCACTGCCAGTTCAAATTGCTGGGCTGGAAGGTCTGGGTGCTGGAAGCAATGGCGGCACTGGCGTTGTACAGTGTGGGTCGGGAACTTGCCCTGTGGGAGAAGGCATGGACATTACGCAATGCACTGTTTGGTCTGAGCACCCTTGCCATGCTGACAGCCCTGCTCGGTCTGCCGTTTTTATACCGGGCAAGTCAATATAAGATGCTTGAACTGGAACAAGCCACATATGCAGGAATCGGTCGTCCGCTGGTGATGCGGTTTTTGCTGCTGCTGGCGGGGGAAATGATCCTGCTGGGAGTGCTGGTACTCAATGTGCGGGCAGCCGTGCCATGGAGCATCGGGCAACTGCTGGCGGTGTTGACCGTGCCATTCCTAACCGCAAACAATGAGCTGCTTCTGCTGCTGCGCTGGGTGCGCCCGGAATGGATGATGACCGGGGCTGTACCACTGTTTGCAGGGCAGCTGTGTTTGCTGCGGTTCGTGCAATTATCGGAACTGCCGAAAGGTCTGCCGCTGGCGGCGGGTGTGCTGGTGCTCTGCATGGTGTTGCAGTGCATCCGGCTTGCCGCCCGGTCAGAATATATTACAGAAGGCTGAAAGGAGCAAGTCATGGAACTGAAAATCCAGAATATTACAAAGCGATACCGGGATAAAACGGCGGTGGATGATGTGTCCATCACGCTCACGCCGGGTGTGTGGGGACTGCTGGGGGCAAATGGTGCAGGCAAAACAACCTTAATGCGGATGCTGGCGGGCATTCTGCGGCCCAGCAGTGGCCGGATTTTGTGCGATGAGGTGGAGATTGGAACGCTTGGTGCGGCCTACCGGGAAAAGCTGGGGTATCTGCCGCAGGAATTCGGGTTTTACCCGGAATTCACGGTGCAGGACTATCTGGAATATATGGCGGCGCTCAAGGGTCTGCCGCGCACAGAGGCTGCCCGGCAGATCGACGCACTGCTGGAGCGGGTAAGCCTCACTGAGGTGCGCCGCAAAAAGATCATAAAGCTCTCCGGCGGTATGAAGCGCCGGGTAGGCATCGCACAGGCACTGCTCAACGACCCGGAAATTTTAATTCTAGATGAGCCCACGGCAGGGCTGGACCCCGGAGAACGGGTGCGCTTCCGCAATCTGCTGTCGGAGTTTGCACAGGAACGGATCGTTCTCATTTCAACGCATATCGTTTCGGATGTGGAATACATTGCAGCTGAAAATGCCGTGATGAAGGCTGGCAAAATCATTGCACAGGACACCACCGAAGGGCTGGTAAAGCAGATCGAAGCCAAGGTCTGGCAGGGGAACATCCCGATGGAACAGCTTGCCCGGTGGGAACACCGGCTGCGGGTAGTGAACCTGCGCAACGAGCCGGACGGAACGGTAACATTGCGGTATCTGGCGGATGCACCGCAGCTGCCGGACAGCATCCCGGCACAGCCCAGACTGGAAGATCTGTATCTGTGGCTGTTCCCGGAGGAAATGGAGGAAGCAAAATGAACCTGTATCGTTTGGAATTGAAACGTGTGTGCAAAACCCGTATGACAGCTATTCTGCTGGCCATTGCACTGGTGCTGGCCGTGGTCATGGCATATCTGCCGGTGACCTTTATCGGCTGGACGGAACTGGATGCCAGCGGAAACGAAGTGCGTTACACAGGTCTGAAAGCAATCCGGAAACGGCAGGAGCAGCAGGTATCCGGTACCATCACGCCGGATGTCATGCAGGAAGCACTGGAAACCTATCAGCGGGTGTACCGGCAGTATGGTGCAAGCTCCATCAACGATATCCCGGACGAGGTATTTTATAAAGAACTTGCCCGGTATCGGCCTTTTGTGAACAACGCAAAGGAAGCCTTTGCCGACTCGAAAACCGGCATGGCACCGGGCGTGATGGGGCTGACCGCAGAGGATATGCAGAACTTTTACAGCCAGCTCCCCAAACGGCTGGAATCGGTGATCTGGCTGGAACAAAGCGGAAAGCCCGGCTATGAGCAGGCGCAGGCCATTGCACAGAAAAAGTTCGATGCTGTACAAAAACCGTTCACCTATTCATTTGGGGTCAGTTCAGACGCAATGGATTACCAGACCCTGTTGAGCTTGCTGCTCACCCTGCTGTGTGCGGTGATTGCGGCCCCGGTGTTTGCATCGGATGCACAGACCGGGGCGCAGGACATCCAACTGTGCACAAAAAACGGCGGTCTGCGGCTAGCAGCGGCAAAGCTGGCGGCGGCGTTCAGTATCACAGGGGCGGCGTATCTGCTCTGCGGCGTGGTGTGGATCCTGGTCACGAATGCTCTGTTTGGCTGGGAAAGTACCCAAACTTCCGTGCAATGGCTGTTTTCTGTGACCAGCTTGCTGCCGTATACCGTTGGCCAGATGGAGTGGGTCATGCTGGTGGCAAACTTCCTGATCTTCTTTGCGGAGGTGGCCTTTGTGCTGATGGCATCCGTATGGGCCAAGAACAACCTGACCGCTTTGTCTGTGGCGCTGATCAGTGTGGTGGCACCGCTGATTGTTTATATGGTCGTGCCGGGCTCCTTTGGAGAATGGCTGTCCACCCTGATTCCGGCAGGGGGCATTGGGCTTTCCAACGCATTACTGTATAAAATGATCAGCTTTGATTTTCTCTATGCAGGCGGGCATGCCTTCTTTCAGGCAGATGTACTGCTGGCATCGGCACCGATCAAGATCGTTCTGCTCGTTGGATTGGCAGCATGGGGGTATCTGCGAAAGACCAAAGTGACTTAAGAGGAAACGCTACTGAAAAAAGTTCATCGGATGCATAGAAAACTGCATCGGATGAACTTTTGTGTCCTAAGCTCCCTGCCATGAATCATGGTTGTTGATGTACATTTGATGCGTGGTCTAACATTCTTTCCACAACTTTCTCGTATTATCTTTCAATAATAAGCACAAAGGCAGGTACACCATGTTTCCACAGTGTACCTGCCTTTTTCGTCCTTACGGGTTCAGTGTACCTACTACACCAATCCACCTATTCAATTCTTACACCACACCGCTTTGTAAGGCTCCTTTTCGGGAAAACGACCCAAAATTGGTGTAGTTGTGGTGTAGTACCGCAGATGCCGTCTGAAGCCTGTTCAAAATTTCATCGTATCTACGTTTTAATTTTGCATTTTACTGCTCAATCGGCTTCATCGTGGGGATGTCATCGACGAGCAGTTATAAGCCTTTATTTCTTGATACTACTCTACACCGCAAGGGTTGATTTTTACCCTTCCATTTACATCTCTACACAAGCCTTTATCCGAACTGTATCGTTTGGCGTATGAATTGGCGTAAACGGCGTATGGCGTATTTGGCGTATGCTTTATTTTATTCTTCAGGGTCTTTCCACTGTGCGAACTGACGGTCAAGATTTTCAAATTCAGACTTACGCAGTTCCTTGGTCACATCCGCATAGATGTTCAAGGTCGTGGAGATATCCGAATGTCCCAGCGCATCCTGAATCACCTTGATGTTCACGCCCGCTTCGCACATCCGGGTCGTGAAGGTATGCCGCAGGGTATGGCAGCTGAAACGCGGCAGGAGTACAGTGCTGTTCGGATTCTTCGCCAGCACTTCATCGTTGCAGTCCCGGATGATGCGCCGGATGGCCTTATTCAGCGTTCCCTGATGCTGGCACTCACCAAAGCGGTTGACAAAGATAAAGTCCGTGTAACCGTCCACCGTTACCGTGCAATGGATCTCTGCTTCTTCCTGATAGGCACGTTCCTTTTCAAAGGCTTCTTTCACGAAGTCCATCATCGGAACAGTGCGGACACCAGCCTTTGTTTTGGGCGAGTGGCAGTTGAAGTAGCAGCCCTTCTTGCCGCCGTTGTTCTCACGGTGGTCGTAGTTGACCAGCGTGTGGTTGACGGAGATCGTGCCTTCCTCTAAATCCACATCGCACCAGCGCAGACCGGTGGCTTCTCCTACGCGCAAACCAGTTCCCAGCATGACCGCGAAAATCGGATACCAGTGCTGGTACTTCGGCGTTTTGGAGAGGTAGGACAGCAGCAGATTCTGTTCTGCGACGGTCAGCGCCTTACGGCGGTTGGTTTCAAACTGGTGTGCCTTTTTCAGCTCCCGCAGAACATTGTCCGAAGGGTTGCTCCGCAGATAGCAGTCATCCACCGCCATGTCCAGCACCTGATGCAGAACCGTGTGTACGCTGTCAATCGTAGAGATCTGCAAGCCCCGCTCGTCTGCCAGCGTGTTGTAGAACTGCTTCACATCCGACTTTTTGAGCGCAGACACCTTCGATTTGCCGAAATCCGGCTCCACGAACTGCCGATAAAGGTACAGATAGTTCTGGAAAGTGTTGTCCTTCAAACCACGCTTCACCTTTGCCCACAGGGTGAACACATCGTTCAGGGTGACATACCGCGCTTCTGCCTTGATGCCTTCCAGTGAATCCAACTGGATGTCTTTTTCCTTTTCCCGAAGTTCCTCCAAGGTCGCGGCATAAATAGAATGTCGCTTGCCATCCGGAGAAGTCCAACGGAAATCGTACTTGCCATCTTTGCGCTGGGATTTCCCTTTGCGGAGAACCACACGCGCCTTGTCCTTGCGTTTCGTATTCTGATTTGTTGCCATGAGCGTTGCTCCTTTCTACATTGCGGTGCAGAAAAGAGCGTTGTTCTGTGTTTATAGTACCACAGATACGCCATTCTCTGCAAGACGTTTTGAAAATATCCGGGACATTTTCAAAGCGAGTACATTCGCTCCGTGTATTCATCCAGCTTGCGCCGCTTGATGAGCCGCTTGGAACCCACCCACAGCACGAACTGACAATGCTCCTTATCCGATAATGAACGCAGCTTGTTGATGCCAATGCCGGAGTAAGCCGCAGCTTCTTCCAGCGTCAGATTGCTCTTTTCCCAAATCGGAACTTGTC
>ERZ780207.1459-NODE-1459-length-20034-cov-4.100906_pt1 | contig 20034 bp, 19 predicted proteins | sample MGYA00510977_ERZ780207 | MGnify/ENA primary metagenome ERZ780207 (study PRJEB29588, sample SAMEA2151383) | human gut metagenome | biome: human gut; feature: human-associated habitat; material: faeces | place: Denmark | collected 2008/2010 ... | reverse complement strand
AAAAGCCGCTCCGCAGGTCTATATGCTTGTCTTTGCCGGCGTCCTGCTGCTCATCGGGGCCTGCTGCGTACTCTTCGTAAAAGAAGGAACCGCCGACCGCGGTAAGGAAGTAGTGGACGTTCCCGACTCGGAAGCTCTCTGACAACAACAATCTCCCTATATATGACAAAGACCGACCAATACACGTCGGTCTTTGTTGTTTTCAGGGCAAAACCCAAGAGTACCCGCGAGCGTTATTATTGCTGACTCCTTTCGGATAAACCAAGGAATTGGATTTTTTCACCTAGAGATGTCACTTTTGGGACGCTCGGGCGTCTAATAGGCAACACAACAATTTCAACAATGGCAAGCAATCGAGTAAAACGTAATATCTGGCTGACGCTGGCGGTGCTGAATGTGGGCGCTGTCGCGAACCACGCTATCGGCGTTGCCGACGGGTCTTTGGAATGGTGGCAACTGGTTTCAACCATAGTCATTTCCCTTTTCTGCATCAAGTTCTTCCTATGCTACCACAAGCAGGTGAAACTCGGCAATCTCTTCGGGGCGGCCGATCCGCTCGGCCGTAAACGCAGAACCTCCAACTAACCCAACGACGAATTATGTATATCGGAGGATTTTGCCTTTTATTGTCGGCATTCATAATGTGGATGTGCCATTTCAGTCCGGTTATCTGTCTATGCATGGCAGCCGGGGGATTCTGCATGTTGGCCGGAGGCTTCGCTTCGCGCAAACAGAATAAATAACGGTGCACCCGGAGGACCTTTCCCTTGCGCCAAACAAGACTGTTCATCTGCAAACGGGCACACCGATTGGTCATTTACCATATTTTTAGAGGGTTTGTCATTTTTAATTTGCAGGAACGGAGGAAAATGGTTAACTTTGCGTTAAGTATCCGCCCTATTCAATTTGTTACCGGTCTATAGACATGAATACAGGCGGAACCGGATAAGACGTCCAAACGCAATGAACCCGAAGAAAATTCTCATACGCGCCCTCAGCGGCGCCGTCTATATAGCCATCATCGTCGGCCTGATATGCCTCGGGCCGCTCGGCACGTTGCTGTTGGCGGAGATTCTCGCCGTCATGGCAACCCTTGAATTTGAACGTATCTCCATGGGGCAATACCGCATGCCGCCGTTGCAGCGAGCGCTGATAGTGCTCGCCGTGGTTGCGATGGTCTGCATCCCCACACCGATAGCTCTCGGCTCGGCCGCTACTTTCCTGCTTTGCCTCTTCCTGCTGTACCTCTGCGAGCTGTTCGGCGATGCGAAACGCCCGCTTGCCACAATCAAAACCGCCGCCATGGCAATTGTGTACGTCGGATTGCCGATGATGACGATGACACTGACGGCCATGACACTTTCCGGCTCGTCAGGCAACGGCAGTTTCGCCGACCTTTCGCATTGCAGCTATAACGTCTGCTTCCCTATCCTGCTGATGTTCATCCTCATCTGGATAAACGACACGGGAGCTTTCCTTGTGGGAAGCCTCATCGGGCGCCACAAGCTCTTCGAGCGCATTTCGCCGAAAAAGACATGGGAAGGATTCTTCGGCGGTATGGCGCTGACCGTTGCGGCAGCCGTGGCAATGCAGGTTTGCGGGCTGCAGGATTTCTTCAATTTCCATTTCTCCACTGCGGTGTGGGGTGTCCTGGGAGTCCTTGTATGCTTGTTGGCAACGATAGGCGACCTTGCGGAATCAATGATAAAACGCAACCTCGGACTCAAGGACAGCGGCATGATAATGCCGGGCCACGGCGGAATCCTGGACCGCATCGACTCACTGCTCTTCGTAATGCCGGCCTTCGCCCTCTTCATCTTCTTCATCAGATGAAATAATTGTCTTTTCAAACACGATAAACGGCGACTCCCGGGTTAGGGAATCGCCGTTATAATTTTTTCTATGAGAAATCAGAGATTGCAGAGCGTGGTTATAGCGGCTTCCGGATCCGGGGCTTTGAAGACATAGCTTCCGGCCACGAGGATGTCGGCGCCGGCTTCGGCAAGCTGTTTGCCGGTCTCGGCGTTCACGCCGCCATCCACCTCTATGAGGGCGTGCGAGCGGGTGGAGTCGATGAGGCGGCGCAGTTCGGCCACTTTCTTTACGGAGTGTTCTATGAAGGGCTGCCCGCCGAATCCGGGATTCACCGACATGATGAGCACGAGGTCAACGTCTTCGATGATGTCCACGAGAGTCGAGACGGGTGTAGCCGGGCAGATGGTGACACCGGCTTTCATCCCGGCACGGTGTATCTGCTGCACGCAACTGTGCAGGTGCAGGCAGGCCTCCTGGTGCACGTTCATGATTTCGGCGCCGAGGTCACGAACCTGAGAAATCCATTTCTGCGGTTCTACTATCATCAGATGCACGTCGAGAGGTTTCCTGCAAACCTTGGCGACATCCTTCATCACGGGGAAACCGAACGAAATGTTCGGCACAAATACACCGTCCATCACGTCGAGGTGGAGGTAATCGGCCTGCGAACGGTTAATCATCTCGAGCTCGGGAGTGAGGTTGGCGAAGTTCGCCGACAGCAACGAGGGTGAAACTTTCATATTTCTTCAGTATAGGATTTTAGTGTTATTTTTTTGTATCGGATTCAGAGCCGGTCTTATGTTTTTTCAGCGCGTTGTAGAGTATGTACAGCACGCAGAGGGCGAGCAATGCGTAGCCGCCCCATGTGAGGTATTTGTTGTATTCCTCCACCTTTGCGAAGAGCTGGTCGGGCGTCACGGTGCGCGACAGTATCCATCCCACGAAAGCGAGGACCGCGTTCCACACCAATGCGCCGAGGGAGGTGAACAGGGCGAATCGGCCCACGTTCATACGCGCCAGTCCGGCGGGAATGGAGATGAGCTGGCGTATGGCGGGTATGAGGCGTCCCACGAAGGTGGAGACTGCGCCGTGCTCGTCGAAGTAACGCTCTGCCTTGTCCACCTTCTCGCGGTTGATGAGGCAGGCGTGGCCGAAGCGGCTGTCGGCGAAGCGGTAGACTACGGGGCGGCCCACCCACAATGCCAGGTAATAGTTCACGAACGCGCCGCACAGGGCGCCCAAAGTGGCCATCACCACCACCATGTATATGTTCATGTCGGCTCCGGCCCCGGTGTTGACGCACGCCAGATAGGCCGCGGGAGGAACAACCACCTCCGACGGAAACGGGATGAAGGAACTCTCTATGAGCATGAACAGGAACACGAACATGTAGCTGGCGTTGTCCACGAACCATTGGAAAAACGCGCTTGCGTCGAACAGGGAGAGGGTCACGAGATCTAACATATCTGTTGTCGGTATTTTTTCGGTAAAACGTGCCGGGCATAGCTGCCGTAAGCCCGGGGGTCAGAGGATTTCGAGTGAATGGAGCATACAGCGGTAGAACTCTGCCTTCTTCTCCACGGACATGGGGAAGGCACGCGACGTAGAGGGCATCCTCCAGTGCGTTAGCACGTGCGGCACTCCCGGCACGCGGATAGCTTCCCATTCGCCGGTCTTTGGCACCGGCGTTCCGGTAAGTCCCGCTATCACCTGCGCGGCTTTCTCGCCGGTGGTGGCTATGGCCTCGCAGGCCGGGAGCTTGGCCATCATCGCCGTAAGGTCAATAGGCTTCTCTATCTGCAAGTACTTGTCGGAGGCGTTACCTTTGAGCCGCACGGCCTCGCGCCCGGTGTCGCTGAGCGCTATCCCCAGTTCGGTGAGCATCTCCTTAATGGCGTCGAGGCGGAATGTCTTGTGCTCCTCGTCCACGAAATAGAGTTTGTCGCCGTGGGTCAGCAGCCCGAAGACGCGCCACATATCGTTTATGTAGTTGGGGTAATAAAAGTCCATGCTCCAGCGCGCGGGCGCCGGAGGGAAGGTGCCGCACATCAGCAGACGCGCATCCGCCGGAAGCCACGGCTCGAAGGGATGTTTCTCCACAAGATGTTCCATAGTCTCTCTTAATTATTTGGAGGCGGCGGCCACTTTTTCGGCAAACTCGGCGATGGCGGGTTCCAGCCCGTCGCTGTAAGCGTGCTTCATGCTCAGTTGCGCCACGGGGGGAAGTCCCATGGCCTCGAACTGCTTCTCAAGCGACGCTCCTGCGGCCGACGCCCATGTGAAGGAGCCGAAAGTGGCCGTCACCTTATTCTTAATCTCGCGCACGCGCATGGCGTTCATAAACTGCTGCACGGGCGGGAAAACGTCCATCGAATATGTGGGCGAGCCCACGATGAGGGTCTTCGATAGGAATGCCTCGGTAATCATGTCGCACATTTCGGCCGTGGCGGCATTGAAAATGCGGATGTTCTCCATTCCGCGCTCGGCCAGCGCGTCGGCGATGCGGTCCACCAATTCGGCGGTGTTGCCGTACATCGTGGCGAAGACTATCACCGTGCCCCCCTCGGCCTCGTACCGGCTGAGGCGGTCGTAGACGTCGAGCACGCGTTTCTTCTCGTCAATCCACACCGGCCCGTGCGTCGAGCAGATGTAGTCGATGGGGAGCGAGCCGGCTTTTTTCATGGCCGCCTGCACGAATTTCCCATATTTTCCAACGATGCAGGAGTAGTAACGGTTCATCTCGGAGAAGTAGACTTCAAGTTCTGCGCTGCTCATTTCACGGTCGGTGAAACGGCCGTTCAGGGCGCCGAAGCATCCGAAGGCGTCGCCGCTGAAAAGCACGCGCTCCTCTTCGAGATAAGTCATCATCGTCTCGGGCCAATGTACCATCGGGGTGGTGACGAAGCGGAGCGTGCGGCCGCCAAGGTCGAGCGTGTCGCCATCCTTGACAATGCGGATGCGGTCGTCGGGCACATGGTAGAATCCTTTCACCTGCTCGGCGCTGATCTTGTTGCAGACGAGCATGAGCTGCGGGAAACGGTCCAGGAGCAAGGGTATGGAACCGGAATGGTCCGGCTCGGTATGGTTAACCACGAGGAAGTCAGGGCAACGGAGTTTGCCGAGGTCGCAGAAATTGTCGATGAGGGAACGGAATTCACCACCCTCCACGGAGTCGATAAGTGCAGTGGCTTGCGAGCCACGCACCACGTAGCTGTTGTATGAAACACCGTAAGGGAGGGGCCAAAGAGCCTCGAAACGAGTCGTCGTACGGTCGTTGACGCCAACGTAAATCACTGATTCTGTTATTTTTCTCACTTTCATTGTCTGATAAAATATAAAAAATCTCAAAGGAGTGTTAAACCAACACACCCGGGATTGGCGTTATATGTGAGAACAAAGGTATAAAAAATAATCGGGATTTCTGCAAAAGAGATCACAAAAATATTTGAACTATGAAAAAATACTTAGCTGAATTCTTCGGAACAATGTTTCTCGTACTGCTGGCGTGCGGCAGCGCCGTGCTTGCAGGCGACAAAATCGGGGTGCTCGGCATCGGACTCTGCTTCGGCCTCGTGCTCCTCGCCCTCTGCTACGCCATAGGCGGAATCTCAGGCTGTCACGTCAATCCCGCAGTCTCGCTGGCCGTTTTCCTCACCGACAAGAAATTCAAGGCCGTGGACCTCTGCGGCTACGTTATAGCGCAGCTCCTCGGTGCCGCCGTGGGGGCCGCTTTCCTCTGGTGGCTCATGGACTTCGGTAACTTTGGAGCCACGGGATACGTATTCGGAGGCATAACGCAACACATCGGCTCCACCAACAACACCTCGTATCTGGCCACCAACGTGCTGCAGCAGGGCGCCACGTGGCAGATGGCCCTGCTTGCCGAATGCCTGCTCACATTCTTCTTCGTCTTCACTGTGCTCGGAGCAACCTCCAAACTCGGCAACAGCAACCTGGCCGGCGTGGCCATCGGCCTCGCACTCGGCCTGGTCAACATCGTCGGTATCCCCGTGGACAACTGCTCGGTGAACCCGGCCCGTTCCTTCGGACCTGCACTCTTCGCCCCCAACGCTTGGCCCGATTTCTGGATTATGGTGGTCGGACCGCTGGCAGGCGCACTCATTGCCGCAGCAGTGTGGAGGGCTCTGGCCACAGGCCGCGCTCCCGAAGAAGCCTGATGACTCCTTTATAATAAAGCTCATTCTTTAACGTTAGATATATATCTGCGGCCGGCTCGCCACAACGTAGCCGGCCGTTCTCCCTAAAAGATACCACCCTTATGAATATCTTCCGCTATCCGCTAATTCCGACACTAACGCTGTTCGCCACATTCGCCTTACATTCCCAGAAAATCTACATCACAGATAACCGTTGGCAAGCCGACGTCAAGGTCTACATCACCGACAATACCTGGCAGGCCGACGAGGTAGTCTACATCACAGACAACCGTTGGCAGGCCGACGCAAAAGACTGCATCTGGTACTTCACCGACAACCGCTGGCAGGCCGACAAAATCATCTTCTATGTAGACAACCGCTGGCAGGCCGACCTCGTGGTGTACTTCACAGACAGCCGGTGGCGCGCCGAGTGGAAAGACAAAAAGAAGATGCACCTTATGCTCGAAAAATAAACCATCCTTAAGGCCATTTTCTTCCGGGGACAGTTTGAGAAAAGGATTTATCACTAAATTTGCGTCCAAACAGCAATATAAACACAGCTCTCGTTGCAGGTTTTCTCATTGCAGGTTTTCTTCAGGCATCTCACGCAGTTTTTTCTGGACTATTCGGCTCATTTGGCCTATTCCCGTCGACTTAATGAATCACACTTCAGAGATAGACAAGTGTGCTGATATAGACCATGAACACTCAACCATGCATCACACGTCAGGTGGAAATCTGCGCTGTTGCGCGGCGCGGCGGCCAGGGCGCGGCGCGGCGGCGGGAATTTTTTTCTTTTTTCTTTTGGATAATCGGAAATAACTCACTACCTTTGCCGAAAATTTACCGTAATACCAAAGAAAAATGCAGAGAGATAACGAAATCTTCGACATCATTGACCGTGAACATCTACGCCAGCGCCGCGGCATCGAGCTTATCGCCAGCGAAAACTTCGTCAGCGACGAGGTGATGCGCGCCATGGGTTCCTGCCTTACCAACAAGTACGCCGAGGGCTATCCCGCACACCGCTACTACGGCGGCTGCCAGATAGTGGACGAGGCCGAAAACCTGGCCCGCGAACGCGCCAAGAAACTTTTCGACGCCGAATGGGTCAACGTGCAGCCCCACAGCGGCGCACAGGCCAACATGGCCGTATTCATGGCTGTCCTCAAACCCGGAGACACCTTCATGGGTATGGACCTCAGCCACGGCGGTCACCTCAGCCACGGCAGCCCCGTGAACTTCTCCGGACTCATGTTCCACCCCATCTCTTACACCGTGAACCCCGAAACAGGCCGCGTTAACTATGAGGAGATGGAAGAGAAGGCACGCGCGGAGCGTCCCAAACTCATCATCGCCGGTGCTTCGGCCTACAGCCGCGAATGGGACTATGCCCGCATCCGTAAACTCGCCGACGAAATCGGCGCCATCTTCATGGTAGACATGGCACACCCCGCCGGACTCATCGCCGCCGGTCCGCTCGACAACCCCGTCAAACACGCCCATATCGTCACCACCACCACCCACAAGACCCTCCGCGGCCCGCGCGGCGGTATGATCCTCATGGGCAAGGACTTCGACAACCCCTGGGGCAAGAAGACTCCGAAAGGGGAAATCAAGAAGATGTCCGCCCTGCTTGACTCTGCCGTATTCCCCGGCGTACAGGGTGGCCCGCTCGAGCACGTCATCGCAGCCAAAGCCGTGGCTTTCGGCGAATGCCTCCAGCCCGAATGGCGCGACTATGCCATACAGGTGAAGAAAAACGCTACCGCCCTTGCCAACGCCCTCATGGCACGCGGCTACAAGATTATCTCCGACGGTACCGACAACCACTCGATGCTCGTTGACCTGCGTCCCAAATTCCCTGAAATGTCTGGCAAGAAGGCCGAACGCGTGCTTGTGGAAGCCGACATCACTGCCAACAAGAACATGGTTCCCTACGATACCCGCTCGCCGTTCCTTACCTCCGGTCTGCGCTTCGGCACCGCCGCCATCACCACACGCGGCGCCAAAGAGGAACTTATGGAGAAAATCGCCGACTTCATAGACCGCGTACTTACCAACGCCGACGACCCCGCCGTCATCGCCGAAGTACGCCGCGAAGTCAACGACATTATGAACGAATACCCGATGTTCGCCTGGTAACAGCCGCGGCACATCGCCAACCATTACGAATCTTCGGAGCTTTGGCTCCGGAGATTCTATTCTTTTCTTAACGCCTCGCTCCACGTGACCTTTTACCGGAAGGCGGCAAGCCTATTCTTGCCGGTCACACGTAACCCTCCCTCCGGTTCCACTTTCCGAGAGTTCATTTACAGGACTCCATCAACTTAATAATATAGGACAGCAAATGTCAGAGAACTTCCCGAAAATCATCTTCGTGACCGGCATCGGCACCGATGTCGGCAAAAGCTGGGCCACCGGCTGGCTCGCACGCGAAATAGCTGACGCCGGCCACTCCGTCATCACCCATAAATTCATACAGACAGGGTGCCACGAGTTCAGCGAAGACATAGACACCCACCGACGCATCATGGGCATAGCGATGCAGCCCCGCGACCTCGACCATACCACCGCACCGCTGATTCTTTCCTATCCCGCCTCGCCACAACTGTCAGCCTCAATCGACGGTGTTACAGTAGATTATGATATTACAATTAAAGCTATACATCAACTTTCGGAAGAATACGACACGGTAATTTCTGAAGGCGCCGGCGGCCTGATGGTGCCTCTGAACGACGACATGCTGACCCTCGACCTGCTGCGCGAACATCCCGAGTTCTCCGCCGCAGTAGTGGTGAGCGGCTATCTCGGCTCCATAAACCACGCCCTGCTCACCCTCGAGGCACTCCGCCGCGAAGGAGTAAAGGTCTGGGCTGTAATCTATAACCCGCACTTCGACAACGACGCCATAATCGCAGCCGACACCAAGAATTATCTGCAAAACTACGTCTCAGTGAAGCACCCCGGGACGCTGTGGATACAGATGCCTGAAAAGATAATGTGAAAAATTAGGCTGAATATTTCGCCGTATGATAAATTTTTATTATCTTTGCAAAGAATTTGCACGGTCAGGCACCTCACGCAAGAGGCCGTAAACCGGGCAGATTCACCAAACAGCGGACCGAAGCGTCCACCTCTCCCCACGTCACCGGTATAAGCACCACACGGCTCCCCGGCAAGCATGGAACTGCGGCCCCCTTTTTTTTAAAGAACGCACGTAAGTGCTAAATATGGAATCGCACTGAAGCGCAAAACGTTGGGCAAAAAGCACTTTATGTCCTGCCGCGCCTCTTAAAGCAACACAGAAAACATGACTGCCACAGAAGAAGACTATATGTTATCAATCTCCAAACAGACGTTGGCGAAACTTCCGGCTGCCCATTATCAGGGACCGATCTCCGTCATCGACAAGCCGGAGGATATCGACGGTGCCGTGAAGGAACTCTACGCGGCTCCGATAATCGGTTTCGACACCGAGACCCGTCCCAGTTTCAAAAAAGGGCAGTCAAACACCGTTTCGCTCATACAGCTTTGCACTCCGGAACACTGCTTTCTCTTCCGCACCGGCATCACCGGAATCACGCAGCCACTGCGTGCCCTGCTCGAAGACCCCGCCAAGACCAAGGTCGGCCTATCGCTTCACGATGACTTCCATAATTTGGCCAAGATCTCTGACCTTCAACCGGATGGTTTCATAGACTTACAACAATACGTTAAGTCAGTACGCATCGCAGACAACTCCCTTTCCCGCATCTATGCCATAATTTTCGGGAAGAGAATCTCCAAGGGACAGCGCCTCTCCAACTGGGAAGCGGCCCACCTCACCGAGTTCCAGCAGTCATACGCCGCACTCGACGCAAAAGCCTGCATCGACATTTACGAAGCCATAAGCCAGAACCGCTTCCGCTACGAAGACTCGCAGTACAAAGTCCCCATCGACCAACTCCCGGACTTCCAGCCCTCTCTTCAGCAATAACGCGCTTGTCCCACTATACCGGGACTCCGGCGGCGGACTGAAATTTTCCCTCTGACAGAAACTGAAACCCTCTGCAAATAATTTAAAATTACGACATAACACTTTTCCTGCTTTTACAAGCCCCGAATCGTGAAATTACGGCTTAAAAAGCCGGATTTGCAAAAACAATTCCATTTCACCTGCGTTTTAATATAAGCAAGCCTGAAAAGACGGCGCCTTCTCTTCTCCACTACGCCTTACGGCCTGCCGAACAAATAACAATCATTGACCTCTACGCCCTGCGGGACACCGATGCCCCGACGGCGATAACAAGTTCAAAAAATGGATTTTAGAAAATACCGTCACCTCTGGATGCCTGCAATAATACTGGTTTATTTCCTGTTCATGGCATGGCAAGGACGCGACATTCTGCTTGTGCAGGGTGATTACCTGAGATTCTACGGGACAGTGGCCGCCGAGCTTTTTGTCATAGTGCTGCTCTCTATATTCCTGCGCAAGAAATACCAGATGAAACAGGCGCGCGAAGCAGAAATGGCCCGGCTGGCCAAGGAACGCGAAGAGTGCGAGAAGGAGGAGGCCAAGGCGCCTTGAGCACGTCGGCTACACGGCCGCTTTCCGCTGCAATGCATACGGGAATGCGGCCGAAAATGGAAACATAGTTCTCCCACCGAAAGGAATAGCCAAGAGAATCTACAACGCACACACCTCGTTGCCGAGGATCTATAAAAGGGGTAGCGGTTGAGCAAGCAATTGCCCCTCTTTACCCTTCTGGAAAGAAACAAACAGATAAAAAATTATTTTTTCGCTAAAAATTTGTTCATCTCGCCTCGAATTTGTAAATTTGCATCAATAAACGGGTCATAACTTTAAAGCCAGGAAACAAATATCCACAAGTCACAACTGTAATAAATTGACAGCTAAAGGCTTAGCTTTGAAATTTTGACTTTAACATGCCTTAGTAAATTCATTCACATGAAGATAAGAAGCATAGCGTTAACATTACTGGCCTCTGCCGCGGCACTCACAAGCGTTGCCTCAGAGAAAAAGACGGAGGCCTTCAACGTAAACTTCGTTGTGGGAAGTACGCAGCTATTGCCGAGCTTCAGCAACAACCGTGAGGTTCTCCAGAGCCTTGACGAGTTCTTGCGCGAAGCTCAGAACAGCGGCGAATACCGCGTTGTGGACATCACATACTGCGGTTACGCCTCCCCCGAAGGCCCCACGGCCCTCAACGACCGTCTATCCAAAGGGCGTTGCCGCTCTTTGGCAAACTACGTTGAAACCAGGGCGCAGTTCCCCGACGCAACCATTACGGAAGGTGCCCAGATGGACATCTGGCCCGAAGTGGTTCGCCGCCTCCAAGAACTCAACTACCCCAAAACACAAGAGGTTATCGATATCCTTAACGATGACTCGCGCGAGTGGGACCGCAACAATCCCTATGCCGCGCGCGTTCAGAAACTCCGCCGCCTCGACAAGGGCCGCGTATGGAAGTACATCAACACCAACGTGCTGATGCCTATGCGCAACGCCACAGTCACTTTCGTCACCGTAGAAAAAGTTGAGCCCTCGCCCGTAGTTATAGAACAGCCCGAAAAGCCCTTCATCGAAGAGCCGGTGGAAGTCGTTACCGAAGAAATTGTCGAAGAAGTAGTACAGGAGGAAAAAGAATGTCGGCCGCACCTCTACCTCAAGACCAACGCGGTGGCTTGGGCCATGCTTATCTCCAACGCCGCCGTTGAATGGGAGTTCCACCCCCATTGGTCAGTCACTGCTCCCATCTATTATAGCGGTGTAAACTACTTCACCAGCAAAATCAAGTTCCGCACACTCGCCTTCCAGCCCGAGATTCGCTACTGGTTCCGCAACAACAATGACGACGGATTTTTCGTCGGCGCCCACTTCTCGGTAGCCAAATACAACTTCGCCATAAACGGCAAATACCGTTTCCAGGACCACCACGCCAAATATCCGGCCCTCGGCGGAGGTCTCAGCGTAGGCTACCGTATACCCATCTCCAAAGACCACCGCTGGAAACTCGAGTTCACGGCCGGGGGCGGGTACTACCACCTGTGGACTGACTACTTCCTCAATGAAAATAACGGTCCCAAAATCTACAAGAAAAAGAAAAACCAGTTCTTGGTTGACAACGTAGGCGTGACTTTCATGTATATGTTCGACTTAAACAGAGGAGGAAAATAATGATGAAGACACAGACTATCATTCGCAATATCGCGCTGCGTTGCGTCAGATCTTCGCGCATCGCCCTGCCCCTGGTAACTTTGCTCCTGGCTTTCACCGCCTGCAACGTCGAGCAGTTCCCCGACTACAATACTCCCCCCGAGAACTCGGTGAATTTTACCCTCGACCTCCACTACGAGACTGACCTCCCTCTCTATAAGGAAATCACTTACGACACCCGTAACTCACAGTACGCCCTGCGCTACATCATCAAGGCGTATCCCGAAATCCAGGAGGGACGTTACGACTACAACCACCCGACGATAGTACAGACCGTCTTCAACGACAAGATCGAAGAACTCGACCGCCGCGTCGAGGTACAGCTTCCCGAAGGCAACTACCAGTTCGCCGTCTGGACCGACTATGTTACCGCCGACGGCCACAAGGCAGTCTTCTACAACGCAGAAAACTTCTCGGACGTTTCGCTCAACGAGGAGAACGGCCATCAGGCTTCCAACAACTTCCGCGACGCGTTCCGCGCCCTCCAGGAAGTCGCAGTGGTAGCCGACGGTTCGGCAATCGTGGAGAACACACGTCCGCTCGGTAAATACGTCATCATCTCCGACGATGTGCAGGACTTCATCCAGAAAGTAATCGAAATGCGCACCACGCGCGGCGACGAGAATACCCGTGACATCAACCCCAACGACTTTATCGTTACCGTGCAATATCAGGGATTCATGCCCTCGGCGTTCAACATCCTGAGCAACAAGGCCGTCGATTCCCTCCCCGGCGTGGTTTACCAGTCGGCCCTCACGCAGCTGAGTCCCACAGAGATGGAGCTTGCCTTCGACTACGTATTCACCAACCCGGAGGAAACACGTGTGCAGGTTGCACTTAACGTTACGGAGAAATCAACCGGCGCAGTCATCGGCCAGACCGGTACATTCGAAATACCTCTGTTCCGCAGCCACCTCACCATAGTGCGCGGACAGTTCCTGACGGCACAACAATCCGGCGGTATGGTCATCGACCCGTCGTTCGACGGAGAGTTCAACCTCGAAATACATTAAGAGTCATCGTTCTGAGGCCATCATTTTGAATTATAAATAATGTCACCCGCTGTTTTTACGGCGGGTGATTTTTGTTACGGCAGAAGTAATTTTAACGCAGCACGAGGTTATTTTTATGTAGCGGATGTTACGGATGTAGCTGATGCGGCTGATACAATTGATGTGGTGTAATTTGAAGTGTTGTTTCGAGGGACTTCCATCCATGAAAAAGATTCTCAAAAAAACGATGTGAAACGCTTGATGTGTCGTAAATTGTCGCTATCTTTGCGATACTTTTTAACTTCCACATCACATTCGTTATGAAACTTGAAATTGCTTCTTATTTTTGCAGGCGGACGGTCCTCCTTGCCGCCGCACTCACGACAGCTCTGCCATTTACCGCAGCGGCGCAGCTCAACCGCGATGTCGCACCGTATGAGACTACGGCGCCCGGCACTTCGGCTCCCTCCTACTCCGTCACCGCCTCGGCACCTGGCGACAATGTGTCCGCCACCTTCCTGCTGAAGGACGGGAAGCCTTTCTATACCGTTGACTACAAGAATAAAAAGGTGGTCAACGCGTCCGGGATGGGCTTCGAGCTTTTCAACGCTCCCGACCTTCTCGACGGCTTCGTGGTGGAAGGGAAGGAACTCTCTTCCCACGATGACACATGGCAACCCGTTTGGGGCGAAAACAGCTCCATCCGCAACCATTACAACGAATTGCTGGTAAAACTGCGTCAACCCTCCACAGACCGGCGCCTCGACATCCGTTTCCGCATTTACGATGACGGCGTTGGTTTCCGCTACGAGTTCCCGCAACAACAGACAATGCCCTACATCGTTGTAAAAGAGGAGAAAACGCAGTTCGCCATGACCGGTGACCACACCGCGTGGTGGATTCCCGGCGACTACGACACGCAGGAATATGACTACACCGAGAGCCGCCTCTCCGAAATAGGCAACCGCTTCAAGAACGCCGTTTCCTACAACGCCTCGCAGACAACGTTCTCTCCCACCGGCGTTCAGACTTCGCTCCAGATGAAAACCGACGACGGCCTCTACATCAACCTCCACGAGGCAGCGTTGGTAGACTACAGCGCCATGCATCTCAACCTCAACGACTCCACGCTCATCTTCCAGTCATGGCTCACCCCCGACGCCAAGGGGCGCAAGGGTTACCTACAGGCGCCCACGCAGTCGCCGTGGCGCACGGTTATGGTCAGTGACGACGCCCGCGACATGCTCCGCTCCGACCTTATCCTCAACCTCAACGAGCCGTGTGTCTACGAGGACACTTCCTGGATTAAACCCGTGAAATATATGGGAGTATGGTGGGAAATGATAACCGGCAAAAGCACATGGGCCTATACCTCCGACCTCCCGTCGGTGCGCCTCGGCGAGACCGACTACACCAAAGTGAAACCCAACGGCCGCCACGGCGCCAACAACGAGAATGTGAAGCGCTACATCGACTTCGCAGCCAAGCACGGTTTCGACCAGCTTCTGGTGGAAGGATGGAACATCGGCTGGGAAGACTGGGTAGGCCATTCCAAGGACTACGTTTTCGACTTCGTGACGCCGTACCCTGACTTCGATATAGACAAACTGAACCGTTACGCCCATGACAAGGGCATCAAGCTGATGATGCACCACGAAACCTCCTCGTCTGCCCGCAACTACGAACGTCACCTCCAGGCGGCCTATGACCTCATGGACCGCTACGGCTACAACGCCGTGAAGAGCGGCTACGTTGGCGACATACTGCCGCGCGGCGAACACCACTACGGCCAGTGGATGAACAACCACTACCTCTATGCCGTGAAGGAAGCCGCCAAACACCACATAATGGTCAACGCCCACGAGGCGGTGCGTCCCACCGGACTGTGCCGCACCTACCCCAACCTCGTGGGCAACGAGAGCGCCCGCGGGACAGAGTTCCACGCCATGGGCGGCAGCAAGGTCAACCATACCACAATCCTCCCCTTCACACGCCTGCAAGGCGGCCCGATGGACTATACTCCCGGCCTCTTCGTGATGGACATTTCCGAAATCAATCCCGACAACAAGAGCCACGCTAACGTCACGCTGGCCAACCAGCTCGGCCTTTACGTCACGATGTACAGCCCGCTGCAGATGGCCGCCGACCTTCCCGAGAATTATGAGAAATTCCCCGATGCCTTCCAGTTCATTAAGGATGTGGCCGTCGACTGGGACAAGAGCCTATACCTCGAAGCCGAACCGGGACGCTACATAACCGCCGCACGCAAGGCAAAAGGCACCGACGACTGGTTCATAGGCAACACCACCGGAACCGAACCACACACTTCGGTCATCAGCCTCGATTTCCTCGACCCCGACCGCAAATACGAAGCCGTAATCTACGCCGACGCCAAGAATGCCGACTACCGCACCAACCCGCAGGCCTATACCATAAGCAGAAAGAAGGTGGATAGCAAGACGCGCCTGAAACTCAAGACTGTTCCCGGCGGCGGGTTCGCCATCAGCATCCGTCCCGTAAAGTGACCGGCTCGGGAAACCCTCCTGTCGCAGCCCGCTTGATACTCACTTAAGGCGAAGGTCAGCGCATACGGTTTGGCCGTTTCGCAGATTTTGCTTAATTTTGCCCTCCGAAAGGTGCCTCCCTTCCGGAGGGCTTCCTTTTTAATAGAATTACCCATGGGAAGAAAGAAGAAACCGTTGCCCCTCCTCGAGGGACTTGAAATAACCGCCGTCGCCGCCGAGGGAAAGGCGCTCGGACGCCGCCGACTCTCGGCACAGAGCGAACGCGAACTTGTGATTTTTGTACCGTACGCTGCGCCGGGCGATGTAGTGGACGTGCAGGTAGACCGCAAGAAGCATGCCTTCGCCGAAGCGCACATAGTGCGCTTCCTTAAAAAGTCGGACATGCGCACGGAGCCCCGTTGCACACACTTCGGCACCTGCGGCGGCCGTTGGCAACACATCTCATATCCCGAACAGCTCAAGTTCAAACGCCAGAACGTAATCGACGCCTTGCAGCGAATCGGCAAGGTTGAGTTCCCGGAAGTGCTCCCCGCACTCGGCTCCGAACGAGTGTACGGATACCGCAACAAGATGGAGTACACCTTCTCCAACAAGAAGTGGCGCAGCTGGGAAGACGTGAAGTCGGGACGCGAGTTCACCGATTCGCCAAACGGACTGGGTTTCCACATTCCCGGTGCCTTCGACAAGGTGCTCCACATTGACGAATGTCACCTTCAGGACAATCTCGGCAACCGCATCCGCAACGCCGTCTACGACTTCGCCGAGGCCGAGGGAATCAGTTTCTACGACATACGACAAAACGAAGGGGATCTGCGAACCATGATGATACGCATCGCCTCCTCCGGGCAGGTGATGGTCTGCGTAGTCTTCGGGGGTGCCGAAAAAGCCGTGGTGGAGAAAACAATGGAGATGCTTCGCACACGGTTTCCCGAAATCACCTCGCTGCTTTACGTCGTCAACACCAAGGCCAACGACACTATCGGTGACCTTGAAGTCATACCATACGCCGGTCCCGACTTCATAGAGGAGGAGATGGAGGGATTGCGGTTCCGCGTCAACGCCAAGTCGTTTTATCAGACCAACTCAGCGCAGGCTTACGAATTATATAAGATAGCGCGCCGCTTCGCCGGACTCGACGGGAAGCCGGCCGACGGGAAACTTCCCGTGGTTTACGACCTCTACACCGGCACCGGCACGATAGCCAACTTCGTGGCGCGAAATGCCGGGCGCGTAATAGGTATAGAGTATGTCCCGGAAGCCATCGAGGACGCCAGAATCAACTCGCAGGTCAACGGCATAGAGAACACCATCTTCTATGCCGGCGACATGAAAGATGTGCTCGACGACGCACTGATAGAGCGCCACGGCCATCCCGACGTGATGATAATAGACCCGCCGCGCGCCGGTATGCACCCCGACGTGGTGGAAACGATACGCCGCGCCCGGCCAGAGAGGATAGTCTACGTGAGCTGCAATCCCGCAACGCAGGCGCGCGACCTCGCGCTACTCGACGACCTCTATGCCATAACGGCGGTGCAGCCTGTGGACATGTTCCCGCATACCCACCATGTAGAAAATGTGGTGCGTCTCGAACTCCGCGCCGAACCCAAACCCCGGCAGGATGGCCAAGGAACGCCTCTTCAGGTTTAAACGCTTCGCCGTCAGGCACCGCCGCAGCGCCATGAAAGTGGGCGTTGACGGCGTGCTGCTCGGCACGTGGGCCGATGTCTCCGGTGCCGGAAGGATTCTCGACGCCGGCTGCGGCTGTGGCGTAATAGCCCTGATGTGCTCCCAACGCAATCCGCAGGCCGCCGTCAACGGAATCGACACCGACCGCGACTCGGTGGAGGAAGCGCGCGAGAACGCCGCCGACCTACCGTGGGAAGCCGATGTCACATTCTTGCAGTGCGACATCGCCGAATACGAGGCCGAGCCCTTCGACCTGATTGTCAGCAATCCACCATTTTTCTCATCCGGAATCTCCGACCCCGATACGCCGCGGCTACTCGCACGCCACGACGGCGCCCTTTCCCCCCTCTCGCTACCGGGTCATGCCGCCCGCTTGCTCCTCCCGGGAGGGCGTCTCGCCATGATTTTCCCCTACGAACGCTTAGAGGAAGTGGAGGAAGTTGCCGCAAAGGCAGGACTTGCCCCCATCCGCATCACCACCGTTCGCGGGCACTCATCCGCTCCGGTGAAACGCGTTCTCACAGAATTCATGAAACCGGCAGATAATGACCCCGTTCCGCCAAGCCTCTGCCATGAACTGACTCTCGAAACCTCGCCAGGCGTTCCCACCGAAGAATACCGCCGCCTGGGCTACCCCTTTTACCTCTATTTCTGAAATAAAGGCATCTTTATAAATCCATTCTATTTCTTAAATACCGATCCAATCGGCTCAAAAAAAGAGAAAAACAGCCAAAAATCGGCTTAGATTGGGCCGATAATTCTCCTTTTTTACTAATTTTGAGCCGATATAAAATTTGGTGCCATAAAAACAAACTCCATAACCTCACTTCCAAACCGTCGAGTGTTAAATAAAGCTAACGGGAATACTGATTTGGGACATCCGGACGTTTAAATAGTAGGAGAAGAAGCTCTTGCCCGATTTGTAAACTGTGATTTTTAACACTTTACGATGCAGAGCGTTCTAAACCTTTGGCTCCGCTCGGAGTCTTATATTAAAACCGAACGAAAATGAAAAAAGCCGTACTCATCACGCTCCTCTTCGCAGGCCTGGCATCGCCGATGTGGGCCCAGAATGATTATGACGACGATATTTACTATAATCCTAAGAAATCGCAGGAAAAGCAACAAAAGAAATCGAACTACATAAAGAACTTCGACGAGATAGATGTTGACACCTACAACCGCCGCGGCCAGTACTACACTACCCCTATCGACACCATAGGCAACGCCACGGCATACGGCGAGGATTTCGTAAATACCCAACAGATACAGAAATACATAAACCCGACGATTGTCATCGACAACGCCGATGTGCTGGCCGGAGTGCTTGAGAACTCCTACGGCAACGTCGAAATCGTAATCGACGACTACGGTACCCCCACCTTCGCGCCGGTCTACGTCTACAGCGATTGGCCTCTCTACAGCTACGGCTGGGGCCCCTCATGGCGGTGGTCATGGGGCTGGGCTCCCTCGTGGAGCATAAGCTGGAATTGGGGCTGGGGCCCGTCGTGGGGACCCGCCTGGGGATGGGATCCCTATTGGGCATGGGGTCCCTCGTGGGGCTGGGGTCCGGGGTGGGGACCGTCATGGGGTTGGGGACCCGGTTGGGGACCCGGCCACGGGTGGCACAGCGACCGCTATATGGCCAACCACTACCGCCCGAACGCCGGACGCCGTCCCAACGGACCGTATGACGGCTGGGCAGACGGCACACGTCCCGGCGGAAACCGCTACGGAGGCACTGCCTCCTCGCGTCCCGGCTACGCTTCGTCGAGTTCTTCGGAACGCCGTCCCTACTCCATCAACAGCAACGGTCACCGTGTAAGCAACCAACAGCAGACCATAAACGGCGCCGGCTCTTACAGAGGTTCGCAAGGCGTAGGCACGCACCGCAGCGGCTACATGGGAGGCACCGTCAACAACGGAATGACCACCGGCGGACACCGCCAGTATGGCACCGGTACCGGAACCACCTCAACCAACGGCACTTTCAACGGCACCGCCACACGCCGCAACTACGGCATAGGCACTACCACCAACCGCACCGGAGTCACCACCAACCGTTCGGTTAACCGCTCCACCAACAGCAACTCAAGCGGCTACAACAACCACCGCAGCAGCGGCAACTCCAACCGCAGCAGCTTCAACAGCGGCAGCTCGCACCGCTCCTCCGGCGGATTCAGCACCGTGGAAGGCTCGTCCATAATCAGCAGCTCCACATTCTCCGCAACGGCCCGGGCAATCTCCACAATCTGCTGCATGCCAACAGAAAGTTCGCTGACAAGCTTTTTGGGGTCGATTTTTACGCCGATGCTGTCCGTAACAGCCTTCGCGTCCTTTTGCATTTTGGCATAATTGATATGATAACGGCCATAGTCGCGGTTTTCACTAAAGGCCATAATGTTCTCGGCCACAGTCAGGCGGGCCGCACCGTCCAGCGCAAAGCGGTGGCGGCGGTAGTATTTTTCCAAGTTCCAGGCGTCGTACTCGTCGGGGCGGTCCTCAAACAGCTGCAGCTCGTTGGCGCAATGCCCGGCAGGGATCAGCTCGCGGCCGGCCTCTTTGTCCAGCAGGGCGGTGATCTCGCCGCAGCCGTTGAATACGATGTGATAGAGCGGCGTGTCAATGATATAGCC
>ERZ780207.1458-NODE-1458-length-20041-cov-3.759081_pt1 | contig 20041 bp, 21 predicted proteins | sample MGYA00510977_ERZ780207 | MGnify/ENA primary metagenome ERZ780207 (study PRJEB29588, sample SAMEA2151383) | human gut metagenome | biome: human gut; feature: human-associated habitat; material: faeces | place: Denmark | collected 2008/2010 ... | reverse complement strand
CCGATCCTCCTCTTCATATGGAGTAACAATAATGCAATTCGGCAAATTTTGCAAGTCGTTTCCGGCAGCTTTTCCGGGAAAATAAGCGTCGCAAATTTGCAAAAAGCATGGAACGGTGGCAAATTATCCTCTTCCGGGATAAACTGTTTCTAAAGGTGGAATTCACGGTTAGCGATTATGAAAGCAAAAGCTTTAAGAAGAAAATTTTATTCATGGAGCCTCGGTTGGGAAGTAAGTTTTTTTATATTTATAGCGTTAAAGGGCGTTTGGGGCAAACGGGATTTTATATGACAAAAAATACTGTTTTTTGTCCAAAAAACTTCTTGCGAAAAGAAACGGATAAAGGTAGGATATAAGAAAAACATCAGAAGTAGGAGTTTCTCATGCCGATAGAGCTTTTTCAGACTTCAGCGAAAGAATTTCAAGGTAAAGACGGTGAAGTTTCCTTGAAGGATTTGGACAAGGTTCGCAACATTGAAAAATATTTAAGCGGCGCCGTAGCGGCGATGGGCGGTGCGTCGACGGCGTACGGTGCGTCGAAGAGGGCGGCGTCTTATGCGCGCAAAGCCGATTTGTCCGAATTTAAAAAAGATACCGATCATACACTGAAAATGATGGGCAAGGTTGAGAACAAGCTGAAAGAGGCGGCATCTTCTTACGATACGAAAACGAAGGTTGCTTATGCACTAGGCGGTGCAGAACGGATGCGTGCCGTGATGTTGGGTGCGGCTTCTGTCGTTGCGGGCGTTGCAGGGGCGAACGGTGCCGAACCGATGATGGCGGCTTCTTTGGTTTTGGGAGCCGGAGCGTTTTGCACGTATGTTGACAGCTTTACGGCGGACGGCAAATCCGAAAACAAGCAGGATTTGCGCGAATACACGCAAATCAAGCATGCTCAGATTGCTTTAAAGAAAATGAAAAAAGCTTGGACGGGTGAACCGACGTATATGGAACAGGTCGGCAAGCTGTTCGCAGACGGCTACGGTAATCCGGGCGGCATGGTAACGGTTCCTCCTTCAAAGGAAGTTCGTGCTCCTTCGGAAGAGAAAAAGACGGAAGGAAAGTCGTCGTATTGGCAGGAAGTCAAGCGTTTGATTGCTGAAGGTTACGGCAATCCGGGCGGTATGGTAACGGTTCCGATGTCCAAAGACGAAGTTAAGGCGGACGCGGCGCCGAAACCCGCCGAAAATAAAGGAAAGGCGTCGTCTTACAAAGAGGAAGTAACGAAGCTGTATGCGAATTTCGGTAATCCGAGCGGCGGTTTCGTTCACAATGCTTTGGCGGGTAAAAAGCGCAGCCGCTGATAAGGAAAACAGGAAAAGCCCCGCTTTCAAACGGGGCTTTTTATTTGAGACCGTCAAACGGTTTTATGATACGCCTTTAAAAAACGGAAAAAGGCGGATAACGGGTAAAAGGATTTTTTTGACGATTTTTTCGTTCGGAAATGGTAAAAAAATAATATGGATGACACGCAGGATATTATTTTTACGCCTCCGGCTGGCGAAGAAAATGCCGGAACCAGAGCCGACAAATGGATTTCCGAATGCAGCGATTTGTCCCGCAGCCGTGCGGCGGCACTGATTAACGAGGGCAGAGTTCTTTTAAACGGAACGCCTTTGATCGCGGCGGATAAAAAAATACGGACGGGCGAAATTTATGAAATCCGTATTCCGGCACCTGTTTCGGCACAACCCGTACCCGAAGATTTACCTTTGGACGTCATTTACGAAGACGACGATTTGCTGGTTTTAAACAAAGCCGCAGGAATGGTCGTTCATCCGGCAGCGGGAAATTATGAAGGAACGCTGGTCAACGCTTTGTTATCCCGTTGCGCGGACAGCCTGTCGGGGATCGGCGGAGTGGCACGTCCGGGGATCGTCCACAGGCTTGACAAGGAGACCAGCGGTTTGATGGTCGTTGCCAAAAATGATTTTACGCATCAGGGATTGTCGGAACAGTTCGCCGTTCACAGTTTGGAACGCTGTTACAAGGCGTTGGTCTGGGGAACGCCGCAGCCGTTAAGCGGCAGCATTGAAACATTCATCGGACGCAGTCGGTTCGACCGAAAAAAAATGGCGGTTGTCCAGAATGCAGGCAAGCATGCTTTGACGAATTATAAAGTCTTGGATATTTTTGCGGGCGGCGCCGTCAGTTTGGTGGAATGCTCTCTTAAGACGGGGCGGACGCATCAGGTGCGCGTGCATATGACGCATTTGGGGCATCCTTTGTTGGGAGATGCGCTGTACGGCAGAATTCCGAAATCGGCAAAACAAAAAATGTCGTCCGAGTCGTTTAAGGCAGCATCTTCTTTTGCGCGCCAGGCGCTTCATTCGTATAAAATGAGTTTTGAGCATCCGCGAACGCATGAAACGCTGAGCTTTGAGCTTCCTTTGCCCGAAGATATGCAACGTTTGGCGGATTTGTTAAAGCAAGAATAACGAAAAAAGCCCGCAAAACTGCAGGCTTTATCGTTACTGTAATAAGCAAGTCCGCAAATTAGCCCTGGCGAGCCTTCATGCGCGGGTTCTTCTTATTGATGACGTAAACGCGACCTTTTCTGCGCACGACTTTGCAGTCTTTATCGCGCAGTTTCGCGGATTTCAGGGAATTACGAACTTTCATAACTTAAATCCTCAATCTAGATGCCTTCTTGATGAAGACAGATGACAATACCCAGATTCTCGTGTAATGTCAATGTCTGAAGTACGATATTCTTAAAAATATCTTAGGGAGTTTTTGATGTTTAAACCTGTCGCAGCGTCCGTTTTGTTATTTTTGACGGCGGGGTGCGTTTTGTTTACCAATACGTCTTTGGAAACGGCGGAGCAGACTTTATTTAACCAGTCGGCAAAAGAATACGATTTGCAACCTCCGCCGCCGGCAACCGTATTTGTCGGTTCCGAAACCGTTTATCAAAAAAATTATAAAATCAACGAACGCTTGGTCATTAAAAACGGCGAATCCGTCTTGCGCGTCAAAGCATATCGGAAACATAATTACATACATGCCAAAATGCGCTTGGAACAAGAACTGATCTTAAAATCCAAAATCGAAGATTTTAAAATCAAACCGAAAGAATATCCGATCTACGGCATCTTAAATATGCGCGGCGAAACGTTTTTCGTTTTCGTCATTGATGCCAAAATGCGTTTTGTGACAAATTTGGACGGTGTCGTTCAACCGATTTTGCTTTACCATTCTTTGAAATCGCCCGAAAACAGGGTCAATATTATTTCTGATCCCGTTTCCGTGTCGCCCAAAGGTGCTTATCTGACCCGTATCATGTCGTTTAGAGAAGAAAAAATACCTTCAACCGATTACGAAATTATCTATGAAGGAATCAAAGACGGCAAAATTACCCTGTTTTATAAGTATGCCGTTCCGGGAACGAACGGCGGGAAAGGATCGTTTGATACTTATACGTATCCTTTAAATACGACGATGCTGTCTTTAAAAGGCGTTTTGTTCCGCGTATTGCGGGCAGACAACGAACAAATCGAACTTTTACCCGTACAGGATTAATCGGTAGGCGGGTGAATGTTCAATGTTGAAAAAAGCGGCTTTGTTATAAGGCCGCTTTTTTAATACGGGGTATTTAGGAAACATAAAAAAGGGAGCGATAAATTCGCTCCCTTTTTTATTTTGTCGCAGGATATTACAGAACGGGTTTGACGTCCCAGATATCTTTGGCATATTCGGCGATCGTGCGGTCGCTTGAGAACTTGCCCGAGCGGGCGACGTTCAGGATGGCTTTTTCGCCCCAAGCAGCCTTGTTCAGGAAGTCTTTGCCGACTTTTGCCTGAATGTCGATATAAGAACCGAGATCCGCCAGCAACAAATAATAGTCCGACGTCATGATGTTCTGGAAGATGGGCTTGAAGATGCCCTGTTCCGTAACCGAGAACATATTAGAGGACAAAGCGTCCATGATACGGCGGATGCGAACGTCCGAATTGTATAAATCCCAAGGCTTATGAGAGCCTTCTTCATGGATTTTTTTAACTTCGGGCGTTGTTAATCCGAACAGATAGAAGTTTTCATGGCCGACTTCGTCACGGATTTCGATGTTGGCGCCGTCCAAAGTTCCGACGGTCAAGGCGCCGTTTAACGCGAACTTCATGTTCCCCGTACCGGAAGCTTCAAATCCGGCGGTGGAAATTTGTTCGGAAACATCGGCGGCGGGGAAGACCCGTTCTGCGATGGATACCTTGTAATCCGGGATAAAGACGACTTTCATCTGATCTTTGACTTTGGGATTGTTGTTCACGACATTCGAGATGTTATTGAACAATTTAATGACCAGTTTTGCAAAGTCGTAGGAAGGAGCCGCTTTTCCGCCCAAAATGAACGTGCGCGGAGAAGGCAGGGTTAATCCGTCTTCGGTAATCAACAGGTAATTGTAGATGATGTTCAGCGCGTTTAACAACTGACGCTTATATTCATGCATACGTTTAACCTGCACGTCGAACATGGAATTCGTATCGACGATATTTCCCGTGGTTTGCAGGATGATTTTTGCCAAACGTTCTTTGTTGTCTTTTTTGATGCGGAAGAAATTGCGGACGAATTCGGAATCCGTGGCATAGGGTTCCAGCTTTTTCAGATCCGTCAGCTTTGTAATCCACGAATCGCCGATTTTGGACGTGATCAAGTCTGCCAATTCGGGGTTAGCGCTCAACAGCCAACGGCGCGGCGTAATGCCGTTTGTTTTGTTGTTGAAGCGTTCCGGCCACATTTCGTAGAAGTCCGGAGCCAAAGTTTTTTTGACCAATTCCGAATGGATGGCTGCGACGCCGTTGATGGAATGAGAACCGACAATTGCCAGATTACCCATACGGACTTTCTTTTCCGGACCTTCTTCGATGATGGACATGCGGCGCATTTTTTCAACGTTGCCCGGATAGAGTTCTCCGACTTTTTTCATCAGGTGGTCATTGATGTCATAGATAATGACCATGTGCCTGGGCACGACTTTTTCCAGCAGTTTGACGGGCCAACGTTCAAGAGCTTCGGGCAACAGGGTGTGGTTTGTGTAGCCCATGGTTTTTTCCGTGATTTCCCAAGAAGTATCCCAATCGAGACCGTGGACGTCCATCAAGACGCGCATCAGTTCGGCGATAGCCAAAGTCGGATGCGTATCGTTGAGTTGGATGGCTGCTTTTTCGGGCAGTTTGCGCAGATCCGTGTTTGTTTCCAGGAAGCGGCGCATAATATCGCTGATGGCGCAGGATACGAAGAAGTACTGTTGCATCAGACGCAATTCCTTACCGGCTTCGACGGCGTCGGAGGGGTAAAGGACTTTGGAGATTGTTTCGGATTTGATTTTCTTTTCAACGGCTTTGATATAACCGCCTTCGTTAAAGGTTTTGATATCCAGTTCGTCGGAAGATCTGGCCGAGAACAAACGCAAATAGTTGACGGTTTTTCCGCCGTAACCGACGATGGGCATGTCATAGGGAACGCCGATGATGGATTCGGCATCGACCCATCTGGGATTTCTTTTTCCGTTGACGTCTTCATAGACGACGCGTCCGTACATGGGGACGCGGCAAGCGCGGTCGCCGCGTTCGATTTGCCACGGGGAGGAACGGTCGAGCCAAGAATCGGCGCGTTCTTTTTGATAACCGTTTTCAAAATACTGTTTGAACAAACCGAACTGATAATTGATGCCGTAACCGTATCCGGGCAGACCGAGCGTTGCCATGGAATCGATAAAGCAGGCGGCCAATCGTCCCAAGCCGCCGTTTCCCAAAGCGGGATCGTATTCGCAATCGATGACGTCGCGCAGGGGGATGGGGTTATCGAGCTTAACCTGATCGATCAGGTCATGGATGCCCAGATTGTCGAGGTTGTTGACCAAAGAGCGCCCCAACAGGAATTCAACGGACAGGTAATAGACTCTTTTAGGGTCGACTTTTGAGTATCTGGCGGCGGTTTCGAACATTTGATCCGTTGCGATTTCGCGAACGGCCAGAGCCAAAGCCGTGAACAAATCGTCCTTAGAGGCTTCCGAGACCTGTTTGCACAAATCATACTTTAACAGGCGTTCCATTTTTTCGGCGATGACCTCGGCGGTCACTTCCTTACGAATGGCGGTAGGCTTAGTTTCGGTCGCTTTTTTCGTCACTTTTACAGTCCTCCGTGATGTGAGAAAAATACTTTTGTACGGGTTGCATATCACAGTTTGCCCGATAAAGTAAGAAAAAAATAAAACGGAAAGCGGGAAAACCCGTTGATTACAGGAGCATTTTTTCAAAAAAACATTGATTTTTCGTCTAAAATCGTCCATAAAATAGAGCGGTCGCTTTTGGCAAAGAACGCTGTGATCAACGTGTTAAGGAGACCTTTTATGACATCCGGAACGTATTCGGCGCAAATGAGAACGGAAGAAAAAATATATGCCCGCAAATTAATGGCCGTTTATGCCAAGCCGTTCGGCGTTTTGGCAGAGCATGCTTTGTCGGATTTGACGGCGTACAATACTTTTTTTGACGAAAAACAGCTGGATACCTATTTGTCGGACGGCATTCGCCGCATACTGACGCCTTCGGACAAATTAAAGCTTACGCCGGGCGGCGTGAACAGAACCGGAATGTACATAGCGTCTCAGATCAGGCAGGAAATGGCTGCGCATCCCGAATTGTGCCCCAGCGTCGTTCGTGACGGCAAACGGTTGTTTACCTCGCCGGATTTGGTTCAGGCGGAACAGGATATTGTCGAAGCGGCAAAAAGAATGTCTTTACGCAAAGTGCCGTATTTTCGCGCGGATCAGGATTTGACGGATATTGCCGACGATTTTTCTGTGTTTTGGAACAGCGCTCAGGGATTTTCGCGGTCAAAAGATTTGGACAAAGCGATGGCTTCCATTTTGGAACCCGGGGACTTGCGCCTGATTAACGGCCCTCCCGGAGCGGGAAAGTCCGGATTGTGCGCCGGTCTGGCGTATTGTATGTTGGCACATATGGATACGCCTCCGACATTTATTACGACGGCGCCTTCGGATAAAGCGGCTGCCGCGATACATGCCGACGTACAGTTTGCGGCTTCCGCATTGGACGATAAATGGCCGGAACAGTCTCAGGTTCAGGGAATGCCCTTGAAAGATTTGATTAACCGCATGAACGAAGGTTTTGTCGAACCGGGGACGGTAATCATCGTTGACGAAGCGGGGCTGATGGGCACGCGCGAAATGGCGCAGTTCATTACGGCGGCGGACAAGACGCATGCGAAACTGTTTATGTTGGGAGACAACCGTCAAATTCCGCCTTTGCCTGCAGGCAACGGATTTGATTTGATTATCAATCACGTTCCCGAAGCCAGCATCTATAATGTAACGCGCATATTGCGTCAAAGGACGCCCGGAGAAGCCAAGGCATCGTCTTGGATTCGCGAAGGTCATGCCGAAAAAGCATTGGATTTTTATGCCATGCAGCGTTATCCCGACGGCTCCAAAGCATTACGCTTTCATGACGATGCCAAAAGCGTGTACGACAGCCTGACAAAGGATTATGTTGAATTTGTAACGTCTTCCGATACGCAATCGATGTCTTCGGTTGTTTTGGCGATTGACGAAAGATCGGCGCAGACGTTGAATGACGAATTGCGCGAGGGATTGAAGAAAGCCGGCGTGATCCGCAAAGCGCGCGACGTTTACGGCGAAGGCGACACGGTAACGGAACTCGGTCTCGGCGACGCCGTTATGTTCACCGGAAAGGTTGCAGGGAACGACGGTCGGAACACCGAAACCGTCAATCCCGGGACGACGGCGCGGGTTGTGGATATTCGCGGCGGTCGTTTGGGGTTGATGTTGGACGGCAAGAAAAAACGCATTTATATTCCCGAAGAAAAATCGAGCATACTGCGTTATTCATGGGCATTACCGCTGTATGTGGCGCAAGGAGTTTCCCGTGATCGCGCTTTTTTTGCGATTGACCGTTCCGGGGGACTTGATTTGGCGAAAGGTCTTGTCGGATTTACGCGCCATACGGAACAATTGTCGGCATATATTTCGCGGGAAGCGTATCCAAGTCATAAAGAATTGGCTAAGGAAATGTCGGTATTTTCGTCTCGCAAGCCCGTCATAAAGGACTATGCGGATCTAAAGCCTGCGGAGCGCAAGGGATCGGGATTGGCGCAAAGCATTGCCGCGTCGTTTGCGTCGTCGGATCGGGAACGCTGAGGAGACCGTTGAATGGAAGAGACTCAGATTTTTGAATTTGACAAAGTTCAAACGGCATCGCCGAAGATAGCGGAAGCCTATATTTATTTAAAACAGTTGGATGCCGCGACCGAAGTTTCGCAAGGGGATGATTTGGAACGTCTGACGTCGAAGTTGGGGGCGGTTTTCGGTTTGGCGGCGCGGATAAAAGCATGTTTATGCGATTATTTGGGGCTTGAGTACGCGGAAGAGGCCGTTTCCGGGACGCTTGCGTCGGAGATTTTTTCGATTTTGTCATCCGTATCGGATGAAGCCTTTATCAAGGATGCTTCCGGCACGTTGTCCGCAGCCGAATTGAAAGATCGCCTTCATGCATCGGATATTTTGGCGTCGCGCCTTCCTTTTATGATAGCGGGGCTTGACGCGGGCGAAGATTTGAGCGAAAACAGAAATATGTAATTTTTTTAAGGTGTTTTTATGGTCGCGACGCAAACAGGACCCGAACAGGAAGGATTTTACGATATATTGCAAAACGGCGCGGGAGATTTGCTGATTTCCATCCGTGCGCGGGCGGGAGAACCCGAGAATCCCCGTATTGTTTATGACGGGGGGAAACATGCTTTGCTGTACAGGCAACAGGGTTTTTCGATTACGCTTGATTTTATTCACCCTGATGCGCGTGCACCTTTGGCGCATGCCGAATCAGTATTGATTGTCGAATTTGAAGGCGATGAAGTGATGAGGGAATATGAAGTTCCCGTCCGTTTTGTAAAGAAGCTGCCATTATCGCCGGAAAATCTGCCGACGTTGCCGCAATAAGGCGGCTTGTTTTTCGGCATTTTTAGAAGGGTTCCCTGAAATGGAAGATGCCGTACACACGTATTTTTATTATCTTCTTTTTTTTGTAACGGCTTTGCTGTTAAGTGCCGCGGCGTTGAAGTTTTCTTTTTTTATGTCGCGTGTTTTTTCACGGATGCAAAGGGAATATCCCGATCGAAAAGAACCGTATGCGGGCGGTTTTCCTGCATTGCAACGCGGGAAAAAGGCGTTTCCCGTCCGATTTGCGACGATATCGTTGCTGTTTGTTTTGTATAATGCGGAAATATTGTTATTGTTGCCGTGGGCGGCATCTTTGCGGATGACGGGGCGGAGCGGTTTTGTATGCGCTTTTGTTTATTTTGTCTTTTGGGCTGTTGCGTATGCGTATGAATATAAGAAAGGGGCGTTAGACTGGAAATGAGAGGGGATGTCGGGCGCGGCGCAAAGGAAAGTTTATTCAAACGTGCGTATCGTTCGGTTTCGGATTGGGCGGACAGAAATTCTGTTAATGTATATGTTTTTGATTGCGGGTGTTGTTTTTCGGGACGTTCGCCGGGTTCTGTGATTTCATCGGAAAGCGAGGGGATATCATATGTATTTTCTCCGAGACAGGCGGATGTTTTGGCAATATTCGGGGCATTAAGCCGCAAATCGGCGCCGTTGTTAAGAAGGATATACGAACAGATGCCCAATCCCCGCGGAGTAATAGCAGCCGGTTCATGTGCGAGCGGCGGGGGTATTTTTGCGGATTCTTATGCAACGGTGCCGGATATTTCAAGCATTGTTCCGGTAGATGTTTATATTTGCGGCTGTCCCGTATCTCCGATAGAATTTCAATCGGCGGTTAAAAGTTTGTTTGCCGCGAAAGTTTCGGAGCAAGATTAAGATGGCAGGTCTTCACGAAGTTTTTTTGCAAACGCCCGAAGAATTGTCGAAATATATTTCTTTGAGATTTGCGCCTCAGGATATTTCGTCTTCGGTTGTCAGCCGCGGGGAACTGACTTTGACGGTTATTCGGTCTGTTTTATTGAAGCTGATGCAATTTTTAAGGGATGATTCTTCTTGTCGTTTTGTCAGGCTGACGGACATAACGTGTGCGGATTATCCCGAACGTTCGGAACGTTTTGAGATTGTGTATCATTTACACAGTTTGCGTCATAACCGCCGTATCAGGGTAAAGCTGATGACGGACGGGGAATTGCCGGTCAGTTCGATTTGCGGGCTGTATCCGTCGGCTGTTTGGTATGAACGCGAGATATGGGATATGTTCGGCGCCGTATTTTCGAATCATCCCGACATGCGCGGTATTTTAACGGATGAAGAATTTAAAGCGTGTCCGTTAAGGAAAGATTATCCCTTTTTCGGGCGCGAAGATTTGAGTTATGAAGTTTCCCGTTCGGCTTTTGTAAGCCGACCGAAGCCCGGTATAAAGTATAAGAATCGCAGCAGTTATGTTGATTTAAACGGAAGGTCCGGCGGATGAGCGGATACGAAGACGGATTTTTTATGAACATAGGACCTTTGCCGTCATACGGCGGCGGCTTGTGTCGGATTGTTGCGGAATTGGACGGAGAACGCATTGTTCGGGCGGATCCGCATATAGGCTATATGCACAAGGGGATAGAAAAGCTGTTGGAGACGTGCGGGGTGATGCAGGGGATATGCATCAGCGGGCGTTTAAATTATGCTTTTGCAAGCTCGTGCGAATATCCTTATGTATTGGCGGTAGAAAAGCTGATGGGGATCAAGGTTCCCGATCGAGCGGCGTATTTGCGATCGATGGTTTCGGAAATGGAACGGATAGCGTCGCATTTTTGCGCGTTGTCGAGATGTGCGGCGGATTGCGGATCCTTTTCGGCGTTACGGGTTTCGAACGAGGTCTGTGAAGTTTTATTTTCTTTTTTTTCGCGGGTAACCGGTCTCGGGCGTGCGTCGGGTTATTTTTGCCCCGGCGGTGTCAAGAAAGACATACCGCAGAATCTTTTGGACAGGGCGGCGTTTTGGATAGAGCGCAAATTGCCGTCCAAAATAAAAGACATTGAACGTTTAAGCATACGCAACCGCATATTTAAATCCCGAACGGAAGGGATCGGCGTTATTGAAGAAGAAGATGCCGTTTCGTACGGTTTTAGCGGAGTAAATTTACGGGCATGCGGAGTTAGTTTTGATTTGCGCCGCAACGAGCCGTATGACGCTTACAAGAATTTGGAATTCAGCGTTCCCGTAGGTTATTCGGGCGATGCGTATACGCGGAATTTATTGAGGGTTATGGAAATCAGACAGTCGGCGGCATTGGTTCTTCAGGCGATATCCAAGATGCCTGCCGGAGAAGTTCTTGCGCCTCAAATGAGGCTTTTGGTTGATCGCGGAGACGGTTCCGTAGAATCTGAAGGAAGCAGGTTTAAGCTGTTGTCGGAAGGATATCCTTTGACGGCGGGCGAAGTTTATGTTCCGACGGAAGCGCCTTGGGGAGAAATGGGCGTTTATTTGGTTTCCCGCGGCGGGGTAATGCCGTACCGCTGTCGGTACCGTTCGGCAGGATTTGCACATTTACAGGCGGTTCCGAAGCTTTTGTGCGGATTGACGCTGTCGGATATCGGACCTGTCATATCTTCATTGGACATCAGCATGACGGAGGCGGACAGGTGAGCGGATTTGTTTTCAGCGAACGCAACAGGAAAAAGCTTGAAGATTTGATTGAGCGCTACCCTGCGGGTCGTGCGTCCGCGGCGGCGACGGGAGCGATGTATCTGGCATTGGAACAGGAAGGCTGCGTGTCCGACGATGCGTTGTCTGAAATTTCGAGGATATTGGGCGTTCCGTACGCCCGTTTATGGGAGCTTCGTTCGTTTTACGAAGATTTCAACGAAACGCCGCGGGGACGCGTACATGTTATTTTTTGTCGCGGGATATGCTGCGGAATGAAATCTTCGGAAAAGCTTAAAGCCGCCTGTTTGTCATATATGGGAATAACGTGCGGGCAAACGCGTTCTGACGGGATGTTTTCGGCAGAAAGCAGAGATTGTTTGGGGGATTGTCTGAATGCGCCCGTCATGTCGGTTAACGGGATATGCTTTGAACGTTTGACGCCCGAGCGCGGGGTTGAAATTCTGAAAAAATACGAATCGGAGGAAAAATGTTAAAAGAATCCGATCGTATTTTTACAAATATAAGAGGGGAATTCGGAGATTCCGATTTAGCTTCCGCCCGAATGCGGGGGTGTTGGAAAAATACGTCGGAATATTTAAAAAAGCCACCTCGCGAATTGTTGGAAGAAATTGACCGTTCCGGTTTGCGCGGGCGAGGGATGTTTGCTCAAAAGACGGCGGAAAATTGGCTTGGATTTATCAAGCGACCGTCAGCATTTAAATATTTGGTTGTCAGCGTTAACGAAAGCGAACCCGGGACGTGCAAGGCAAGGAGTCTGTTGCGTTATGAAGCGCACCGTTTATTGGAGGGGTGTTTAATAGCGTCTTACATATGCGGGATTCGCCGAGCGTACATATATGTACGGGGCGCCTTTCGCGAAGAGACTGAAATTTTGGAACGAGCCATCAATCAAGCGCGCGAGGCCGGTCTTTTGGGAATGAATATCTTGCGCACGGGCGTAGATTTGCATTTATTTGTGCACCGCGGAGCAGACGCTTATGTGTGTCGGACGGATTCGGCGATGTTTCGTGCAATGGAAGGCCGTCGTCCGATGCCTGATTTCACGTGCGGTCAGGACACGTTGTTCGGTGCTCCCGTTTTGGTGCATAATATGGAAACGCTGTGCATGCTTCCGTCGATATTGGAACGCGGAGCCGAATGGTTTTCTTCTTTGGGGCGTTCGGGCAACGAAGGGGTTCGTTTGTTTTCGGTCAGCGGCGACGTTGAAAACCCCTGTCTGGTTGAGGAAACGCTCGGAGTTCCGATGCGAGATTTAATAGACAATTACGCGGGAGGAGTAAAAGGCGGCTGGTCAAATTTGCAGGCGGTTATTCCCGGCGGCATATCGATGCCGTGCCTTTCCAGAGAGATATGCGAACATGTTCGTATGGATTATGATTCTTTGGGGGCTGTATCGTCCGGATTGGGGACGGGAGGATTGATTGTTGTCGGAAAGACGACGGACTTTGTCGAACTGATCCGGCGTGCGGCGTTGTTTTTTAAGAATGAAAGTTGCGGTGAATGTGCTGTTTGCCGTGAAGGAAGCCGATTGATTTATGATTTACTGGATTTAATTTCAACGGGGAAGGGGAAACGCACGGATATAGACGTTTTGGAACGTTTATGCGAAGAAACGTCGGACACGGCTTTATGTCCGGTAGGTGTTTCGGGCGTTCGTTTTATCAGCGGATTTTTAAGGCATTTTCGTTTTTTGTTGGAGGAACGCTGCAGTGGTTAAGCTGACGATAGACGGCTGTGTCGAGGAAGTTTCCGAAGGGATAAGCATAGCAGAGGCGTGTGAAACGACGGGACACGGTTTTCCGGATATTTTTCGCCGTTTGGAAGAAACGTTGCGCGGAGTATTGAGATTAAGCTTTGTCGAGATACGCGGACGTGACGGAGTTTTTGACGCGCATTCGGAACGTGTCACGGAAGGCATGGAAATCGTGACGCATTCTTTGCGGTTGGACAAGATTCGGGATCGAATGCTTCGTTTAACGTTGGCGAGCCATCCTGCGGAATGTGCCGTTTGCGAAAAGGCCGGGAACTGCATTTTGCAAGAAGCGTGTTTTGCGTTCGGGCTTATGAAAGGGGACAGCATCGGGAGGTCACCGTCTGAATGCGAAAAGGTTGAAACGGGGCCGTTGGTTGAAATGCATCCGTCGCGTTGCGTATTATGCATGAAATGCCTGAATTTTATGAATGATGTAGCGGGGACGCCGGAACTTGTTGTGTCAGGGAAAGGCTCATTGACGCGGATAAGTCCGTTTGTAAAGGGAGCTTTTTCATCGCCGATATCCGGGAATTTAATAGACCTGTGTCCGAGCGGCGTATTTACGGACGCGACGTCGAAAGAAATGTTTCGTCCGTGGCAGACGGAGCGCAAAAAGACGACGGACGTATTAGATTCTTTTTTGCCTTCCGTCATTATGGATGTCGCCTTTGGCCGCATAGTGAAGGTTGAAGCGGATTTTACGTCGCGTGACGGTTGCGGGATAATATCGGACAGGACTCGTTTCGGTTCGGACGGATTGTCAAGCGGGCGTATAGATCGGCCGTATATTCGTGTGGACGGCAGGTTCAGGGAATGTTCATGGACGGAAGCGCTGATGACGGCGGCGTCAAGGATGCAATCCGCGCCGAAAGGAAAAGTCGCAGCATTTGCGGGTTCGACGGCGGACTGCGAAAGCATGGCGGCATTAGCGGATTTAATGAAGATACTGGGTTCCGACAATACGGATGCGGGCAGTTTTTATGCGCGAGTGCCGCGTTCGGCAGGGCGTTGGCGTTTTTGCAACACGGATTTTTCCGACGTAGCAAAGGCCGATGCTTTATTGATAATCGGTTCGGATCCCGAACGTGAAGCGGCATTGTTGAATGCGCAAATTCGGCGCAATGTAATGCCGAAAGCGATGATAGGTTCAAGGACGGAACAGAATTATGCGTATGACTGTTTAGGCGGTTCTTCATCGCTTTTGGACGGGATATTGAGTGGAGAACATCCGTTTTCATCGGTTTTGAAACAATCCCGTTTTCCGATGGTTGTTGCGGGAAAAACGCTGTGGTCGCGCGGCGATGCGCCGTTTTTGTTTCAAAAGATTTGCGAGATATGTTTCCGATACGGTGTTGTGAAAGAAGGTTGGAACGGCTTTAACATGACGGGCATATCCCCGGGGATGCTCGGGGCATCCGAACTTGGTTTGGTCAAGACGGAACCGCTTTTGCCCAAAGCGCGCTCAGGGGAATTTGACGTTGTTTATTTGTTGGGTGAAGACCGTTTGACGCGTTCTGATATGGGGGATACATTTATAATTTATCAGGGGATGTTTGCGTCGGAAACGGCGATGGGTGCGGATGTTATTTTGCCGTCGGCGTCATATGCGGAAAAAGAAGCGACATATGTCGGCGCTTTTGGCAAAGCCAAGAGCACGTCGGCGGTTTTGCCGTTGTTGGGGCAAAGCCGTGAGGATTGGAAGATATTGCGGGCATTGTCCGAATATTTGGAAAAGCCGTTGCCGTATGACAACTTAGCCGAGATACGGGATCGTTTGGGAGCGTTGAGCGCCGTTTTTATGCCTCTGACGAGGACCGAAGAAGCCGTAACGTCATATGGAAGCGAAGGGGTTCTTTTGCCGGAAGAGCTTGTATGCGAATCAAGGGACATAGAGGACAATGAGATATGCCGTCGCTCGGCGTCGCTTCGGGCATTAAAGAAAGTGTGGAAGGTCGGCGTATGACGGGATCTTTTTTTGAATTGTTTAAAGGTTTGGAATTAAAGCTTGCGGATTTTTCTTTATTTTTTGTATTTGCGGGCAAGGTCGGATTGTTTGTTTTATTGGCGCTGTTTTTAACGACGGGCGCCGTTATGCTGGAAAGTCGGATACGCGAACGTTTGTTCGGGCGCAAAGGAAAAGGATTTAAACAGGCTTTTGCGGATATGGTGCGCCTGATGATGCAAAAACCGTTGCAACCCGGTTCATCCGACAAAGTTTTGTTTTTTTGGGTACCGATAATATCGTTTGTGGCGTCGTTATTTTTTTTGCTGATGCTGCCGACGGGGCAAGACGGCGAGTTTTTACGGTTGCGGGGAGGTTTGCTGTATTTGCTGTTTGCCGGAGTTTTGTTCGGTTATACGTTTTTTTTGGGCGGTCTGGCGGGCGGTTCTCGTTTTTCGTTGTTGGGGGCGTTGAGGAGTTTGGCGGAAACATTTTCATGTCAGTTAATACTTATGTTGACGTCTGGAGTTGTTTTAATGACGGCGGGCAGCACGGATTTGTCAGACATAGTTTCGGCGCAGCGGGATGTTTGGTATGTATTTATTCATTTTCCGATGTTTATAATGTTTATGTTAAGCCTGTTGACGTTGACGGGAGGGGCTCCGTTCGGAACTTCGCGAGGTTCGTATGAGCTTTCCGGCGGAGTTTATTCGGAGTATTCCGGCGGGCTTTATTTGTTTTTCAAAAGCGCGGATTATATTTTGCTGTTAGCGGGTTCTTTGCTGTCGGCTCTGTTGTTTTTCGGCGGTTGGAACGCCTTTATGTTTTTCGGGACAGAGGGGTCGTGTTGGTATTTGCTGGCAAAAACCGGAATTTTGTTTTGTTTGTTTGTGCTGTTGCGCTCGTCGTTACCGTCGTACAAAACGGAAGATGCGATGGCGATCAGTTATAAATGTTTTTTGCCGTTAAGCGCGATTTGGTTTTTTGTGACGGCTTTTTTTATTTTGTTTGAAGGGGGCGGAGTACAGTGAAAGATCTGATAAAGAAGATTATTCCCGACGATGTTTTCCGTTCGTTGCTGGTTGCGTTAAAGAGCGCGTTGCGCGGTCGATCGTCCCGTTTTTTTCGCGGTGAGGCAAAGGTTGTTCGCCGCCCCGTTTTGAAGGAAGACGGGCGGTTATGTATCGGGTGCGGGCTTTGTGAAAAGGTATGCCCGTCAAGTGCTTTATGGGTTGAAACGTCGAAACGTGACGGAAAATGGGTTTTGGAAAGATTAAGCATTGATCCGTCCAGATGCGTTTCGTGCGGTTTATGTATTGAGTCTTGTCCGAGCGAAGCTTTGGCAGCGTTGTTTGAACAAGCGAAACCGACGTTGTCGAAACCGGTTCGGATTTATTTAAAGCAGTCGGAGGAAGCATAATGTCGGTTGCGGATTACGTCTTTTTTTGCTTTATTGCGATTGCCGGCGGGATAGCGTGCGTAAGCGTGTCCAAGACGCTGTACGCGGTAATATGGCAGCTTCAATCGGCGGTGGCGATTTGTGGTTTGATGGCGTGTCAGCATGCGTATTTTACGGCATTTTCTTTGATTTCTGCGGCATCGAGCATTTTTTTGACCGTATTGATGTTTTCTTTGATAATTTTTAATGTTCCCGAACGATCGGAAGACACGCCGAAGCGTCGGATTTTATATTTTTTGGTTATGGTTATATTGCCGTTGTCGGAATTTATGTGGCTGTATTTTCGGCATTTGCGGGGCAGTTCTTTGTTTTCGGAAATTTTTTCGTTATCTGCGTTAGGGACGCTTTTATACACGCGGTATGCGATATGCGTTATTGTTTTTGCGTTGGTTTTGACTGGTTCCATGGTCGGGATAACGATGCTGATGATGAATAAAAAAGGGGACGGAGCAGATTTTCGTAAAGAAGAAGACAAAGATCGGGAAATCAAGGCAGAATTGCGCCGCATACCTGTTGAAAGGAAATATTTATGACGATAAGTTCCGGCTATATGTTGGCGGCGACGTCCGTTATGGTGCTGATCGGGATTTGGGGGGTACTGGTTCACCGTTCCGATTTTGTGAGGTGTTTGGTTTCGCTACAGTTGATTTTTTGGTCTTCGGCGTTGAACTTTGTATCCGGGACGTTTTTGTTTAACGATGTTTCCGGAGCTGTTTTTGCATTATTTGTGATTTGCATGACGGCGGCACAGTCGGCGGGAGCTTTATCGTTATTTTATTTGTATTACAGGAAACGATTGCAAACCGACCGCAAGGAGGAAAGTTTATGACGGCGGCAGTATTGGTTTTGCTGTTTTGCGCGGTTTCGGTTTTATTTGTTCCGAAATTAAGGCAAGGGACGGCCGGATGGTATTTGGTGATGATCGGTTTGTTTTTTGCGTGCGTTAAGCTGGCGGCGATGAGCGTAAAGTCAGTTTTTCGTTCAAAGGTATATTCGTCGTTTGTAGCGCCGTTTATGACATGGGACGGTATATCTTATGCGTGGCGCCTTCATTTCGGACAGGCGGAATTGTTTTTGGCGGCATTTATGGTTTTTTCGGCTTTTTTAAGTTTGTTTTATGCCAAGAATTATGTTCCGTCGGAAAAGCTGGGGCGATTTAGCGCGAATGTTTCCGGTCTGGTGGTTTCGGCATTGGCGTGCCTGGGGGCAAAGAATATGTTTCAGTTTGTCATAGGCTGGGATTTATCGGCATTGTTTGCGTATATGCTGATGAATACGTTTCATGACAAACAATCGTTGCGGCGTTCTTCCGTTCGTTTTTTTATTGCTCACAAAGTAACGGATTTACCGTTGTTTTATGCTTTTTTCATGTTGTGGGAAAAAACGGGAATGTTTTTTGTGCCGCCGTTTGTCAGCCCTTATTTTGCTTCGTTCAGCGGGGTTGAAGCCGGAATGTTTGCGGTGTGCATCATCTTGGCGGCTGCGGCAAAGCTGATATGCTTCGGATTTCATTTTGTTATGGAAGACGGATCGGATATGCCCGTTCCTGCGGCGGCGTTTTGCTTTCCGGCGGTGTTGAGCGGATTGGGGATGTATCTTTTATACCATTGTTTTCCGTTTGTGCAGGACGTTCCGAACGTCAGGACGTTTTTTGTTGCCATCGGAGCATTGTCGGCGGCGGCGGGAATACTGATTGCCTTAAATGTGACGAATGTCAAAGCGATATTAAGCTTTATTTTAATGTCGCAATTCGGTTTTGTTACGGCGGCATTCGGTTTAAGCGGCGAAGGTGTTGCTTTGAATACGTTTGTGGCGATGGCTGTTCCGATGATAGGGCTGATTTTATCGGCGGGGAACGTCATATATGCGTTGTGGGGGGAAGAAGACATTACGCGTATGGGCGGGTTGCAAAAAGAAAAACCGTTTACGCTGAAGATTATGTGGATTTTAAGCTTTTGCTGTGTCGGTTTTCCTTATATCGGGACGTTCGGAGCCAGGCGAGATATGTATTCGGCATTGTTTCAGGCGGACGGGCGAGCGTTTACGTTTGTGTTTTTGTTGTTGTCGTTCGGGACGGCTTTTGCGTTTGCCAGAATGATGTTTTATATTTTTTATGCTTTTCCGAAAACGCCGGTTGAGATTGCGGTAAAGATTCGAAAAGCGCCTTTAACGGGGACGATACCGTTAATTTTGCTGACGATAGTTTCATTGTTTCAAAACGAATTGTCCAAGCGTTCGATATTGCCGCCGTTGACGGGGATTTTATCGGCAGAAGTTATTTTTTCGTCTTTATTGGGCTGCTTTGGTTTTTTGGCGGGGATGAAATACTTTTCAAGGCGGGAAAAGTCTCAGACAAGACGATCTGCCGTTTTTCAAAGACTGAATTTGTTTTGCGCCAAAGGTTTCGGTTTTTCCGAATTGTACCGCCGTTTGTTTGCGGTACCGTTTTTGTTTGTCGGCAATATGTTATGGCTTCATGCGGATTTGGATTTGATAGAACGACGATTGACGGACATGATGCCGGCTTTTGTGCGTAAATCGGCGCAGGCGTTGCAAAGCATTCATTCGGGGAATCTGGGATTGTCGTTTGTTTGGAGCATTGCCGGTCTTTTAGGCCTTTTTGTATTAGGCGGCGTTTTGGCGTACGGAGGCTGACATGGAACAATTTTCTTTGGTAACGGCATTATGTGCGCTGCCTTTGGTCGGGGCGTTGTTTTTATTGTTCATTCGCGGGGACGAACGAATTACGGCGATGAATTCGCGCAGAGTTGCGCTGTTAACGTCCGGATGTGCTTTTTTGGCGTCTTTGTCGGTTTTGGCGCGCTTTGATTTTAACGGTTCCGCAGTTCAGTTTGATTATATTGCGGAATGGATTCCTGTATTCGGGACGGTTTGGCATATCGGGGTTGACGGTGTTTCTTTGCTGTTTTTGCCGTTGGTTTCAGGCGCCGTTTTTATATCCGTTTTGGCGGCACACAAGACGGTTTTATCCATGGTGCGCGAATATATGTTTTTGACGCTGGTTTTTGAAAGCTTTGTTTTAACGGCGTTGTGCTCCCGCAATTTGATCCAGGGGTTTGTTTTTTATGAATCCGCATTGTTGCCCGTATTTGTGATGATTGCTGTTTGGGGGGTTGAAAAACGGGCGTATTCGGCTTTTAAATTTTGTTTTTACAATTTGGCGGGGTTGTTGGCGTTATCAGCGGTTTTGATGTACGGGTATTCTATGACGGGCAGCTC
>ERZ780207.1457-NODE-1457-length-20044-cov-50.589474_pt1 | contig 20044 bp, 18 predicted proteins | sample MGYA00510977_ERZ780207 | MGnify/ENA primary metagenome ERZ780207 (study PRJEB29588, sample SAMEA2151383) | human gut metagenome | biome: human gut; feature: human-associated habitat; material: faeces | place: Denmark | collected 2008/2010 ... | reverse complement strand
TCATGATGAGCAGAATCTGTTCCTCCCACTTATCACTCAATCTCATCGCCTCCTCTTTGCTATAAGCAGGATGACTTTTGGTAAATCCGCTGAATATTTCATCTATACAAACACTTCCCTCCGTTTCATAAAGAGTATTGACCAAGTCGAACATCCGCGCCTCATCACTGGGAAGAAACGATTCCGGACGTTCAGACAACCAAAGATTGAATTTACTTTTACTCTCTTTGTTCATAAATTTACATTAAATATGATATACTTTTCTTTGTTAGTATGCGATGTTAGTTCAAAGCTATCAAACGATAGCAGCTATTTAAAAATTTAGTGTCTCATCCGATAAATCGCAGAATGCCAGAACGAAGAAAGGATACTCTCATCAAACACCATTCTGTGTTTCCATCTATTCACCCACAATCTCTTTGTCATGACAATTCCATACGCAATTCTCTTTTTCATAGGAGGCACCTCTGCCTGAAATTCAGGATGGAGAATATCTCCCAACACCCTATCTCTCAGTCTGACATTCTCCTTTTCCACAGGAAACATATCCTTTGGATACCCCAGAAACTCCACACAAATCCCATTCAAGGCATCAAGAAACAGATGCATCTTAGCCCGATGGGCAACATCCCTCACAAAGCCCCAATCAATCTCATCAGAATGGCACTTCACAAACGTAGCCCAATCCAGCACATGCCTCAATGTCGTCTTTTCCGTAGCGAAATCAGTAGCCATGTGTCGGAGCAGATGGATAGAATAAAATCTGGCAGAAGGCAAGACCAATCCCAAAGCAGCCTTATCAGTAGAATCCTTGGCGAGTTCCTCCAACAAATCATTAATCCAGATATTTACCTTATTTGGCCAGATATTAAGAACCGTAGCATGGTTCTCCACGGTACACTTTCCGAAAGCGAAGACTGAATGATGTTCATCATCGTATGAGATCTGAGCACCCTTCTCTTTGGCAACCACGTCATCAATAGTCTTCACCATCTCCTCGTCATGCCTTCCCTCTTTATCCATTAGGAAGATATCAATATCTCCGCAAGGCCGATGATTTGGTTTAGGATAATGAAGAGAACAACCATATCCTTTCATCACCATCATATAAAGCCCATTTCTGCAGACAAGCCGCCCTAAATCCTTGATTGTATTGACATAGAGTTCATACACCTGTTCCATGGTGTTCACCCTGCCAAACCACTCCAGTAGAATATTCTTAGAAGGCCTAAGTACCGCCGGCACCTTTTCCAAGGCATCAAAGGCAATAGCCAGCACCCCTTGCTTCTGTGCTAGCCCAATCACCTCCTTCCAGTCCACACTTCCTTTCACCTTCCAATTCGCTGAATTACCAAGCGAAATTTGTAATAAGTTTAATAAGACAACAGATGATTTCATCTTCATTTTATCTTTAAAGTTTATCATACTTTAGCAAAAAGTATAAACATTTAAAACAAGCCTTACTTTTTAAAGTGGGCTCAGAAAATTATCATTAAATATTGCAGGTACTTTTTCAATTATCCATTTTGAGACAACATATTCATCATTGCCTGCAGAGCAATCTTCTACCAATTCATCTAAAATTTCCTGATTAATTCTAGCCATAATATTCCAGGTTATATATCATTAATACTGATACATCATTAATGACCATTTTTTATTGTGCACTAATGAACTCCTGTCTATTTTGATTTAAAAGACAGGAGTTCTTATACATTAGTAAATTGGTGTCAGCCAATCCATTCGGTTAGCCAACTTACCACGTACACAATCCAAATAAGTCAAATGGAGGCGTTTGGTAACTTCTCCTTGTTCACCTGTTCCGATAGCATATCTATCGATTGTATAGATTGGAGTAATCTCCATGGCACTACCACAAAGGAAAGCTTCATCAGCCATATACAACTCAGTACGATCAATAGTGCGTTCCTCTACCTTTAAGCCCAACTCTTCCTGAGCCAAATGGATAATAGTATCACGAGTAATAGACTCCAACACACTATCTGTCAAACGAGGAGTAATCAGTGTATCACCCTTTACCATAAAGAAACAACTACCTGGACCTTCAGCAACTTTACCTGCTTCATTCAAGAAGATACATGTATCATATCCATTGCGTAAAGCTTCACGTTGTCCCACACGGCTGTTGATATAGTTTGCACCACATTTGATACGTGGACTAAGGTTCTCGTCCGAGATACGTCTCCAAGAAGTAACGCAGCAGTTCAATCCCTTCTTGTTATACTCAGCACTGGTTCTACCACGTGGAATTGGTGCCACAAACATTTCTACAGGACCATCAGAACCCCAGCTGCCAAATCCATCTACAAACAAAGTCTGGCGAACGCTTAAGTTCTCATCATACTCATTAGCCTGTACCGTATCAACCAAAGCCTTCTTGAAATCATCTTTGGTATATTTCAAATCAAATTGGATTAATTTGGCAGAACGAATCAAGCGATCATAATGATCACTTAATCTGAAAGCATAGAGCTGTTTGGTATCCTCATTCCAATAACATGGAATACCTTCAAATACGTTCAATCCAAACTGTGATGTTGGTGACAAAACATTCACCATAGCATCATTTACATCAAGAATCTCGCCCTTAAGCCAGATTCTTCTATGAGCAACATCGTACTTCATATCAAATATTGTTTAAAAATTAGTTTATTCTTCATCAGGAAGATGAGCAATTCTCTTCACTTCCTCATCATCCAATTCTGCAGATTGCTCCGCACTCATGCCCTCTCTCTGGTCTTCATTGATATTCGCACTTTGGAACACCTTAATTACAGACCACCAAAGAATTTTGATATCAATCCAAACTCCTTCTTTCTTAAAGAGATCTACATACTGACCATCATAGGTAACCTTCTCATCCCATGAGTTTTCATTTCTACCTTTACATTGAGCCAGTCCAGTGATACCACCCTTTACTTGGAAACGCTTTTTATATTTCTTATTCAGCGTATCATAATCACCAAGTTCGTATGTAACACATGGACGAGGACCAACAACAGAGATGTCACCCATCAGAACGTTAAAGAATTGCGGAATCTCATCAAGACTCGTTTTACGAAGGAATGCACCCATCTTAGTGACGCGAGGGTCATTATCGTAAGAGAACAATCCCGTACCTTGTTTCTCTGCTCCCACACACATCGAGCGGAACTTCAACATTTTGAAAACTCTTCCATCTTTAGTTCTTCTTCCCTGCTTAAAAAAAACAGGGCCTTTAGAATCCAACTTGATAGCTATAGCAACCACAATCCAGACTGGAGTGAGCAGTAGGATTGCGATAGAGCAGGAAATGATATCAAATGCTCTCTTGATAAAAAGATTGAGATTATACATATTTATAGAGTAGTTTAAAATGCAAAGGTATGGAAGAGATCATCAAAAACCTCACCACGCTTAATCACTTCAGTATGCTCACCACAAATATCAAGCACAGGGAAGTTAGGCAAGATAAATGGTGGCTTCATCACTAACGAATAACTACCACAGTTACTGATTACTATAGCATCATTCTTGGCAAGCTTACCTTGAAAATTGTGATAAAGGACATCACCCTCAATACAGGTGAATCCTACAAAATCCAGATTATCATATTCCGCCTGTTCATTACCCATGGCAATGACTTCCATAGGTGGATTAACACCACTCATGCTAATGTTCTTCTGACTACCCAATACAGTAGCAAACTTCTTACCTCTCACATCCTTGATAGTTTTGACAGTTCCCACAAACTTCATGCAGTCACCCACTACCGCACTACCTGGTTCTATCAGCAGTTCAGGTTTAACATCCTTATTTGCGAAATAATCAGCAAATACTGTAGCTGCAGCCTTTGCATAATCCATATAGCAAGGAATCTCATTGGTAAACTGTGCCTTCAATGAATCAGCCATCTTACCAAACAAGCCTCCACCTATATCAATTCTTTCTGGAATGATTCCCAATCGGTCTATTAATTCAACCATACCTTTAGCGCGTGCAGGCCAATACTCTATCTGGCGCTTGGCAAAGTGACACTGGAAATTGACAAAATGAACATTAGGGGTATTCTGAACAAAGTTCAATACTTCCTTAAAATCATCACTATCAACATCAAATCCGAAACGGCTTACAACCCCATCTCCCACTTCATAATTACAACGAATTCCAAGATAGATTGTTGTATTCGGATGATGCTCCACTATCCCCTTGACAATCTCCAACTCATCTAAAGAGTCTATATTGTCAGTACCACCAGCAACAAGGAACTCTTCTAATTTCTGAGGGTTCTTGATAGGCCCATTCCAGATGATTCGTCGATGTTTAACGCCACAACGAAGAGCTATCTCCATTTCCATTTCAGATACAACTTCAGCATATCCACCTAGCTGATCTACCATTTTACAGAACTTTGGAGTATAGTTTGTCTTATAAGAATAAGCAATATTGAAGTTCGGATAGATACTACGGAAAGTATCTCTCAACTCCAAAAAGTTCTTCTGATATTGCTCGCTATCCAAAAGATAGAAAGCATCACCATATTCTGCACGAAGCTTAGCTATTACACCTTTATTGATTTCCATTTTTTTTTGCATTTATAAGTTCTACTATTTTTTCTACAGAATCCTCTACCAGCTTATGATTGCTGGTAAAATAATCAACTGCAGCTTGGGCTTCCTTTTCTAAGTCTCGAATCTCGCCTATACCTTCATTGAAAATCTGTCGGATTTCATCAAGGTCAGTTACCTTATCAGTATTGCAGAAACTTCTGCTCACAATAACCATTGAGGATCCCAAGCGATAATGCTCTTTCAAGACAGCAGCTCCAGGAAGCATTCCGGAATTTATTCTTGCAATACCACCAAAACCGAAAGGAATACCTGTAGCCTTAATCTTAGTAGCCAACTGATCTACAACTCCATCTGTAAGAAGCTGAAACATAAATTTCATGCCCATTGCGAGATGCAGATCATTGAGACCGATATGAATCATATCAATTCCAGGAACTTTCAAAATATCATCCAAGAGGATTGCTGCTGAAGGTGTCTCAAGCAAGAGACAAGTCTTAGTTCGTCCATCTACATACTTGATAAACTGTTCAACCTCTTGTACCGTATGGAAGAAAGGCAACATCAAGATGTCTGCACCTGCTTCAATTGTTGCATCAATCTCATCCTTGGAAGAAGGATAATTATCTAATGCATCATGAATAGGATTTACTCGTACCAACACTTTCGCATTAGTAACAGATTGCTTGATTCTTCGTACATCCTCAACAGTATGATGATTTTGCACGGTATCTAAACCGCCCTGTCTAGCATCTTTGCCGATAAATTCCATATCGACAAAGATCCAATCAACACCAGCCTGCTCTGCAATCTGAGCGACTTCAGGTCGATTGGTTATATACATTAACTTCAACATAAAATCTACAAATATTTAAAATTTAATCAATTTGTTTCTAAATTCTCCATCATATAAAGTCCTAATCAAAGACTTTGGCAGGAACTTCATAACATATCGAGCTAATGGAAATAGGGACTTTATTGGTGATATCCCATACAATTTACGAATACCTCGCTCATGCACCAATAATTCTAGATTACGATCTTTAAGATTAGAGCGTCTCTTATATACATCGTCATTGCGTCGAAACTTTAAGAGAACATCATCCATATTAGCTATTTTATATCCTGCTGCAAGAACATCAAACCATAGTGCCAAATCTTGAGACGTACGATAAGCTTCATTATACGAGATTCCATTATCAAATATTTTTCTTCTCATCATGACCGCAGGATGAGCTAGAGGATTGGCTTTAAAAATAGAAGCAATAGCTCCTTCGGTATCCCGAGGAAATTTTCTAATTCTTAAACAATCACATGAATCGCTAAATTCCTGTATATTACAACCGACTATGGAGATAAAATCATTTTTTTCAAGAAAAGACATTTGCTTTGCGAATCTATCAGGCATAGAAATGTCATCACTATCCATACGAGCAATATAATCAGTTGAAATATGCTTAATTCCAATATTCAAGGATTTTGTTAACCCGATATTAATCGGATTGACTATTAACAACAAAGAATCGCCCAATTTTTTTTTCCATTGTGAAAGCACCTCTGCGAGTTCTTTACCGACAGGACCATCCTGAACTAAAACAATTTTATCTGGTTTTCTAACCTGATCATCCCATATACTTAAAAGAGCTCGTTCTAAATAGGAAGGATGCTCAGACTTATAAACCGACATTAATACCGAAAGTGTCATTATATATAAAATTTGAGCCCACTAAAAAGTAGGCATGTTCTAAAATGTTTATTTATTAAAATAATAATCTCTGCATGTTTCCATTACCTGGAATATTTTTATCTTTACACCATCAAACATAAAAATAAGTTTAAGAATCCAATACTAATCTTGCATAAGACATGTTTACGACATCTATCAGGTTGTCGCATTTCAAATAAATTTCTCCTCAACTCATAGCATTAAGAGGTTTCTAAAGCTGTATGACAACCAAGATTGATAAGAAGTTTTTTTAAACCTTTGAACATAGAAGGCAAAAGGAGTGACTCTCAGATTATCGTCAGCTATTTTCTTTGGAAAGAAGGAGTAGATTGCTGCCATGAAGTTTTGTTTGAGATATGCGAGTTTGACCTTCCGCCCAGAAATGCTCTCGACTTGGATTTTCAAACAGATGTAACTTCACTGATGAATATCTTTAATCTGCTATTTTTCCACATCTGCAAGTATAAAAACTAATATAATTCTAATACAGCTATACTTTAAGCAATTTGCAGAAAATCTGGTACTTCTTTTCGAGATATCAAACTAAAGCGGATGAAATTCCTCAATAAGGCTATAGTTAAGAATTAAACTTTTAAAAGATTAATATAACCAACGAGTTACCCCGCTCCATGCGACCATCTCTAAAATTAGTCTATACAATTACTTCCATTTTTCACTTTTATTATTTTAGCAGGATTGCCAGCCACAACAACATTGCTAGGAATATCTTTCGTAACTACTGCCCCTGCACCTATAGTTACATTATCTCCGATTGTAACAGGACCAAGAATAGTAGCTCCAGTACCTATATAACAATTATCACCGATAAATATCAATGGAGGTTGCAGTCCTGGCTTTTTTTTACCTAATAAGACCCGCGGAAGAATTGTGCAATTTTTTCCTATTACGCAAGAATTATCTGCCCAAATGTACCCGAAATGAACTATGTGCAACCCTTTTCCGAAACACCCAGGTGACAAGAATAAGTTATACTTGCGCCGAAGATACATAAACAAATGCTTAGCGACAAAATAGCGAATTGCATGATAAAGCCCCCCCTTATTCTTATATAAATACCTATAAAACTCCAACTTACGCAATCTCTTGACAAAATAGAATAGAAGCACATCATCCGAATTTCCTCTCAAAAATTCCTTCAAACTAGACCTGCCTCCTAACATTGCATTTCTGTCTGCTGCAATATATTGTTTCAAACATTCTTTATTCTTTATCATATATCTATGTCTATTGTTCTTTAATAATTCAAAAATGTATCATGTAGTTTTACTCAATAAGTACATGAAACCTTAGATAGTTGTACCAAATAAAAATAGGCTTAAGTTGAACTACATACCTTAAAAAATCGTTGCCTCAGAATAGAGTTAGACATCTAAAGCGAAAATGAAGACTGATATTAATAATTTCTTTCTTTTTCATCGTAATCTTGGCAACACGAACCTTTAATACAATATTAATTATCAACTTATAGCGAGCCTAAAAGTCTGTAAGACCTATAACCTTTGGCATCACATATTCGACACATCAAAATATTAAAGAGATATTAATAATTTAAGAAACTAACTCGAAATCAGTAATACCCAAGGCTGAGAAAAAGGCTTCAACAGAACTATAAGGGCTAAATTTTGAAAGTTGTTCTGGAATAAACTTTATAAAATCCTCAAGTTGTTCATCTAGTATTTTAAAACCTGCAGCTATCTCTGTTATATTCGTTGGAGAGACCTTATAACCAGCGTTTCCAACAACTTCAGGTAAACTTGTAGTTGAAGAAACTAACGCCGGATGCCCATAAACAAAACCTTCCAATGGAGGAATACCAAATCCTTCACAAAAAGATAACAAGACTACAGCCTTACAATGTTTCAATAAAACCTCAACATTATTCCGAGACTGATATCCTATAAAATGTACATTATCCCTTTTACTAATTCTTTGAGCTATATTATCTCCGTAAATAGAAGATTTACCACATATTATTAATTGGATATCGCTTCGGTAACCTGCATATTCCAAAAAGCCATTCACCATCCCAGCAATATTTTTTCCTGGCTGAAGATTCCCAATATATAAATAATATGGAATTTGCAAATCTACAGTATTACCAAAACTATCAACAAATGAAGCTGAAACTGGTATATTAATTTGACTTGGCAAGACAAAATTGTACGTAAGAACCAACTTTTCTGCAGGCACTTTTAATAACTTTAAAATTTCAGCATAACTGTACTCTGAAACTGTACAAATCTTATCGCATAGTTTACAATAAATTTTTGTCACTAAAGTTAAATACTTTCTTTGTAACCAGCCATATCTCTGTTTCGTTGTTAAATAATAAACATCATGCAGCGTAAATACTTTTTTGCATTTTACTAAAAGAGGAATTGAAGTACAATAACTATATAATACATCACATGGCAATAAGTATTTATAAAACATTGTTTGTTCAAACACAATACGTTTTATCCCTTGACCTAAATTAGGTACATCAACGTATGTTACCTTCAAATTCTTAGGAATATCAAGGTAATCCCTAGAAATTTGTTTTTGCTTATAAATTACAAATTCTATATTTGTCAATTTATATTTTCCCATGATTTGAAACATCATGTAAATATAGCGGAAAGCTCCACTACTTTGCTCTGAAGGAAGAGCTATCAAATTTATTCCGATAATCATATTAAAATTGTCCTAATAATAATTATATTAACATTTTGCCATTATATATAGATTCAAATTACTTAACGAAATCAATAATTATAACAACAAATAAAAAGTAGTTAACTCCTTAAACATTATATCATCAAAAACTCTTATAATATTCAATAGGTAATTATGAAATATATAAATACCAAATGTAACTTTGACTTCTAATACTTCAATAATTTGCCTTAAAAAGAATTTCCCGAAACAGAACAGTACAAAAACATCCATGCATCAACATCATAAAATCCTTTTTTACTGTCCCTATATACATCATAAACAAAAGCTCATTATGGATTATTCGCAAGAATAAAGCAACTTTACACGAAATATAAGAAATCAAATCATTCTTGTCTACTGTTAAACGACAACTTATAATATTGCCCAAAATCATATAATATCTATAACCTATTTCAGTTTAGTATGATTCTGAATAAAGTTTAGAATTTTCAAACAACGTTTATCTATTGTCATCTCTTTTGATTTGGACAAAGAAGCCATAGACAGTTTATTTAATAACGTACGATCATGTTTTAACTTGAAAATCGCATCTGCTATTTGGTTTACATCCGTAGGATCTATCAACATTGCAGAATCATGATTTAAAAAATCTAAAACAAACGGTTTGTCAGAAGTAATAATAGGCAACCCGCAACCCATTGCTTCGATAACAGAATTAGGAGATCCTTCAGCTAGTGATGGAAGTACAAAGACATCAGCAGAGTTTAAATATTTTGATATATCTTTATGCGGTAATTTTCCTCTAAATAGGATTCCATCACAATCTGGAATTTCTGTTTCATTGTCCGCAATACTCCCTATAAAAATAGCATGTATATCCGAATCTTTCAATTGATTAATTGCTTTAGCTACTCTCATAGCTCCTTTACGATTGTTAAATCTTCCGCAGAAGGCTACAATAAATGAACTCTGAGAATATCCAAGTTCGTTTCTAATTTCTGCTTTATTCTTTGGATAAAAATCTTTATTATCAAAAGCATTCGGAAGAACAATACACTTTTCTAATATTGTTAGACCAAGTTTAATGCTATCATGCATATTCTTTGTAGATACACATATAACACCCTTAACCTTTTGGTTAAGTTGTTTTATATCCATTTTAGATAAAAACAAAGGAATTGTTATTTTATCTTCACCTGTAGCCACAAATAATGGAACATTTAGCTTCTCAGAAATACGTAAAACGTTAAAGGAATTAGACCAAAAATGTGCATAAAAGACATCTGGAATAATTTTTTCCCGTTTAATTATAAATTCTGTAACTAATCTATTCATTTTTGGAGTTAATTTTCCAAATCTTCCATTGCCAAATGTAATTGTATATGGTCTATAAACTTTAATGTTTTTTTTCACTCCATTTACTTCAACAGAATCCTCAAAATAACAAGGACTCAACTTACCACCGCGAAAAAAATGATTCGTTAGGGATTGAGGTGCAATAACCTCAATATTACACCCCTGACAAACCATCTCTTTTGCTAAGACTTGTATAAATGCTGAATAAGGTAATCCTTGTGATGGATAACCATCTGAACAAATACAAATATTCATATGCTATTTTTTTACATTTATAAAATTCTTTTTTGTATAAAAGAAAAGTGATATTCTTGAAAATATATAATATATTATAAGTATATAAAAAATTCGACATAAAATTAATGATAAAGATGCTCTAGGCATATAGATTGACATTGATGAAAATTTCAATAAACATATTATCAATAAAATATTGCTTACTGGATTATTTATATAATAATCAACCCTTTTATATATAAAGCCTATTAAGAACATTCCCAAAATCATACCTAGCATTCCGAAATCAAGATAGAAATCAGCCAACGCTGTTGTTCCTAATCCAAACAAATAGTTTTTGCCAAAGCATGAAATTGTCAAATATCCATTGCTATTAAATTTATATAAATCTATATCAAAAAATGTCTTAAAAACACGATTCATGCCAGGAACGGCTACTAACAATTCACTGATATTATAACCACCATATTTATAAGTTGTTATATTATTATTGATATCATACACAGCTATATAATTACAATTTACCGATTTTGCTAACTCATGTGTAAATGGAGAAATAGTCCGTTTCTCGGTATTATCACCCATTTCATCCAACCCTCTAGTAAGTCTTTCAGAAAAGGTTTCGTTTGGATTTCTAAAATTTCTAACAACATTTAATAATGTCAAAGAAAAAGCCCCTACAATAACCATACTTACAAGAACTAATAGTTTTATTTTTTTCTGGGTTGTAATTACATACGAATAGAAAAGCATTAAACCTGTATATATAACTGGACCCCTATCTCCACTCATCGTTCTCAATCCCATATAAAAGCCGATAACTAATAATAAAAGCATTGGTATTGATTTTAAATAAAGAAAAAAAGACCATTTTACGTTCTTTCTATTTATGTTGTTTTTAGTTATAACTGCAAAGGATATTGTTATAAAACAGTCTAAAAGAGTTTCAAATATTGCAAATGGGGAAGATACTCGGTCTGCAGCTCCAGAGCCTTGGTACTCCATTCCTGTTAAAAAACTATTTAAATCAATATTAATAACCCACAATATAAAAGACAATAAAGATAATAACACCCAAATCAAAACAGGAGATTTACATGTATTCCCAAAATTATTATGGGGTTTAGATAGTACCCTATAATGATAACCATATATAAATGAGATTATTCCTATACATCCAAAAAAGAGTACTTCACCTGAACATATTGCATACTTTGAGGACTCCAAATAATAAGAACCATCTCCTAACCCCACAAAGATATTTATAGGAATTTGTAAATTAACAATAACCAATGAAAGTAATAATAACATTGAGGGACGAATCCAAAAAGACTTTCGAATTTGTTCTATTTTATTATCACTATAAAGATATAGTATAATAAGAAGAAAAGTGAGTAGTAAAGGAATAATATGCAAAGTTGTAATCGGTGAATTTGAACTTATTGCAAAACACACACAAAAAAAAACTAAGCAACATAGACATAAAAAATTTAAGAATTTATTCATTTTTTATTTTTTTTATTAAAACAGAATATGTTTTATAACATACGAATTTAACTTCCTTATTATTAAATATAAAAGACACAACAATATACAAGATATAACCAATAGGAATAATAAAAATAGACGATTCCAAAATATTATATTCTTTCAAATACAGAATTAAGAAATAGATAACCAATGAAGCAGCTATAGGCTTCACACTATCATTAAGTTGTGCTATTATAGAATAACAAAATTTAGCTTGCAATAACACAGCCCACATAAACACACCAATAAATGAAGCTAGAACAAAAGCATATATCATTACTGTTAAACCATATGGAATTGATGCAACTACAAGGAGTAATACAAATAAACTCTTTAAAATTTCTATTATAAAAATATATTTAGTTTTACCTGTAGATTTTACAATATTCCTATAAACAGTTTGAACACTTAAGCCAATGCCACTCCAAGCTAAAGCAGAAAGAAAGGAAGCTCCTTCAACCCATTTTTCACCAAGCAAAAGTTTCAATATCGAAACTGAAGATAAAGATATTAAAGGAAAAAATGGAAGAACAAAAGAGATAAAATATTTATTTAGGCTTCTAGCTCTTCTTACAAGTAAAGACAGATTTTCCTCTCGTGACAATATAGGAAAGATGCCCTTATCTATACATTGCATTAAGATATTAATAGGTATATTACAAACTCTATTAGCATTTAAATAAAGCCCAGCATTCTTTACAGAATCCACTTTAGGGATAATTGAAGATATTATATTATTTACAGTTGTTTGTAAAATATTAGCCCCAACCGTATTTATACCAAAACTCCAAAGATAGCGGAAAGATTTTTTGGAACAAGTACATGTAATTTTAACTCTATTTATAGTCCAACAAAAAATCGCCAAGAACAATGAAGAAAAAACTAATTGAAAAATCAGAGACCAAATACCACAACCGCAAAAGGCCAATACTATCGCTATCAAAGAGGCACATAAATAAGAAGCTAGATTCAAAGCAGATGATTTCTTAAACTGCAACTTACGATTCATTAAAGAAATTTGAATCAAAGAAAAAGAATAGAAAATCATAGTACAGCCTAACACTCTGAAATACAAAGATAATTTCTCAATTTTATAGAAAGACTCTATATAAGGTGACACTAAAAAAAGAATGATATAAGAAACAAATGAAATTGTTATATTAAAATAAAACAAAGTATTTATATCTTGCTGGTTAATTTCTTTCTTTTGTACTATAGCCCCACCAAAACCAGAATCTATTAATGTCTCAGCTATAGATATATAAATAATCATAGTTCCATATACTCCAAAAGTATCAGGTGCCAACAATCTACCTAACAACAAGAGTGTTAGAAATTGGAATAAGGTAACACCTCCCTTTTCTAAAAAAATCCAAAAAAACTTACTTATCATATTTTAAATTACCTTAATTGTTGGTATTCGCTATATGTACATTAGTTCATATATTGAACACTCATTAAAAATCAATTATAAAAATATTATTTAATTTTACAGCCAAACAAGAACTATGGTTTGTAATTACTTATAAGCAAATAGGTTAAGCAGCTTGTTCTTAGCTGTATTTTAAATTTATGAAAATGGTTTAAAGATTCCCGACAGAATCTAAGTTGTACTTACAGATAAACGTCGCTGCAATCCTTGCCCCCTGCAACTATAACCTTCCTAAGTTATTTCAAAAGATCGTTAAAAAGTGGATTATCTATTTGCAACTTATGCTCTATTGTTATACCTTGATACATCATTGTTTCATAAAAACTCTCAGGTTCCACTTGCTTATTTTTCCCGAATGTTTTTCATTATCTAACCATATAATGTCTTCAGCATGTTAGCTAATACAACATTGTAAGTTTAAAGGGACTGTATATCATATGTGCCACATGCTTTCCGGTAGAAAATCTTTAATTCTTTACTCCTCTTTCAATGAGTAAATAAGCTGTTTTCCGTGCATCTCTGCTACAATATAACCATCCAAATCTTAAACTACACCATCTTGATTTCGTCGGCTGCATGATTAACGCAGTTGCATTCATACAATCAGATGTCCTTTTCTACGCTGCAGCGATATAGCCATAACCTGTCTCAGGTCGGCTTGGCTTAATACCGATAGTAACGAAGGCGTTCTTATCGGATGTATAGCTCAATGCCTTGCTGAGCACTTGCTGATACTCCGAAGTATTAATGACGAGGGCATCGGATGGTGTCACCACGATGTTGGCATCAGGATACAGCTTTTGGATCTTCCGGCAGGCATAAGCAATACATGGAGCGGAATTGCGAGCCTCCAACTCTAATAACATGTTATCTTCTGGTATGTCAGGGATTTGCTCCTTGACAATGCGAATGTATTTCTCGTTTGTTACTACCCACATGTTTTCGACAGGACAGATTGGCTTCAATCTATCTACTGTCAATTGAATGAGGGAACGCCCCACACCCATCACATCAATGAACTGCTTAGGGTAATCGGGGGGTGACATTGACCAGTAGCAGCTGCCAACGCCGCCAGCCCTGATTATAATTTGAATATTATCATACATTATTCACTGTTAATTAAAGAGGTAGGCTCCACACCAAAAGCGAAAAGTAGCTTATAAAAAATGCTAATGGTGCTTCGCCTACCGAATATTTTTCTTACTAAAATTATTCCATCCTTCTATGTTGAAAAAGGATCGACCTCACATTTCTCTCCTCTAGGAAGAAAAGACTTCAGAACTCTGAATCCACATACTATATGGTTAACGAACCAAAGCGACCTTCTCCTGATTATATGTAATAGAATTGATAAGCAATTACATAGAAGAACTGCACGTCAATCAATATTTATACCATAATAATCTGCTAAAACATTTTGTAAAAGGTGGATACACGGGACGGCTATGGCTTTGCATCCATAAAATGCATCATTTTTTTCTATGAATAAATCATAGCGACCATCATACTTTTGAACTATTGCCTTACCAATGTACCATGCTCCTTTTGTAGGCAACATATATACAGACATTTCTGAATCATAATTAAACCCTAATTTTGTCAGTTCATTAGCTGTTGTAACAACATCTTTGACTAATTTCCATTTATCCTCTGTGTCAACAAGAAACTCAGAACCATTAGTCATGTCTTTAAAGACTGCAGATTTATCATCATGATTGATACGTTGAACCTTGCATCGTATTGTGGTATTATTTTCTTTAAGTACCACATCTACATAATTACCTATTCTTAAATCTTCTATTCTCATATTATTAAATTATTATAAGACAGAAAGGCTGAGACGTGCTCTTATGAGAATGCCATCAATTTCTGTTTTGATTATATTCATTGATTTAACTTTTGGTCTTAAAATAAGAAATTCGAAAACCTACCCTCAATGGTCTTTACACCCCCTTCTGTTCCCCCGTTTGCGGGGGACAGAAACCTCAGGAACGAGAGGATGTAACCGCCCTCCGGTGGTCGGAACCGCTACGCCATAAGGTTGGCGGACCATCAAAGGTCTACGCCATGTTATGCGGGATGGGACCGTCTTACTATAGCTCGCTGATTAGGACCACCTTACTTTAGCTTGCTATGGGACCGCAGGGCTGTTGCATGGGGATCAGCATTACTACAATAATGCAGATTTCTTAGACTTATTCGGTCTGAGGTGTTAAATCTCACGCTGATTATCTTACTCTGCTCTCAAGCATCCTATCACGAACCTTTCGAAACTCGCCTTGTAGCCGCTTTCCATCGGACAGGGATCGTGGGGATAGAACTTGTGAAACACCTCTTCCATGTTGTCCAGATAGTCCATTATCTGCATCACCTGGTCTCGGCCAGCCACCTTGAGGGTGCGTACCACATTAATACTGCCGCCGAGGAGGTGAACAACGGGGTGAACACTTGCCCCAAGCATTCACCTTTTCGGCTCAGGGGTGAACCCTAGTAAAAAGAACTTTGTATATACAGCGCATGCTAGAAATATAAGAGTCTATATTATAATGGGTTATATAGTGTTTTTAACACATTATTAACGCTAAAGGTTGGCATCGGGGTTCACCCTTCACCGACTTCATCGCCAAGTGTTCACCCACACTCTTTCTTAGAGAACGACTATCCCCTGCAGGATACCGCCCCGCCCTGCCCTTCCAGGGGTGGGTAGGGTAAGTAAGGCGTAAACAAGATAGTTACGATGGCTAAGTATTATGGTTACGACCGCTAAGTATCATGGTTACGATAGCTAAGTATCATACTTATGGAGCATAACCCTATCAGTGATAATCGGTGAGTATCGTTGAGCAACGGTGAGGAACGGTGAGTTGGGAATGAGAAATGTTGTATCTTTGCATTGTGATTCAGAAAGAGAAGTCCCCACGGATTCTCTTCGTTGCAAGCAACGGGGATTCTCATTTGGTCTCTCAATGGAAGAACTCCGAAGGAGTCAAAATCTGTGAGATCTGCGTGACTATTTCTTCTTTCTGTTCTTCGCTACCTTCTGGGTAATGATTCTGCCTGGATGTTCTGTGTCCCATACCGCTGCACCTCCATGCTTGAAATAATCCCAGAGGATGATGAGGAGGGCTATGGCGGAGAGGACTCCGACTAATATTAATATGAGTAATAACATTTTGTCTAATGTAGAATTGTTAATGTATAATGTTTAATTGTGATCAAGCTCGCTGTACTTTGAGTGCTGGCTCTTGTACTCTGGTACGATCTCCTTCATCTTCTTCACGATTGCCATATCATCGTAGGTGAAGGAGAGCTGATAGAGGTCTTCCTCGTTCTTGCGTGCCAACTCGTATGGATACTCACGAACCTTGGCTACCATGATCTTTGGATGATGGGTTGGAATCGTAGCTTCCTTATCGTTCAGAACTTCCTCGAAGAGTTTCTCTCCATCTCGGAGTCCAACGTACTTGATGTCGATGCCATCTACTCCCGAAAGGGCTATCATACGCTTTGCCAAATCGGCAATGCGGACTGGCTTACCCATATCGAAGACGAAGATCTCGCCTCCCTTACCCATGGTTCCTGCCTCCAATACCAACTTGCATGCTTCTGGAATGAGCATGAAGAAACGGATGATGTCAGGATGGGTGACTGTGATAGGACCGCCCATCGCTATCTGCTTCTTGAAGATTGGAATAACGGAACCGTTACTTCCCAAGACATTGCCGAATCGTGTAGTGACAAACTGGGTAACGCCCTTTACCTCGCCATCCACAATCGCCTTGTTCAATGCCTGGCAATAAATCTCGCAGATTCGCTTGCTGCAGCCCATCACGTTGGTTGGGTTCACAGCCTTATCGGTAGAAATCATCACAAACTTCTTAGTACCATACTTCACTGCCATATCGGCTATCACGCGCGTACCATATATATTATTCTGCACTGCCTCGGCTGGATTGTCCTCCATCATCGGTACATGCTTATAGGCTGCGGCATGGAATACATAGTCTGGATGATACTCGGAGAAGATGCGCTCCATACGGGTGGCATTGGTGATGCTGGTTACAATGGTTTCGCAAGGGATATCGGCATAGTTCTTGTTCATGAAGAGACGGACATCGTGCATTGGGGTCTCAGCTTCATCAACGAGAATCAGGCGCTGAGGCTTATAGATGGCAATCTGCTTTACCATCTCGGAACCGATACTTCCGGCTGCTCCCGTAATCAGAATGGTACGACCGCTGAGGAGCTTTCCTATCGCATTCATATCCACTTCGATTTTGTCTCGTGGAAGAAGATCTTCGATATCCACCTCGCGCATCATCTGATGACGGAGGTTTGACTTGCCGTCCCAGCTCTGTGCTTTTGGCATCATCATAATCTTGATGCCTTCTGCAGTGAGCTTGTCGATCATATCCTGCTTCTCCAGGAACTTCTCTGTGACCAGAGGGCTTACGAAGAGAGTCTTGACATTCATCTTACGCATGACCCCTATCAAAGTCTCATCATAGGGATAGACTTCGCAACCCAGCAGGAATCTGCCTACCATAGCGGTTTCTTCTGAAGTGAATCCTTTGACGATATACTGGGAAGGATGGTCGTTGCGCATGGACTTTGCCAGGGAGATACCACCTTCTCTTACTCCAAGGATGAAGACCGGCGTCTTGCTTTCGGCAGAGAAACTGGAATCGTACATATACTTCACGAGGATTCGCATTGTCCACATCTCTATCATGGAGATGAAGAGCATGACGACGATGGACTCTGTGGTAATCTCGCAAAGGATATTTTCTGGCATCACCTGAAGAAGTACGCAATTCAAGATAAAACCGACAACAAGGGCACCGGATATGCGGAGCAGGTCAACGAATGACGAGAATCGCATGATGCCGGAATAGGTATGGAACATACGCATACCTACCACGAAGAGTGGCAGGGAGCAGACGAACATGAGGAGGTAGTTCCAGAAGTTGCGTGCCAACACATCTCCACCCTCTGCGATATAGGTTGCTATCATACCCGCTATGACGATAGCAATGCTATCGAGGGCGAGAATGCACCAATATGGCAGGGTTGCCTTTGAAAAATACCAATTCGTCAATTTATTCGCAAAGAGGGATACTTTGAGTTTATATAGTATCCCAGAGTATGGCGTCTGAGAAGAGCCATTCTGATTAAATGTTTTTCCCATAAACTTTTATTGTATTGTGTTTAAGCACGAGTGTCCTTATTTTATCAGACTGAATGATTTAAATACTAGAAATAATACTCTTTATACCACTCTGCAAAATTTCTCAAACCATCTCTTAATGGTGTAGATGGTTTATATCCAAAGTCCTCTTCCAATGGAGTAGTATCAGCATAAGTTACAGGAACATCGCCAGGCTGCATTGCCACCAGTTCCTTGTGTGCCTCGAAATCATAATCCTCAGGTAATACACCTGCCCGAATCAATTCTTCCTGCAAGATGCTTACAAACTCCAGCAAGTTCTCAGGGTGGCTGTTACCTATATTATATACTTTGTATGGAGGAATTGGCAAGCCATCCTCACCGTTCTGCTTCTCTGGCGCATGCTGCATTACTCTTACGATGCCCTCTACGATGTCATCAACATAGGTGAAATCACGCTTACAGTTACCATAATTGAAGATCTTAATGATATCACCCTTCACCAGTTTGTTGGTAAATCCGAAGTAAGCCATGTCCGGTCTTCCCGCAGGACCATATACGGTGAAGAATCTCAAACCCGTACTTGGAATATTATAGAGTTTAGAATACGCATGAGCCATCAGCTCGTTACTCTTCTTCGTAGCAGCATAAAGACTCACAGGATTATCCACCTTGTCATCCGTAGAATATGGCACCTTCTTATTGCTACCATACACACTACTAGAACTTGCATATACCAAATGTTCTACTTCGTGATGACGGCAAGCCTCCAGAATGTTATAGAAGCCAATAAGGTTGCTTTGGATATAGGCATCAGGATTCGTGATAGAATATCTCACGCCAGCCTGAGCAGCGAGATTCACCACCACCTTTGGCTGATGCTCCTCAAAGAGCTTGTCCATCACCGCCTTGTCAGCGATACTGCCATATACCATGGTAAAGCCCTCAAACTCCTGCAGTCTACGAAGTCTCTCCTCCTTGATATGCACATCATAGTAGTCGTTCATGTTGTCAATACCCACTACTTTGACGTTCTTCACTTCCTTCAACAGTCTAAAAGCCAGGTTGCTGCCGATAAAGCCAGCAGCACCTGTCACGAGGATTGTCTTCCCCGTTAAATCAACATTATATTGTACCATAAAAATGCAAGATTTTAATTCAAAATATTTAACTATAAACTATCAACTGTTAACTATAAACTATAACTTAGTCTCTTCTAAAAATGTCTCTAGTATATACCTTCTCCTTTACATCATCCAGGCAGGCATCATAGCGATTGGCGATAATTGCCTGGCTCTGCTTCTTGAAGGTATCCATATCATTTACTACCTTGCTACCAAAGAATGTAC
>ERZ780207.1456-NODE-1456-length-20065-cov-6.273813_pt1 | contig 20065 bp, 20 predicted proteins | sample MGYA00510977_ERZ780207 | MGnify/ENA primary metagenome ERZ780207 (study PRJEB29588, sample SAMEA2151383) | human gut metagenome | biome: human gut; feature: human-associated habitat; material: faeces | place: Denmark | collected 2008/2010 ... | reverse complement strand
TTATTTATATTTAAAATTATATAGAGGATGAACATAAAATGCAACTATTTTAGATTTCTTTAAACAATTTTAGTTATGTTGAACAATATTGTGCATTTGTTTTTGTGGAAAAACCTGTATTTGACATTTCTCACTTTATGTAATATTATTTATTAGGCTTCTAATAATTAGAATACTAACAAAGGAAACTTTTTATTTTTATGAAAGAATCACTTCATTATCTTCTGATGTCCGACCATTTCCTGTTTCAGAAATCGCTGGTCGCAAGCGTCAAAGATACCGGACTGACACCCGGACAGCCAAAAATTCTCGACTATCTCATCAACCATGACGGAGCAATCCAGCGGGAAATCGCAGTGTCGTGCCATATCGAACCGGCATCACTGACTGCTATTTTAAACGGTATGGAAAACAAAGGCTATATCGAACGCAGAACGGATGGTGGCAATCGCCGCTCCTATCATGTGTACCTTACACCACTCGGCAGAAAATATGCCGACCGGCTCAGCCGGGAGTTTGCACACATCGAAGCCAAAGCACTGGAAGGCTTTTCCGATTCCGATGCAGGACTGCTACAGGAACTGCTTGGCCGCGTATATGAAAATATGACAGAAATTCAGAAAGAAGGAACTACTCACAAATGAAACACTTAAAAGTAAGAATCCCCATGTATTTTATCGGGCTTTTTATTATGACAATCGGTATCGCCCTGTCCGTAAAGTCCAACCTCGGCGTATCCCCTGTCAGTTCCATCCCTTACACCATGACCTGTGTGTGGGGCATCGAGATGGGAAAAGCCACGATTCTTTTTCACATTGTACTGGTAGTGATCCAGATCCTGCTGCTGCGCAAAAACTTTAAGCCTGTACAGCTCTTGCAGGTGCTGGTCGGCATTGTATTTGGCTACTTTACCACATTTTGTAACTATATGGTGTCCTTTCTTCCGACACCGCACAATCTGGCAATCCGTCTTGTAATGGTACTTGCCAGCACGGTATTTGTCGCATTCGGCATCTTTTTATATCTGCCGGCAGACCTGATTCCGCTTGCCGGGGAAGGCTGCATGCAGGCAGTTTCTTCTGTGACACACATTGAATTTTCCAAAGTGAAAACCGGATTTGACTGCACAATGGTGCTCGTTTCCGCGATCACCTGTCTGACGCTTTTGCACAGTCTCGGAAGTGTCGGTGCCGGTACGATCATTGCTGCTATTTTAGTCGGCACTTTGGTCGGCATCATCAACCGGGCCTTCGGCAGACAACGAGATGCACTGCTTGGTAAAAATGAGGAAGCTGCTGATGCCGCAGCCGATTTGGCTTCCCATTATGTCGTTACCATCTCCCGTGAATTCGGAAGCGGCGGCCGCGAAATCGGAAAACTTCTGGCCGATGCGCTTGGTTTTACTTACTACGATTCACAGCTTATCCGTCTTGCTGCGGAAAAAAGCGGGTATACACCGGAATATGTCGAGCAGAATGAGCAGACTTTAAAAAATCCGGTTCTCCATGATTTCTTCGCATGGTACGCCGGACCGTTAGAACAGACCGATCTGCCAAAAGTCGACCAGCTTTTTCAGAAGGAAACAGAGGTCATCCGCACGCTTGCACAAAAAGAGTCCTGCGTTATCGTTGGCCGGCTGGCCAATTACATATTAAAAGACCGTCCTGGTGCTTACCACGTATTTATCTCTGCAGATACAGCAACCGAAGCCGCCAGAGTCGCAGAACGCGACCGCATTTCTGTCGATGAGGCTGCTGCAAAAGTAAAAAAGGTGAACCACGAGCGCGCGGTTCACTGTAAGCATTTTACAAAAACGGACTGGGGCAATGTGAAAAATTATAATCTCTGTATCAAGTCCGATGATTTCGGAGTGGAGGATACGGCAAAAATTATCAGGGAACTGTTTCAGAAGAAAATGGGCGTGTGATATAAAAAACGGGAGGCTTTTGCCTCCCGTCATGTGTTTTTCTATAAAACAGCCTGCAAAATCAGTGACATAATCACAATGACCGCACATACCACACCGCTTATCCGCATCGTCCTGCTGACCTCTTTTTTCTCACTTATCCGTTTGAGCCATCCCGTTGTATACAGTATGTTTGCAATAAGCGTGCCAAGCGTCCACGCATACAGATCCCGCTTCACACTTTCCCAAAACGGAGACACTGCCAGTCCACCTGCGTCCATGACCATTGCAATCAGTATTGTGATCACACCGGTAATTCCTATGATCCGTACCCGTTTTAAGAGCCTTGCGTTGTTTGTCTCTGTATAATCCGTTACTTTGATTACGGTTTCCTTTAATTCCTCATTCATCTGCTCGCTTTTCCTTTCTCCATCAATGATTTCCCGGATATCAACTTCATAAAAATCTGCAAGTTCCAACAGCATGCTGATATCGGGCATATTGCTTCCCGTCTCCCAGCGTGACCCCGTGCGGCTTGTGATCTGAAATTTTCCCGCAAGCTGCTCCTGCGTCAGCTTCTTTTCATTGCGCAGTTGTTTTAAAAAATAACCTGTCTTTTTCTGATCCATAATGAAATCTCCTCTTGCTTTCCATCCATGTAAATCTGCTCCTCCTTTCGCAGATTACAATACCTGTTTTTTCCGGCAAAAACCACGACATAAAGCGAGAACTGCCGTATTTTCTGCACCGGACATGAAATGTCTGCCCGGAAATCCCGTTTAATTACGAATCACACCTATCTCTTCTTTTTGCTGCCTCGTTATAAACCTGTTCATCCGTTCTGGCAGAAACAACAATAATTTTCATAACTTTGCCCACTCTCTCAACCTTATAGACAACCCGTATCCCCAAATCTCTGAACTTTATCTTCATAAGATTGGTAAGGTTTGTTCCACTTTTATTACCCAATGGTTTCCCATATCCACCTTCCCTCACTGACAATGGATTCTGGCTGACTTTTTTAATTCCTTTTAACACCTGTATCTGAGCTGAATGGTCAAGTTTTTTCATATCCTTTTCCGCTTCCTCTAAAAACTCAATACTCCATATCATTCGATATCTGCATCCTCCGCTTCCAAAAGTTCTGCTTCACCGATGCCCAAATGTTTCATCACTGAATCATATGAAACGGTCTCTTGATTCCCGTTATCATCCAAACGTTTATTTGCTTCCAACAAAAGAAAATAATCTTCCTCAATCTCCGTTAATCTTGTATACTCTTCGGGTGACAGAATAATTGCAGAAGGCTGGTTATTTTTTAAAACAATCAGTTCTTTTTCGGAACGAAGTCTATCAAATATCTTTGCAGCCTGCCCTTTGTTAAATTGTGAAATTGGAACAAGACTCTGTAAAAAATCAGATGCAATTGCCATAACAGACACCTCCATTGTTTAATTTCACTTATATTATATGCAGGAGCAATCCAAGAATCAATATAAAAATTGTATTATTTTCTTTATAATTTTCATTATTATTTATTGTTCTTATTTCATGTTCACAGGACTATACACGGTATATGTATACGTTCCATCCTCATTTTTCACAGTAGAATCCCCAAATGTTCCCACAAGCGTTCCATCGGAAGAAAATGCAAAGACCGTCTCAACACCAATTTCTTCCGGCAATGTTTTTATGCTGTAATCTGTCACCTCAGCATCCGACTGCATATGAATATCGCCGTCTACCTCTACTGAGGACTTATGCGTAAAAACTGATTTGCTATGCCCCGGCTTCTTCACCTATTGGGACATATAGCGAAAATGTTGCCCTTTATGTCCCGGCTTCTTCATCTGTCGGGACATATATGGAAAAACTTACTTACTATGTCCCAGTTTTCATCAAAAAGAGGACGTTTGGGCATACTTTTTCTGTATATGTCCCGCCTAGTTCTGTTTCCAGGACTTTTTACTTCCCTTTTTATACATATGTCCCGAGTATCTTTTTCCCCGGGACTTTTTACTTCTCTTTTTCTACATATGTCCAAAACTCCCCCAAAAACTATAAACTGCCAAACAATGCTTTTCAAATATATATCAACGCATTTCTCGCAGGCGCAAACGCAGACGAAACATAACTTTTCACAAGTTTCCTTTTAAATAGTAACTTTGCAGACATATAAAATTTAGCTTTTGCTAAAATGATATTAGAAAACAGAGTTTTAGTATTTTCATTTTATGTATTCTGGTATATCATAAGTCCAGCACCGCTTCTTGACTAATGCTGTTTGATGTGAATATATCTGTTTATTTATAATTGAGTAAACATCCCCAAAATATACAAAACCAATTGCTTTTTTGCTGAATATGTATTTGTCACACGAACAAAACGGTGCAAATTTTTAATCGGCTCATTTATCGTTTTATATAGCATTGCTCTGGAAAACGGTTTTATGAAATAATATCAGGAGAAACTCATGATCTATTTAAAAAATCCCCTGTGCCTTGGCATGGAAGAATCAGAATATAAAGAAATGCTCGCTCTGGGCGGTATGCGCCAGAAACATTTTGAAAAAAATGAAGTGATTTTGTCTGCCGGATGCACCACGCACGAGATCGGGCTGGTGCTGTCCGGAAGCGTTAATATTGAAAATCTCGACCTGTGGGGCAGCAAAAGCATTTTGAGCAACATCGGTGCCGGACAGGTTTTCGGGGAAACCTATGCATTTTCCCGCGAAACACTGATGGTCGATGCGGTTGCTTCCCAGCAGACCGATATTCTATTCTGGAATCTGGATATTCTCGTCCACACGCCGCATCCCGCAAGCACCTGGCAGCCAAAATTTATCCGGAATCTGCTACAGATCTCCCTGCGCAAAAATCTCGCGCTCTCCCAGCGAATTTTCTGCACAACACCGAAAACGATCCGTGGGCGGCTGCTTGTTTATCTGTCAAACCAGGCGGCAAAAGCCGGCAGCAATCATTTTAAGATTCCGTTTGACCGACAGGGGCTGGCGGACTATCTGAATGTCGACCGCAGTGCGCTTTCCAAAGAGCTTGGCAAAATGCGGGACGAAGGAATTCTGACCACCCGGAAAAATGCGTTTACCCTGTACGGATTGTCTCATGAGCCGCTCCTTTATGTTTCATTTTCAAAGGCCTTTCACTAATAATACAAACGAAAAATCGGAAAGGTTACAAAAAAAGGAACCCTGTCCGGATATCTTTCCGGACAGGATTCCTTTTTATTATGTTCTCCTACTCTGCCAGCTTAAACCTGCCAACCAGATTTTTCAGTCCTTCCGACTGTGCGGAAAGCTCCTGGCTTGTCGCAGAAGTTTCTTCTGCAGCTGCGGAGTTGCTCTGTACGACACTGGAAATCTGCTCGATTCCCTGCTCGATCTGCTTTAACATATCTGCCTGCTCGGTAGAACTCTCGCTGGCGCCCTTTGCCGCATTCGCAAAATCATTCATGGATTCAAGAATCTTATTTAATGCAGCAACCGTCTTTTCTGTAATCTGGTTTCCGTTTTCAATTTCCTGCAGAGATTTTTCAATCAGATCGCGAGTATTGACTGCCGCCTGTGCACTGTCACCCGCCAGTTTTCCGATCTGATCTGCCACAACCGCAAAACCTTTTCCGGCTTCCCCGGCACGTGCTGCCTCAATGGAAGCATTCAGGGACAACAGGTTGGTCTGACTTGCAATCTCCTCGATGGAACCGATGATGTTTTGGATTTCCTGTGAGGTACTGCTGATCCGCTCCATGGCATTGGTCAATGCCTGTAATTCTTCTCTGCTTTGATCTGCCTGTTCTACGGCAGTGCGTACCATCTGGTAAGCCCCGGAAGCGCTCTCTGCGCTGGATTCTGCAATTCCGCTGACACTCTCTACCGTTGCTGTCAGTTCTTCTACTGCACCTGCCTGATCGGTGGCACCTTCTGCCAAAGCCTGTGCCCCGCCTGCCAGCTGCCCGGAACCGGATGCAACCTGCTCGGATGCCTCATTAATCTGTGTCAGGGTATCACTCAGTTCATGTTTTAATTTGCTTATGGACTCATACTGCTGTCTGAAATTTCCAATATAAATCTGTGCATTATTACTGGATACATTGAAATTTCCTTCTGCCATTTCTCCCAGAAGATAACTGGTATCCTGCACAATCACCTCCAGAGTTTTGCATGCCTGCCGGAAATTACCGGCAAGTTTTCCGAGTTCGTCTGGAGATTCATAATTTATTTCCACATCAAGCTGTCCTGCTTTCAGTTTCTCAGCTGCACCTTCCAGTTCCTGAATTGGCTTTAGCATAATTCCGGTAATGGTGGTCCGGATGACAGTGGAGAAAGCCACTGCTCCTGTTCCTATGAGAATCATCAGAATAATGCTCACAATTCCCGTTACCCTGGCAGATGTATACTGACTCTTTGCCTCTGCGGATGCCACTTTTCCGATATCAACCAATATATCCTGAAGTTTCTCTGTTGCATCATTATAATCGGAATTAAACAGTGCCAGAGCTTCGTCATTTTTATTCTGCTGCGCCAGTTCCATGAGCGCTACCCGCTGTTTTTTCAGTTCTTCTATCGCATCTTTTAATTCCGCAACTTTCTTTTTATCATTATAAGACTTCTCCAGTGTGGTAACATTTTTTCCAACCTGATCTGCATACTTCTGTGCCGAATTAAGATAACTCTGTGTGGAACCTGTATCATCGGTTGTCATCGACCACAAAATATATTTTCCCACAAGCTGTATATCTTTACGGATTTCCATCTGCAATGTGCTGTTTGCATATGCTTCCTTGTAAAACTTATAAGTATCCACATTCATCTTTACAATGGAAACAAGCGAAACAACCACAGCAATAGCAAGCGTTACAATGACTGTAGTAAATGCATACTTCAACTTCATTCCTACCTTCAGTTTTCGGTAAAACTCTTCCATTTTTTTTCGTCCTTCCATTTTCTCTGTTCCTTTCTTTATTCCGCTTTAAAATACTCGTTTTATCATACGCCTTTTTTCCTCCCACTGCAATGTTTCTGTCGAAAATATGCGAATTTTATCTTTTTCCACACTCAGAAATTCCCCCCTGGTTTGTCCCCTTTGCATTCCAATAAAATGATGGTACAATGATGACATAACACAAAACATCTGTTTTACATATATTGTTGGAAATGGAAATGGAAATGAAATGGAAAAAGCACAGATTCGAATAATCCGAAGCAAAAGAAAAACCGTTGCACTGGAAATCCGTCCGGATTTATCGGTTCTGGTAAGGGCACCTTACTGGATGGCAGACTGGCAGATCCGTAAATTTGTCGATGAAAAATCAGACTGGCTGTATGCCCATCTCCGGGAAATGGAACAAAAACAAAAATTGGAAGCTGCACGCCCGAAAGCCGCACCTTTAAATCCCGGGGAATTGCAGGTGCTTGCAGATGAAGCACTGCGCATAATTCCGGAACGGGTACGGTTTTATGCCCCGGTTGTCGGCGTGACCTATGGCAGGATCACCATACGAAACCAGCGTACACGCTGGGGAAGCTGCAGTGCAAAGGGCAATCTTAACTTTAACTGCCTGCTGATGAAAGCACCGCCGGAAGTGCTGGATTACGTGGTTGTCCATGAGCTGTGCCACCGGCTGGAGATGAACCATTCACCACGCTTCTGGGCACAGGTGGAGCGTGTGCTTCCAGACTATAAGGTTTCCCGCAAATGGTTACGGGAACATGGCAATGAGCTTATGGATTTAAACCCATAAGAAGGAGATGCCTGTATTTCTGCATCTCCTTCCTGCTTTCATGTTATTTTTTACATGTAATATCGTTCTGTTCTCAATTACTTTCTATTGTATAAGTCCCCTCTTCAAAATTTACATGCAATTCGACATATGCCCCGTCATATTCCCAGCGGATTTCCAGAGAACTCTCCTCTCCGGAGATTGTCACCTCTGCACCTTCCGAAAATGCCTTATGGGTATTCCTCATACGGATTAGCGCAAGCTGTTTTTGAACCACATCTTTTTTCAGACCTTCCGCGATCTGATCAACGGAAAGATTTGTCCGGTTGATTTCCTTATGTCCGGATTCCCCCGCACGCTGCACCGCTTCATGGTCATTTTTTCCGGCAAACAGATCCAGATACCAGATCTGCGGTTTGCCCGGCATAAACATCTGGATTGCCCGCGCCAGAAGCATTTTTTCATCCGACTCTCCCAATGCACTGTAGTACGTGGCATTTACCTGATAATACAGATTCTTTTGTCCATGTAAATTTTTGACCATGCCTCCGCGGGATACAATCCGGTCAATTAACGACTGGATCTCCTCTTCCGGAAGCAGCCCCTTTAAGTCCAGAAGTGGGATGCCGTCGTGACAGCCGAGCATGTTGACCGTGGAGATTTTCTTTTCCACAATCTCCTTCGCCCATGCCGCAAGGTACGTTCCCCGCCGGTTCTCAATCGCATCAATGACCAGTCCCGGCAGGAAAAAGTCATAGGTTGCATAGCCTTTTTCTGCAAGTGTCTCATATATTTTTTCGTCATATGCCGCGTGGATCTCCGGCAAAAGCGTAAATCCCAAAGGTTCTGCCAGCGCATGGATCTTCTGTAAAAGTTCCCACGTTTCCGGATCATTGAGAAAGTTTTTCTTTCCCGGTGTCTTCGGCGCATAGGCAAAGGCATCCAGCCGCACAATCGCCGCGCCGTAAGAGGCTATTTTTTCCAGTGTTTCACGATAAAACTCCCACACTTTTGGTGACTGGATGTTTACATCCATCTGTCCGAGATACTGTCTGCCATGCACTTCCTGATAAAAGGTATTCCAGTACGGCACTTTTTTTCCATCCGGAAATTCCACCATCAGGATCGGCAGCCCGGGTTTGCGGAAAAACATCTGCTTCAGGCAGCTTTCATCCGGCTGGATATAGCCTTCCTCCGTCATGGTTCCATGTCCTTCCCAGAAATGGTTCCAATCGATGAAGAAATCGCGGTACGCAGAAGCCTCCCCTTTTTCCACAAGATCCCGAAACTGCGGGGACTGTGCGGAAGCATGGTTTAAAATAAAATCGAGTTTCAGATCAATTCCCATATCCTTTAACTGGTCAAGGTCTTCCCGGTCGGCAAGCTGCTCATTCAGGTCATAGTCGATCACGGAAAATCCCCGGTCGAGATCGGAATGGTACAGGCTCGGCAGAATGTAAAAAGAAGAAAATACATCCTGCAAAGCCTCAGTTTTCAGCAATGTTACGATATCTCCCAGATTTCCTCCAAGGCTGTCTGGATATGCATTGAGCATCGGTTTACTGTTCATAAACTCTTCCGTCCTTTCCCACGATTAATCCTGCATTTTTGCGCTGCACTTCAAGTTTTTCCTGTTCCAGTTCTACCACGCGGCAGATAAACGGGCTTGCGGCATTCTCATCGCGGTTTCTGCGGATGCGCCGCTCCCTGGTCTCCTCCGGGGAACTTTCCAGAAAGACGGGCAGATCCACACCATGTAAATCGTCACTGCCTCCGTGTGTCCACTCCAGAAGTAATACGGATATTCCGGAAAAATCGGTTTCCTCCGATGAAATCTCGCCATCTTCCCGTCCCATATGCCGCAATGTGATCGAATCTTTTCCCTCATGAAATGCCGCAAGCACTTCATTGATCCGGTCGAAATCAATCTCTTTCTCTGTTCCGAGATATCCACGCAGTCCGTCTTCCCCGGCTTCTTTATACACACGCAGCCGTTCTTCGTCGTTGCGTTTTGGAATCCGGTGTGGATAATCATCGCCCGAGAGCAGATAACATCCGGTTCCGTCATTTAAAAAATACTGCTGCAATGCCGTGGCAAGTGTTGTTTTTCCGGAACCGGAGCCACCGTAAATGCTGATGACCATGCGATTTTTGGTATTCCTCTCACACCATTTCTGTACTTTTTCGTATAATGCTCCAGCCTCTTTCAGCTCTGTAAAAACAAACTGATACGCCTCATATTCTCTGGTAAACGGAGGAAGCGGAATTCCCGCATGCATCAGTGCTGCACCGGAATACTGTCTGCCGCTCTGTTCTTCCAGATACACGGCATCCGGTTTTAACCCACGCAGGCGGACATAAACGGCTGCCTGATTTGCCTCTGCCCTAAGACGCACTGCGCTGACTAATGCATGATCCTGTTCCTCTGACACCGTCATCCATGCCGCAATTTCATCCATAAACGGATCGGACAGCCGCCAGTAGGTTCCCTCGTTAATGAGCGTTTCATACTTCTTGTATGTTTTAATCTGCTCCCGGATCTGCTGTTTTTCCTCATCAGATAAAAGCGCCGGGTTTAATTCGTAACCGAAGGTTCCAGCCATCGCCGTCACCCCTCGGGTGTGGAAACTTGTTACCCGTCCGGTCTGGTGGTTCGGCACCGCTGAAACGTGCGCCCCCATTACGGAAACCGGATAGAAAAACGACGTTCCGTACTGGATCCTTGTGCGGTTGATTGCATCGGTATTGTCACTACACCAGATCTGTGGGGAATAATAAAGCATTCCTGCGTCAAATCTGCCGCCGCCACCGCTGCATCCCTCAAGCAGAAGATCCGGATACCGGCTGCACAGGCGCTCCATAAAATCATAGACACCAAGCACGTAATCATAGGAAAGATTTCCGGCATAGACATCTGCCATACTGCGGTTCATATCCCACTTGACATAATCAATTTTTCCCTGATCCAACACGGCACAAATCTGATCAAATACACAGTCGCGCACTTCTTTTCTGGAAAAATCAAGCAGTAACTGGTTTCTCGAGCGCACCGGCTTTTTCCCCGGAATCTGAATTGCCCAGTCCGGATGTGCCCGGTAAAGGTCGCTGTCTTCATTGACCATCTCCGGCTCAATCCAAATGCCAAATTTCACCCCCTGATTATGCACACGGGTAATAAGCTCTGCCAGGCTTCCTCCCAGTTTCTTTTCATTGACCTGCCAGTCCCCAAGGGAAGAATTGTCGTCATTTCTTTTTCCGAACCAGCCGTCATCCATCACTACCATATCAATTCCAAGGGAAGCAGCTTCTTTTGCCAGATCCACGATCGTATCTCCCGTAAAATCGAAATATGCTGCCTCCCAGCTGTTAATCAGCACCGGGCGCTGCATATGGACATATTTGCTGCGGCACACATGGTTGCGGATGCAGTTATGATATTGCTGCGACAGTGCAGACAATCCGTCTGCCGAATAAGACAAAATGACTTCCGGTACCGTAAAGGTTTCTCCTTCCGCAAGCGGATAGGAAAACAGTTCTTCATTTAATCCGAGAAGCAGGCGCGTCTGGTTGAACTGATCTTTTTCTGCCTCACAGGAGAAATTTCCGCTGTATACAAACAGCATTCCATAGCAGCTGCCTGCGGTCTCTGTTGTTCCTTTTTCTGCCAAAATCACTGCCGGATTATACTGATGGCTGGACGTTCCCCTGCGGCTGCCAAACGCAATGGTTCCATGCCCCAGCGGCGTACGCTCCAGATTGCGCTCCATGGCATGCTTTCCATAAAACCGCAGGACATCAAAATCTCCCTGTACAAAATCCAGACAGGCTGCCGCTGCCTTTTCGATCGTAATCTGCCCAGTTCCCGTATTTTTAATCTGGACGCTCCTTGTAATGACATCGTTTTCTTCCAAAACACCATACAGCAGATGAACTTCAACCTGTGCGTTTTCGTCTGCAAGGACAATTTCCAGTGTCTGTGCTTCCTCTTTGTCTGCCCAGACAGCCGGAAGTCCCTGTAACTGGTATTTGCCGCTTCGGATCTCATAGCTCTTAAAAAGCAGATCTGCACTTTCCACCCCTTTTTCATTTTTGATATTCAGTGCAATATTGCGGTAATCTCCGGTGCCAAGGGACGGATATTCCTGTGGCAGCGCATCCAGCGAATAGGTGCGGTCCATGCCCGCTGCATAAGGATTTCCGGAAAATCCGCGGTCTGCATAGGTTAAGACATAATCCATGGAACTGTTTGTTTTTTCCCCATAGTACAGATGCAGCAGATATCCCAGTGGGTCGACCTGCATCTGATAAGTTGTATGCACCGTATGCAAGTTAAATATTTTTTTATTTGGATTGTATATAATTGCCATAGAAGTCACCTCGTTTTATTTTTATCCTTTGACTGCACCGTTTGCCACACCGTTTAAAATCTGTTTCTGACAAATCACATAGAAAATAAGGATTGGAATCAGTGCCATAATATAGGAAGCAAATGCCAGATTGTAATTGGTTCCAAACTGTGTCTGGAAATTGAGCTGTGCAAGCGGCAGCGTATTCTGTCCGGTTCCAGACATGATCACAAGCGGTGTCATAACATCATTCCACGTTCCAAGAGCTGTCAGGATTGCAACTGTTGCATGCATTGGCATCATCATTGGAAAGACCACTTTCCAGTAAGTAGTCCATGTGCTTGCTCCGTCAATATCTGCCGCCTCTTCCAGCGCTATCGGAATATTTTTTAAGTACCCACTGTAAAGAAGGACGTTCATTGGCATATAAAATACCAGATACAACAGAATGACACCCGCGCGGTTTCCAAGTCCAATATGCGCCGTCTGCTTTACCAGAGGCATCATTAAGATGGAAAACGGAACAAACATTCCGCTGACAATATACAGATAGATAAATCGGAAACTTTTTCTTCTTGCCATGCCGCGCCCAATCACGTAGCCTGCAATTGAGTGGATCAGGATTGCCAGTACGATTGTTACCAGTGTGATCAGTAAACTGTTTCCAAGAGAGTGCCAGAAATCGGTCACTTCCATTGCCTGACGGAAATTTTCAAAACTCCACTGTTTCGGGAAAGAAAGTGCACCCGCCACATCGTTTGTCATCTCACTCGGTTTCTTAAACGCAATGATCACTGCCATATACAGCGGGAAAAATACCGTAACCGTCCCCAAAATCAGAACAATCGTAAGTACCCAGTTTGTTTTCTTTTTTTCTTTCATCATAGCTGCTCCTCCTTCTTATTCATGACTGTCATCTGGAAAAGTGAAATCGCCACGATCACAATAAAGAAAATGACTGCATTTGCACTCTGGAATCCAAACTGTCCGCCATCCATACCATTTTTATAAATCAGGTAAGAGATGGATTCGGTGCTCTGTGCCGGACCTCCCTTGGTCAATGACATGATCTGGTCGAATACCATAAGGAAATTCTTTGTGCTCAGTACCAGATTGATCGTCACAAACGGCATCACCAGTGGAAATGTTACTTTCCAGAACTGCTTCCATTTACTGGCTCCGTCAAGCATGCTCGCCTCGTAGATTTCCTCCGGTACAGTCTGCAGACCGGAAATATAGATGATGGTATTCATGGCAACTGCCTGCCATACACCAACAATCAGCACACCAATCCATGCGTATTTTTCACTTGCAAGAATACTGTTCTGTAAAAATCCAATATGGAACACATTTCCCACAGTTGGAAGAATGTAAGTAAAAATAAAACTGAAAATATAGCCGATGACAAGTCCTCCTAAAATATTCGGTACAAAATAAATACCACGCAGTGCACTTTTAAAACGGATTGCACTGTTTAATCCAACTGCCATGATCAGACTTAGCACATTTACCAGTATCGTTCCTGCCAGTGCATATTTAAACGTAAACAAATAGCTTTTTCCCACGCGGGAATCCGTAAACAGATCTGCATAGTTCCGGAACCCGACATAATCGTAAGTTCCGTATCCTTTATAATTGGTAAAACTGTAAATCACACCTTTGATCATTGGAAGTGTATTGAATGCAAAAAATAAGATTACAACCGGTATGATAACCGCCAAGAATGTTTTGTCCCTGTTTGACATTTTCTTTTTCATTGTGCATCCCCCTGTTCTTTCTGATAATCCTGTACTTTCCGAATCAGATCCCGGTTGTAGCGCTTCCAGTCGGAATCAAATTTTTTCAAAAACTTTTCCTGTGCATTGTCGCTTGTATCCAGCAGGAACGTCTGGATCATGGCATCCACACTCATCTCACTCGGATAATGGTGATCCTGATAATCTGCCATGCGGTTGTTTTCAATGTAAGGACGCATATCCTCGAGTGTTTCCGGAATTGCAAAATCCCCGTCTTTGCATGCAATTCCGCCCTGATCATCCAGATAAATCTGAATGGTCTCATCGTCATACAGATATTTTAAAACTTCATATGCAGCCTCTTTATTTTTGCATGATTTCATTACGGAAAACTGCAGATCAATTCCTGAATTTAATACATTGTCTGATTCCTCATCATTTGCAGGAAATGTAAAAGAGCCGATATTCATATCCGGATTGACCGATTTGATCTGCGGGATCGCATAGCTTCCGATCGGATACATGGCAGATTCCCCGCGGGCAAATGCTGTACATGCATCGTTATAACCATATGCATACGGATTTTTTTCTGCGTAATCCAAAAGCGCACGCATCTTTTCTGCTACCGGTCCATACGTATCGGAAAATGTGGTATTTCCCATATTTACCTGATTGCAGGTATCCGAATCGGTAAGTCCGACTGCCAGCGCATTCCACGGAGCCAGACAGGTCCAGGTATCTTTAAAGCCCAGATACAGCGGAAGTGTTCCGCTCTGTTTTATTTCATCACACAGTGTGGTAAATTCCTGCCAGGTGGTTGGAACTTTCCAGCCATTTTCCTCAAACATATCTTTGTTATATAAAATTCCTGCCGCGTTTGCCACATATGGAAGTGCATACGTGCCATCCTTTGGAATAAACTCCAGTTCCTTATCCATATCCAGATATGCCTGTTTTACGGTCTGGACTTCATCCAGATCGGAAATATCATCAAACAGATCTGCATCTAAAAAGTTGGAATAGTTGATGTCTCCTCCGATTGCGATGATATCCGGATAATCCTCCCGGATAAAACGTGTCTTTAAAATGGTCATTGCTTCGTTTGGAGATGAAATCGTCAGATGGATGTCATCATGTGTTTCATTGAACCGCTTTTCAATCTTTTCAAATGCCTTAACTGCTTCCGGTTTGTAGGAAACCACTTCGATTTCGGTTTTCCCGTCTGCCCTTTTTTCACTTCCGCATCCGGCTAGCCCCGTCATGCACATGCCAAATGCGAGCACAGCCGCAACACTACGGAAAATACTTCTTTTTGCCATATTCTTCTCTCCTTTTCTTAAATATATCCGCTTACCTTTTTGATAATCTGATTATAACATACCTTTATGCATCCTTAAATATCCGTTTTTTTTTAATTTTATACCCAAATGCAATATTTTGTGCTATAATAGATACTAATATCGCATTTTGGTATATACGGAGTGTTTTATGAGTAATACATTTTTTAATATTTTTCCAAATGAAAATTTTATCGATCTGTGCATGTATCAGTTTGGATATGAACAGTGTGATCCCGGCCATTCATTCGGGCCTGCAACACGCAACCACTACCTGTTTCACTACATTCTTTCCGGAACCGGAACACTCATGGCAGACAATGCAAACGGGGATACACAGACCTATTCCGTAAAAAGCGGACAGGGATTTATGATTTTCCCGGGGCAGATCAATACTTACATTGCCGATGAACAGCTTCCATGGGAATATATGTGGATCGAATTTGACGGCTTACGTGTAAAAGAGGCTTTAAGTGTCACAGATTTGTGCAAAGACGCGCCCATTTATCATTCACACTCCAAAGAATTACGGGAAAAACTTGCCGATGAAATGCTTTATATCGTCAATCATCCGCAGGAATCCTCCTTCCATCTGATTGGGCATCTGTATCTGTTTTTGGATTATCTGCTGCAGTCGGCAAAGTCAGCAACGCTGATCTCCAGTGGGCGCATGAGTGATTATTATATAAAAGAAGCGATCAATTATATGGAACAGAATTTTCAGAATAATATTTCGATTGAAGATATCGCTGCGGTATGCGGCATCAACCGGAGTTATTTCGGAAAAATCTTCCGCAACTCGATCGGCCGCTCCCCGCAGGAATTTCTTATGAACTACCGCATGGTAAAGGCTACGGAATTATTAAAGCTGACTTCCTTATCCATTGCAGATGTCGGCTCTGCTGTCGGATACGAAAATCAGCTTCATTTTTCCCGTGCTTTTAAAAATATTTATGGTGTTTCTCCGCGGGAATGGAGAAAACAGAACAAATAGCTTATGCTTCCTGCTTCTTTGCAGTAAACAGTTTCTTCAGACAGCTGAATGCAACCAGCACACCGAGAACCATCAGAAGAATAGCCACGATAAACTGCAGACCGTCTACCAGGAAAGTTGCCTGACCACCGGAAATATTGGAAACCAGTGCAATGGTCTTCTGGATCAGTGCGGTAAACGTAACTGCCAGCATAACAAACATCGGTATGTAAAGTGTCCAGCCGGTTCTTCCAGTTGTCTTTAAGAATACCGCAAGTGCAATCAGTACAAGTGCTGCAAGCAGCTGGTTCGCAGAACCAAACAGTGGCCAGATATTATTGTATCCGCCAAGAGTCAGTAAATAACCAAAGAATAAGGTAATAATTGTTGCAAAATATTTATTAGTCAGAACTTTCTGCCAGCCCGGCATCTTGGAAGTGTCAGTAGTATCCCCGTAAAACAGCTCCTGAAACGACATACGTCCGATCCGTGCAACAGAATCGAGAGAGGTCAGTGCCAGTGCAGATACACACATCGTCATAAATACGGTAGCAACCTGTACCGGAATACCGAATTTTTCGAAAAATCCTGCAACACCAGCAGAGAAAATAGAAAACGGAGTACCCTCCGGCTTTGTTCCGTTTACGGCAACCGCACCAACAACAACCAGTGCAATGACTCCGAGCAGTGACTCTACCACCATGGCACCATAACCGACCATCGGCATATCTTTCTCATTACTGATGGTCTTTGATGATGTTCCGGAAGAAACCAGACTGTGGAATCCGGATACCGCACCACAGGCAATCGTTACAAATAAGGTAGGGAACAGATAACTGCCATCTACATTAAATCCGCTAAATGCATTCAGCTTCATAGTCGGATGCTCGGCAATGACACCGACAACCGCACCAATGATCATGCCCAGCAGCATGAAAGTGGTCATGTAATCACGCGGCTCCATGAGCAGCCACATCGGCATGACAGAGGCAAGGAACAGATATGCCATAACAATATAGATCCAGGTACTCTTTGTTGCATACATTGGAAGTTTCATACCAATGATAAACATGACAACCAACAGGGCAATGGCAACCACTGCGCGAACCCACTCTTTCATTTTCCCGACCTTTTTCTGAATCAGGCCAAAGATGATGGCAACAACGATAAACAACATGGAAATGGATGCTGCTGCGGAATTCGCATAGCCTGTTGCCTTTGTCATCCCTTCCACACCTTTTCCGACAAACGTTCCGGCAACCATATCGGTAAAAGCTGCCATAACCAGAAGGGTAAACAGCCAGCAGAACAGCATAAATAATTTCCGTCCGGTTCTTCCGATGTATTTCTCGATGATCATTCCCATCGATTTTCCTTCATTTTTAACGGAAGCATACAGTGCACCGAAATCCTGCACGGCTCCGAAAAACAGACCTCCGATCAGCAGCCATAACAATACCGGCACCCAGCCGAATACGGATGCCAGGATCGGTCCGGTGACAGGTCCCGCACCTGCAATGGAAGAAAACTGATGGGCAAACACTGTCAGTTTGGAGGAAGGAACATAATCCTGTCCATCTTCATGCGTATAAGCCGGAGTTTTTGCTTTCGGATCCAGCCCCCATTTGCTGGCAAGCCAGCGTCCGTATAACAGATAGCCGGCACCAAGTACCACAATTGCAATTAATACGATAACTAAACCATTCATTGTTTTTTCGCCATTTGGCGACTCCCTTCTTAAAGATTCACAAAGAGTTCAGACATACAATAAAAAACCTCCGTCTCTATATACCTCTTATCAGTATATAAAGACGAAGGCTTATTTTATGCTTCCGCGTTACCACTTTATTTGCCGTATCAAACGACCGCTCACTCTCATCTCAACAGACTCCCCTCTGCAGAAATAAGGTTCCTGATAACGGTAGAATACCGGTGAAGCTTACTGTCCTGACGGAATTCAGCCCACAGCTCACAGAGGATGGTCACCATATCTGTCTGTTGTCTCGCACCGCCCGACAACTCTCTGGAAAAAAGTATATTGTGATCGTATTCTGTTCTATGCATTTGCTCTATGACTCTTCGTTAACAAAAAACATAGCACTTGATTCGACAATTGTCAATACACCTTTCAACTATTTTCTCTTTTTTCTTGCAAGAACGACACTTTGGATCACCAGGAACAGACAAAGCATTGCTGCAATTGTGATGCCTGTCCACCATGCCTGATCCAGTCCGGCGGAGGAAACAATATTCTGAATCGTACTGAGGGAGAGTACACCGAAGAATGTTCCAATGATGTTTCCGACACCGCCGGTCAGGAGTGTTCCACCAATAATGGATGATGCAATCGCGTTCATTTCCATTCCGCTTGCATGTGTTGCCGCACCGGAACCGACATGCAGGAAATATACATAGCCTGCAATACCGGCGAGCAGCCCACTCAGCAGATGCGCAAGAAAACGTGTCTTTTTAACGTTAATTCCAAGCATAAGAGCACTCTGGCGGTTACCTCCAACCGCATAAAACGAACGGCCAAGCTTCGTCCAGCGAAGCATAACAAACATAATCACAACGATCAGGATTGCCACAATCACACCGATTTCCACATATGCATTCACATATTTGCCAATACGGTTGACAGATCCCATTCCCGGAACAATTACACGGGTATCTTTCAATTTCACAAATGCCTCATTTTGTACATTGAACGGATCTGTATGTACGATAGAAGTCATACCTCTTGCAAAGAACATACCTGCAAGTGTTACGATAAATGGCTGAATATCCAGATACGCTACCAAAAATCCCTGTACCAGACCAAATCCAAGACCAATGGCAAGTGCAATCAGGAGAGATACAAACAAATTTCCGCCCTTGAAATCCAGATATACCGCGCAGCACATACTTACAAGTGCAACGACACCGCCGACTGAAATATCAATGCTTCCGGTAATCATAACCAGACTAAGTCCGCATGCTGTAATGATCAATGCGCCATTGGCGTTTAAAATATTAAAAAATGTCTGTGGTTTTAAAAATCCGCCGCCCTCAAAAATCATCGCGCCGATATACATCAGGAAAAATACAACGATGGTGATTGTCAAAAGCAGGTTGGCATCGGAAAGTGATACCTTTTTTAAGGATTTTGATTTCATATTAGCCTACCTCCTTTGCATTTCTTACTTTCATCTTCTGTGAAAAAGATGCAAATTTTTCCCGTACCACCGGAGCACTGATGACAACTAGGATAATAACAACAATTGCCTTATAAGCAGAGATTGCTTCGGATTTTACGTTGAACTTATACAGTGTTGTGGTTAAAAACTGAATGACATATGCACCCAGAATAGATGCCGGCAGATTAAATTTGCCACCGCTTAATGAATTTCCTCCAAGTGCTACTGCAAGGATCGCATCCATCTCAATATCTTTTGCAATAACAGAATAATTAATTGTGGAAATACGACTTACTTTGATCAGTGCTGCCACTGCCACACAAAGTCCTAAAATAACAAAGCTCAAAAACTTGATAAATGCCGGATTTAATCCGTTTAATCGTGAAGAACTCTCATTAATACCGACTGCCTGCGTATACAAACCAAGGCTTGTAAATTTCATAACCAGTCCCATAACGATCATACATGCTACCGCAATAAAAAACGGAGTCGGAATTGGAATTCCCGGAATAAAACCACCAAAGTATCCAAACGACGGATCACTGATTACCGGAAGTTCGTTATTGTTGATCCATGCTGCAATGGAACGCCCTGCAGTATAAAGAATCAGGGTTGCTACCATCGGCTGAATCTTAAATCCGGCAACGAGGATACCATTAAATGCACCAAAGAGCATAGCTACCACGCAGCTTACGAGAAAGGCTACAATGATTGGAGCCTGCAGATGATCCGGACGGGAATTTGTGCCGCAAAGTACACGAAGGATAACCGAACCGGCAATCGCGATACCTGCACCAACAGAAATATCCTGTCCTCCAGAAGCTGCTGTAACTAACGTCATACCGATTGCCAGAA
>ERZ780207.1450-NODE-1450-length-20099-cov-4.677060_pt1 | contig 20099 bp, 16 predicted proteins | sample MGYA00510977_ERZ780207 | MGnify/ENA primary metagenome ERZ780207 (study PRJEB29588, sample SAMEA2151383) | human gut metagenome | biome: human gut; feature: human-associated habitat; material: faeces | place: Denmark | collected 2008/2010 ... | reverse complement strand
GATATGTGAGATTAATCCTTTCACTTACTATCGGTTTAATTTGAACACTTACTTAGCCATTACAGGATGCACTTTCTCTCCGGGACGCACCGTCAGCAACGCTTTGGTGACGTACCTTTCGCCCGGTTTCAGTCCCGAAGTCACTATCCTCAGCGAGTCCCGGTATAGCTGTCCCGGTTCTATGTGGCGGTACACCACCTTGTCGGAGTCGTTGAGCACATAGAGGTAAGAGCCGAGCTGGTCGGTGCCGATGGAGGCGTCCTTGACGAGGACGGCCTGCGGCAGGGTGCCGGTCGGCAGGTCGACCACGGCATACATTCCCTCCTTGAGGCGGTGCGACGGGTCGTTGACGCGACCTTCGAGGGTTATGGCGCCGGTTGATGTGTCCACCGACGGGGCGCTGTAGAAGAGCGATGTCGTGAAGGTGACGCCGGGAATGTCTGAGAATTTTATAGGCACATTGGAGAAGAGGGCGTTGCCCATCCCCTGCTGCGAGCCCCCCAGAATGTTCTGGTACTGCGCGTCGTCGATATTGAAGACCACGCGCAGGTCGCCGTTGTTGACTATGTGGCACAACACCGTGGCGTTGACGCCTCCGGCTATATATGAACCTACGTCATACTCGGCCGTAGATATCTGTCCCGATATGGGCGCCGTCACCGTGCAGTATCCGAGTTGTGTCCTGGCGTCGCTGAGGCGTGCCTGCGCATCCTTGATGGAGGCTTCGGCCTGCCGCAGGTTAGACTCCGCCTGGATTACGTTGATTTTTGCCACGGCGTCGGCCTGGAGGGCCTTCTGCATGGCGGCGTGCTGGTTGCGGTAATATTCCGCCTGGCTGCGCGCGGTGTTGAGCGCCGCCTCTGCCTCCTGCACGGCATTGGCATACTGTGTGCTTTCGAGGCGGAAGAGCACCTGCCCTTTGCTCACATAGTCCCCCTCGCGGAAACAGCGTTCCTTAAGCGTGCCGCTGGTGCGCGCCACGACGTCCACCGAACCGCCGCTCTGTACCACCCCCGGGAAACTCTTGTGGAGCACCACGGAGTCTACCGACGGTACGGCCACCTCAATGCCGGCGTCCCCCCGAGGGGCGCCTTGTTGTCTTTCTTGTGGCACGCGGCCATCAGCAGCGCCATGCCTATTATGCCGAGTAAGTATATGTTTTTCATCTTATTATGTTGTTACATAATCCGTAAGGTTTTTATCGCTGTTGCATCCAGCCGCCGCCGAGGGCCTGGTACAGGGCCACGAGGGCGGTGAGTTTGCCGGCCTTCTGGCTCAGGACCGCATTATGCGCGTCGAGGGTGGAAACCTGCGCGTCGGCCACATCGGAGAAGCTCGCCAACCCCTGTTTGTAGAGGTCTATCGAGAGGGAGAGTGATTTCTCGGTCTGCGCCAGCAGCAGGCGGTCCGCGTCGAGGGCTCGCAGGGCGGAGACGTATTGCGACATGGCGTCTTCCACCTCCTGGTAGGCCGTGAGGATGGTCATGTTGTAATTGTCCATGGCATATTCGAACTGGAGCTTCGCGGCCGCAACGTTGTATTTCCTCGCGAAACCGTCGAATACGGTCCACGTGAGTTGCGGCGCAACGCTCCAGCCGAAACTGTGTGCCGTGAAGAGATTGTCGAAACGGTGTACTTCCGTCCCGGCCGAGGCGGTCAGCGAGAGTGTCAGGAGGAAATCCTTCTTGGCTATTCCCACCTGCGCGGCGTAGAGTGCCAGCTGACGCTCGGCACCGACAACGTCGGGGCGGCGGCGGAGCAAGTCGGCCGGGATTCCTACCGGAATAACATCGTAACCGTCAGGGAGTTGAGCCGCCGTACCCAGGTCTGCTTCCAACTGTTGGGGATACCTGCCCGTGAGCGTGGCCAGCGAATAAAGCGCAGAATTTACCATCGCCTCAAGGGCGGGGACACTGGCCTTGGTGGTCAGCACCACCTGCTCAGCCTGCGAGACGTCAAGGCCCGAAGCCAACCCAGCCTCGCGCCGCGCTTTGGTAATGGCCACGAGCTTCTCCTGGCTTTCAAGTTGGCTGTTCACTACGGCGAGGCGCTGTTGGTAAAGCCGCAGGTTGAAGTACGCGCGGACAATAGCCGCGGCCATCGAGACCTGTGCAGCATCGTAGTCGGCGCGCGCCACGTCCATGGAGAGGCGGTCCGCCTTCCGCTGTGCCGATATGCGCCCGAAGACGTCGATTTCCCAGTTCATGTCCAACCCCAAGGAGAAGTAGTCTACGGTTCCCGTTTCGCGGAACTGCGCTGTGGTCTTGGCGCTCTGGCGGGTGGCCGACCATCCCGCCGAAGCGTTGATGACGGGGTAATAGCGCGAGTTGGCCGACTCCCACGTGTTGCGGCTTATTTCCATGCGCTTGACGGCCATCGACAGGTTGTAGTTGTTCTTCTGTCCCTGTTCTATCAGGCGCGTCAGCACCGGGTCACGGAAAAGCTGCCACCAGGCATCATCGACCGGAAGCGTCTGGCTGAACTCCGAAGTGTAGCTCCACGCCGCCGGGATAGAGTCGGCGCACTCCGGCGCCTCTGCAACGCCCTGAGCCACAGCGTCTGCGCCGGAAAACAGCAATGCGGAAACAGACAATAAAGCAACCTTGATTTTACCTGTTTTCATAACCTTGAATTGATGTGTGTTTTCGTTTTTAACATTTTTTGCTCAAAAAAATGTTCTACCGGACGGGTTATGCCGCGAACCGGCGCCCCACCCCAAAGCACATCAAAATGTAAAGGCTGAAGGACAGCGGCTATGCCCGTGTTTTCTTGATAAACCGACCACCGCTCAGCAAATCGATGAAACGAGGCGAAACAGCTTTTGCAACCAGGAAGATTATGTAGGAAAGTATCAGATTAGTAAGTAACGACAGAATAAAGCAAGCCAGCGTAACGAGCACATTGTCAGGAGTCAGGATTTTTATGAACACCTTGTCGATGGCAGGACAATACATCCCATGTATGGCATAAATAAAGAAGAAAACGTTTGAGTTCTCGCTGACAAGCCGCGCCATACGTGGCCAAAATGAGTCGAACTTTGCCACCAGGCAAATGGAGAGCATGAAACCCGCATACCTCAGGGCAAAGACCGCTTCGGGAAAATAAAGTGTAGCCGCCACCAATGCCACTCCCCACAACAGGAACCACAGGCCAACATGCTTATTTACAATGGAAGACAGTTCAACCTTATGCAATCCTAATGTAGCACCGAGCACGAAATACTCAATACCGTAAAGATTAACATCGAGCAACGGCAGGCAGAGGAACAAGGCTGCCGTCCACCAGCGGCGCGCCACGAAGTAAACGGCCGGCGCCAGGGCCACGAAGACGATGAGGTTCCTCACAAACCAAAGCGCGAATCCCATGGGATAACCGTCGCCGGTATCCCAATATCCGCGGAGAAACCCGAGCATCGAGACATGGCCGTCCACCACTATTCCGTCGCCGTCATATCCCAGATACAATCCCTTTACTATCCTGAGCAGACCGTAGAGGGTGCACCACAGGAGGTATGGAACCACCAGCGAGCGTACCCGCGTTTTCCATTTGCGAAGTATAATTCGAAAATCGAAACTGTCGAAATTGAAAAAGAGGAATCCGGAAAGGACGAAAAAGAACGGTACGCACAGTGCAAGAAACGCCGAAATAACGTCGAAAGTCATCACAGCGTTCTCCCCCGCGCTGTTGCCGAGAAATATCATAGGGTTGCAATGAATCATTATCACCCCTATTAAGCAGATGAATTTCAATGTATTTATCGCGCTTGAAGTACGGCCGTTCATGTTGTAAATCGCTTAGTTTTGCACAAAGTTACAATAAAATAAAATTATGCCCAAGTATTCGAGCCCGTAAATTTGCGTGATCGGAAATGTTTCATTACTTTTGCACACCCAAACTGAATTACCATGGAACATCCCGAAAACGAGACTCAATATAAAGGGCTGCAGGTGAACGACGGCGTCCACAGCCAGCCGACAATCAACCCCTACCGCAAGGCGATGCGCGCCGCACGCCGCGAACTCACCGTCGACGAATACGTGGACGGCATCCTGAAAGGGAACAGTGCCGTGCTCGGCCGAGCCGTAACGCTCATCGAGAGCACCGCCGAACGACACCACGCCCTGGCGCAGGAGGTGATAGAGAAATGCCTGCCGCACGCAGGACGCTCGCGCCGCATAGGCATCACCGGAGTCCCCGGTGCAGGGAAGTCGACCTCCATCGATGTCTTCGGCATGCACGTGCTGGGGCAGGGAGGGCGCCTCGCCGTCCTGGCCATCGACCCTTCCAGCGAACGCAGCAACGGCTCCATCCTCGGCGACAAGACGCGTATGGAGAAGCTCTCGCAGCAGGACCACGTCTTCATCCGTCCCTCCCCCTCGGCGGGCTCCCTGGGGGGCGTGGCACGAAAGACGCGCGAAACCATCGTGCTCTGTGAGGCAGCAGGTTACGACAACATCTTCGTAGAGACCGTGGGCGTGGGCCAGAGCGAAACCGCAGTCCATTCGATGGTAGACTTTTTCCTCCTCATACAGGTGGCCGGTACGGGCGACGAACTGCAAGGCATAAAGCGCGGCATCATGGAGATGTGTGACGGCATAGCCATCAACAAGGCCGACGGCGACAACATAGACCGCGCAAACCTGGCCGCCGCCCAACTGCGCAACGCCCTGCATCTCTTCCCGCCCACACCCTCCAAGTGGGTGCCCGAAGTCACCACTTACAGCGGTTACTATGAGCTCGGCATCGACAAGGTGTGGGACATGATAGACCGCTATTTCGAGTATGTGAAGGGCACCGGCTACTTCGAGGAGCTGCGCAATCGCCAGGCCAAGTACTGGATGATAGAGACCATCGACGAGCAACTGCGCAACGACTTCTACCGCCGCGCCGACGTAGCCGCGCTCCTCGAGCAGAAGGAGCAACGCGTGCTCAACAACATGCAGTCTCCGTTCACCGCCGCCAAGGACGTACTCGACTTCTATTACGGACACCGCAAATGAAACTTCTCACCGCCACAATAGCGGCACGTGAATATATGGAAAACTATCGCGACACGCAGCGCTTCGAGGCTGCTTGCCGCGATTGTAACAATTACGGCCGGCTGTGGACCTGTCCTCCCCTTTCTCAGGAGATGCTCGCGCGGCTTGCGGGGTATCGCGACGTGCTTATTGTGGGCGCACGAATCGAAGTCGCCGCCAGGACACCTTTTTCCGATTACCGCCGCATCATTGCTCCTGTCCGCAACGAATTGGAAACCCGGATACTGCAACTTGAAAAGGAGACCGGCGGACTGGCTTTCGGTTTTTCGGGATGGTGTTCGCTCTGCCTGCAGTGCGCACGGCCTGAGGGAAAGGATTGCCGGCATCCGGAGCGCGTAAGGCCGTCGCTTGAGGCTTACGGTTTCGACGTGATGCGCACCATGACCGACCTTCTCGGCGTAACCCCGGAATGGGGAAAAGAGGGTGTGTTACCACCGCATCTCACCCTTGTCGGCGCGCTGATGCACAGCAGCGCCGAATTACCGGAACTCTAAACGTAAAAAATCCCCGGCTGCGTCGGGGAACGGCGGCCGGGGATGATTCCATAGTTCAACTTGAGTGTTCTGTTGCTCTCAGATGGTGCATTGGAGCGGCGGCACGGCCATTCCGCGGGCGGCGAAGAGGCGGGAGCGCTGCTCTTCGAGAGCCGCGATGAACCGGCGCTTAACGCCCGGCGAGAGCGATACTTTCAGCTTCGTGCCATTGGCGAAATGGATTGCCATCCATGCCATGAATACCTTGCTGTAACCGGTGATTTCGCTGATGGGATACTGTTGCTGCGTATAAGCTTTCTTGCCTATAGCCAGGGTGGCACCGGTCATCAGCGCGTCGGGGACAAGCGTGAAAACATCTTGACCGACCTCGATGGCGCCGTTCGAGAGGTTAAAAATAGAACCCCATGTTGCGGGGAAAGTATTATTCATATTTGTACATTTTAAGTTCGTAAGATGGGAAAGTCATATCCACTGCCCGGCCGTTTTTACCATCCTTATAGCGGTATATCAGGCCTTTGTCAAGTGTATCCATGATGCCGAGTAATATCCTGGTGGCAGGGTCCTGAGAAAAACCGGTCAGAATGTTTTTACGCATTTCCGGACTTTTCATATTTGTCTGCACGATTTTGAAATTCTCTTCATTTAACTGAAATTCAAAAACCATATAGCCCGTTTCGTCATAAATGTCTGTCATCGTTATGCCATTTGCAGCATTTATCGGCAGGGACCTTTTTAAGATACCAATCTGGGCATCATAGTTTTGTTGTGCCTTAACCTTCGGGTCGCGGGTATCCAACATCGCAAGCCGCATTTCGTGAGGGGTGATGGACTGTACGGCCGTTTCGCCGCTGTTCCTTCCCTGGTAACGCATTTGCAATGTCACGCCTTCATCCACTAATTTGCGGAACATGGGGGCTGAATTTTCATTTATCATAGTGCCGAGAAGGCTACTGCCGTTTACCTTTAGATTTTCCTTTACTTGGGGAATCGTTATCATGCTGTCGTCATAATCCAGAAAGTAGATAAACAGCTTGTTGGCTTTGTCATACTCTATTTTTTCAAGGATTCCAACGGAGCCCATATCTACCGGTGCCGCCATGTTGAAATACATGACGAAGTCATCGAGACTGAGACTGTCAAGGATGCCGTTTTGGGCGCGGCCCGGGGCCATTCCCACGAAGAGCAGGATGAGCGCCAATGCTATACGACTGATGGTATTCATAACTGTGAGATTTTAAGTTTTTTGGTTAGTTCACAGGCAATATGCCACCGCAAAATTACAAAAATTAATTTATCCTGCAAAATAATTGAGAACAGGAGGGAGCTGTTTATGCTGAAAAACACAAAAAATTTATATGAATTAATGCAAATATTTCAGGAAAAAGTATTAACTTTGCGATTGACAGTCGCAAGCAACACTTAGCGGTGCAAATTACGCTCTCCTGTTCCCGCTTTTTCCACACTTCCGACACCGGCCAAAAGCTCAGTTAACCTATGATTTTGAAACAATTATAAAACTCACCATACAAATGGCACAGACACAGACAAGATCACGCTCCCGCGCGCCACAGAACCGCAGGCAAAACCACCCGCAGCAACGCAACCGCCGACACGGACAAGGCGGAGGCGGCGGTAACAGCGGAAAGAAAGCCCTTTTCATTATCTTAGGAGTGGTAGTAGTAGCAGCCATTGTCGGAGCCGTGATCTGGTTCCTTACACGCGAAAGCGACTTCAGCCGCAAGACACTCGACGACTATGTGGCACAGCAGGAAGGGAGACCGGCCCTCAATCCCGGGGGCGCCGTGTACGTCGACTTCTCCGACGGCATGAACAACGCCTACGCTTCGGAGGAAACGCGCGCAGCCCTCCAGACCGCGGTAAACGCCCTCAACGGCTCGAGCAAACAGAATACCTTCTACTCCGTTATCGACGGCAAGATAGAACCTATGGCCGACATGGGCGTCACCGACATCTACAACAAAATCCTGAGCCCGGCAAGCTACACGCAGCAGCAGGCCCCGATTCAGAAAACCCTCGCACAAATCGTTAGCAAGAAACAACCCGCCGTATTCATCACCGACTTCGAGGAATACAAGGGCGCCGGCATAGAACAGGCAGCTTACGCCACAGACGAATTCATCCAGTGGCTCGCCGAAGGTTTCAACATCTATTTCTTCAAATGGGATTTCGTTGAAAACGGTAAGCCGAAGCATCTCTTTTTCGCCGTTTTCGACGACAACAGCGAGGCCCTTTACAACAAGCTTTACAACGCCATAAAATCCGTAAGCCCAAACTTCGAGACATTCGTACTTCCCGGCCGAGGATATGCCTACTCCGAATTTGTGAACTATCTGTCCGAGTGTAAAGGTGGCACCTACCACAACTCGAAAGGTGTCGATGTAGTGAGCGGTACCATAGAAGACTGTAGCGAAGCGGCTTTTTACAAATATACCAAACGTGTGGCAGATTCCACAGGTAAAGAGGCTTATCTTCCCGGAGATACTTATGCCGGTCATCTGGCACAGTATTATCCTCTCACCGTGACTTGGTCTGAAATCATCAAGACGGCCAAAGCGCAGGCTGACCCCGGCGTTCCCGAGGCGGACCGATACACCCACTTCCTCTCCAAACTTTACGTAAATTTCACTACGCAGAATGCCTATGACATCAAGGGCATCGAGGCACGCGTCTTCGACGTAGAAGAGATTGTGAAGGCTTCGCAGCCGCTCACCGACGAACAAAAAGCCGAAATGAAAAAGAAGGGCGAAAAGCCAGATACTGCCTCCATGGCTCCGAACGACAAGGAACTCCCCGACTTCTTCACCGCCAAACTGGAACCGGCAATGCTCAACGAACCTGACCTGTGGCCTAAAAACGGCTGGCAGGAGATTCTCGTCGATTTCGACGAGCGATTCAACGGAACACTCCCCGGGTGGACCACGATGGGCAACCTTATACGCATCAACATCGTCATCAGCCGCGTTTCCCCCGTGGATAAATCTATAATCGAAAACTTCTTCGGCTGGCCAGGCAACGCTTCACTCTCGGAGTCGGTCTACAACGCCATCTCCTCCGCCCGGGTCATACCCATGGGACAGATACTGATGTCTTACTTCATCAAGAATACCGCAGAGAAATAACCTCACCCCTTTACTCTTTCCCCCTCCCCCTCACAAAAATAACGTCACAAAAAAAATCACACAACAATATGGAAATAAGCATAGTAACAGCCTACACATGGTCAGCTATAATGATGATTGTCTTCTTCCTTCTGGCAGTGGCAGTAGCCTACCTCACCCCTAACCAGAAGGGTGGTTTTGACGTAACGAAACGCAAACTATGGTTCTGGATTTTCGCTGCCCTGACGCCGGTGGTTGCTTTCATCATCAACTATTACCAGTCGCAGGACATCCAGGTGGTAGCCCACAAGAACAAGTTCCTGATGCACTCGGGCATCGCTGCCGGTTTGACTTTCGTGCTTTTCATCATCATCGGCATCATCGTAAGCAAGGCTGCCCCGCGCACCAAGCTCGGCAGCTGGTTCTGACTTACGGCTGCGGCCGCCGACAACACAGTTTCTCTCCCCCAAAAAATCACCACACCGGCTCACCGTCTCTGACTGCGGTGAGACTTTGTGCATTAATAAGATTTTTCAAAAGCACCCTACGCAGCTCTGTCCGAAAGGCCTCAGCAACGGTGCCTAACCATCTAATAACAGATTCTTATGAACGACAAACTGTTTCTAATCGCCATCGGCGGCACCGGCATGCGCTGTCTGGAAGCCTTCGTGCACCTCTGCGCCGCAGGTCTCTTCGATAACAAGACGATAGAAATCCTAACGCTCGACACCGACCAGACCAACGGCAACAAAGGGCGTGTGGAACAGCTCATCGAATTATATAATAAGGTCAAGACCAACGACAGCTCGAACATCGGCGGCGAAGCGCGCGCCAACACTTTCTTCTCCGCCAAGCTGAACCTCTACCGCTTCTATACCGACTATTCCAAGCCGGAACGCAAGACACTGCGAGGCCTTTCGAGCACCCCCGGCCTCACCAACGAGCAGCGCGACGACAACACGGACCTTGCGGACCTGATGTTCGACCCCGACTCCGTGCAAGGCTTCGAGCTTGACCACGGCTACCGCGCGCAGACACACCTCGGTTCCATGCTCATGTACCATGGAATTGTGGAAGCCGCCCTCAACTCAAAGCGCGGCTCCGACAAGATTACAGAAGCGGAACGCGACCTAAAGAACTTCCTCAAACTACTGAACGACAATGCCTCCAGCGCCCGCGTATTCGTCTTCGGCAGCGTCTTCGGTGGCACCGGAGCATCCTCCATTCCCGTCATCCCCATAGCCCTGCGCGAAGCCATTCGCATTATCTCCGGCGGCAACAATGTCCTAAACCTCTCGAAAGTGAAATTCGGCTCCACGCTGCTGACCGACTACTTCACCTTCGACTCCCCCGACAACGCCCAGCGCAAACAGGAGAAGGTGATAGCCGACGCCGGCAACTTCGCCTTCAACTCGCAGGCCGCGCTCAACTTCTACAACAACGACAGCACCGTGAAACGCTCGTACAAAAAACTTTACCACATAGGCTGGCCCCAGGGATTGAAAATAAACTACTCCGAAGGGAAGACCGGTCCCGTCATTACCGGCGGCAAAGAACAGGAAAATGACTGCCATTTGGCCGAAATGATGTGCGCGAGCGCCGCATACGACTTCTTCAACACCGAGTCGTTCCCGCAGCAGGAGGCCGAATATGTCTACCGCACCGTGGAGGAATCCATGCCCGGCCAATTGCGCCTCACAGGTGCCAGCTTCGTAGGGGCACAAGACGGGGAGTACTTCGAAAACAAACTCGGCGCCCTTCTTTCCCTTTCACACCTGCTGTTGGGCACTTACTGCGGTGCATTCCCCAACACTTGCGGCACCATCGGATTCCTCAACGACATGAACAAACATAAAATCTACAGCTATGAGAGCCTCACCGACGAGCAGGCCCGCGAGATAGACGATTATCTCAAGGAGTTCGCCTACAGCGTGGGTCCCTTCGGGTTCCGGCCCGGATGGCTGTTCCAGATTTTCCGTTCCGCAAAGGGGGGCCAGTTCATCTTCGCTCCCGAAGCCTTCAACACGGACATCAACCGGATTCAGAACAACGACCCGGGTGGCATCTTCCTCGACGGAATGCACAATTGGGAGACAAAAGGGGTCTTCGGTTCTACGCGCAACCGCCGATTCGACAAGTTCATCGACATACTGAAACAGGCCGATTCGGAACCCTACGAGGAACAGGGTCAGACCGTCAAAGAACTCTTCCTCGCTCACCTTTATAACGCAATAACATCAGCCCAGAACTTCTTCAACTAACCGATTATGGCAAACAAACCTCTTGTAATAGACGTCGAAGCACGTTCAGTTCCCAACGGCTCGTTGAACGAATGGAAAGCGCTTGACAACAAAGACGTCTTCATCAACGACATACAGACACCGATGCTGAGCGACAAGACCGACCTCGGCTCGATAGTCTCCGGCATCCCGACTGCCTTCGCCCGCGTGGACCTCTTCACTTCCGCCATCGAAAACATGGCCTCGCATGCCCACTCCGGCGCCGGCAAAAGCCTCCTAACCTACTATCAGGAACTTCTCAACGAATGGAAGGGACTGATAGCGGCCATGGCGCTGGACTACAGCAACATAGACGTGCGCCGCATCAACCTCGCATACAGCGACGGCAAGGACCTCGCCCACACCGCAAATATCTACGAGACCAAAGGTGCATTCGGCAACATGCTGCTGGAGCGCACCGACCGCTGGTGCGACCTCGGTCTCACCGAAAACGAGACCAAGGTGCCGTATATCAACCTGATAAAGTACCTCAACAAAGTTGTGGGCGCCACCGCCCCGGAGTCGCTGCTCTTCACCTCGACGGCCTATAAGCTGGAGCCTTCCCCCGAACGCCCCTGGATAGACATCAACAAAAGGAAGTTCACCGACCCGCTGCGTTCGGAGATGAACTCGGAACAGACATCGCAACTCTACGCATACGTCGGCCACCTGCTCGACAACCTCGACAAGGTGGAGCAATACTATGCGCAAGTCCCCTCCGACCTGCAGGTGAAGTACACCTCGGCGCGCACCATCCTCACCAAGTGGCGCGAGGAGATAGCCTCCTACGCCTCGGCACGCGGCCATGACCTCTCCAAAGCCGCCATCCCGCCGGTCAACGGCAACTTCTCGGGACCCTTCCGCGACCTCTTCAACTTCCGCGACGTGCTATACACAAACGGCGAAGGGCAGATCATGGAAAGCGCCACGGGCAACCTCCCACGTGCTTTCGACCCCAAGGAACTGCTCCTCCCCAACACCTCCAAGATAGCACGCATACACCTGGGCAGTAACTATACCCGCAACCTCGAAGCCCTAAAGACCCTCCCCGTGGTGGTGTTGAAAGCCGAGAAAAAAGGGATGCCGGGAGAGTACGCTTTCTTCGCCATACCGCTGAGCGCCCTGGGCCTCAACGTCTACGGCAAGACCGTGGGCGCCCTCACCGGAATGGCCGCAGAAGGGACACAGGTCAACTCCACGCTTACCGCTGTCTTCGACCCCAACATCTCAGACAAGAACCTGGCCGTGAAGCTCACCATCCAGACCGAAACCGGCCGCTGCCGCACCTTCGAGGAGAAATACACCGTCGGCAACGAGAACGGCATCCGCAACCAAGACATCCTCATCTGGCCCAACTTCATCTCGCGCCAGTGGAACACATATTACCTCTACTCGGAGCTGCCCCACAACGGCACATCGCAAAGCTACACCGCCTTCCCGGTGGTCGGCGACAGCGAAGACCCGAAGTTCCCCATCATGACCGACGGGGACATGCGTCCGCTGCTCCTGGCCGAACGCGGCGAAATCACGGTCCCGACCGAACGCGTAAACGCCACCCTGGAAGTCAAATACACCAACGCTGTGGCCGATAACGGCTACCGCTACGAAATCTACCGCAGCGACCGCCCCTTCAAGGGTGTGCGCCTCGTTTCCCCCACCGGCACCGAGGGCGGTTTCCTGATGATAAACTACAGTTCCAACCCGGCCTCCGAGCTGCCGCTCAACCTGCTCGAACTCCCCAAGAGCCTCAACGAGGTGAAGCTCGGCGTGGACTTCGGAAGCACCAACACCTCGATAGCATACTCGTCGAACCTCGGCGAAAAAGGGTTTGAAATCAAGAACCGCCGCGTCTCGCTGATGGGGATTGACAAACGCGAGACCATGCGTGAAAACCAGGTGCTCTTCTTCCCCGGCGGCAACCGCCCCGTGCGTTCCAACGCCATCAAGAGCACGCTCACGCTACACGACCAGCGGCGACTCGGCGCCATGGCCAATCCCAACGAAATAGAGACAACCCTGGGACGCGAAGTGACCGGCGGTTTCCCCTGCTTCGAGGAGAACCTTCCAGTCACCGACGTCAAGCCCGAGAAGATTACTCTCGAATATCCACTCGGCGGAGTCATAACGCAGGTCTACAACATGAAGTGGACCGACCCGAAGAGGGACCAGATGCACAAGCAGGCCTTCCTGCGCACGCTCATGCTCCAGGTATATGCCGAACTCTTTGCCGACGACAAGGTGCCTCGCCACCTCATCTGGTCTTATCCCTCGTCGATGAACACGCCACTGCTCACCAAGTACCAGATGATATGGAGCTCACTCGGCAACCTCGCGCCTGTGCTCGACGGGCAGGGGCACCCCTATCCCCTCGAAATCAGCAAAGGGCCGTCGGGTCTCACATTCAGCACTACACCGGAAGGCTTCGGTGACGGCAATGCCGGGGGCGGATTCGGTGCCACTGCCGACAACGGATTCTGTGGAGCGTTCGGCGGCGGTTTCGGTGATACAGGAGGAGGATTCGGCGCGTTTGACAGCTCATTCGGCGAACAACCCGCACAAGAGGCTCCCGCGGCTTCCGGTTTCGGAAACAATGCCGACGGCTTCGGAGGTAGCTTCGACGGCGGTTTCGGCGGAGGTGGCTTCGACAGCCCCTTCGGAGACGGCGGTTTCGGTGGCGGCGGTTTCGGCGACCCCAGAAGCAGGGAGCCGGAATTTCCCGACCTCAAACCCGATGACCCGAACCGCACCGTCAAATATGAGCCCAAACCGCTGCTCGAAGGTGAGGACAACCCGAGCCTGACGGAAGCTACCGCCGTGGCAAACTTCATCTCCACTGAATATGCCGACGGAGCCGACACGCTGACGCTCTGTTTCGACATCGGCGGTTCCACCACCGACATCTCGGCGCTCTACCGACTGCGCTCCGGCCTCACCATGGTGAAACAGAACTCCATGCGCTTCGCCGCACAGCTGGTTTCCGGCGCCGTGAGCAAGCTGCCGCGTTTCCAGAATGCCCTGCTCAATATCTGCTCCAAATACAAAATACCGATGGTCGGTCTCAACGTCGGAGCCGGCGGCTCACGTTATTCCTCTGAAACGGCGCCCTATTTCTTCGACAAGATAGTGGACCGCCTCACTACCGAGCAACTCGCCGACTTCTATCAGATAATAGAAGTGGAATGTCCCGAACTGATGTACGTGAACATGTACGTCACCGGCCTGCTGATGTACTACGCAGGACAGATTTCGCGCAAACTCGTGGAAGACATCGCCCGCACCGACCCGAACGAGAAAATATCACGAAGCCCGCGCACGCTGGTGCGCGTCACCTTCGCCGGAAAAGGATCGCAACTCTTCTCATGGCTCGCCACGACTCATGCGAAGACAGCTCAGTCTTATTACGTGCAACTCTTCGCGCAGGGATTCGGAGGTCCGCAGCCTCTCAAAGCCATGCTCAGCAACTGGCCGCAGATCATGCTGCCGCATAGCATCTCGGACGACACCAAGTTCGAAGTCTCAAAGGGCCTCGCCAAGGGCGACACCCGCCTCTACCGGCCCGAGGATGACACTATCTCCGAAATCGTGGGCGAGGAGGGTTTCACCGTCACCACCGGGCGCGGCAATGGGGAACAGGTTTCCCTGCCGGCTTTCAACACCTTCACCCCGGAGATGATGTCGATGATGGGCGTCCTCTTCAATCCTCCCGCCGGTCCAAACCAGGCCCCGTGCTTCTTCGACTTTGCCAGAACGTTCTACAACGCCGGCGCTAAGATACTCGGTATCAACGACACGATGAACGCCATAAAAGACGGCATCAAACGCATCAACATAGTGCAGTATGCGCAAAACCAGCCCGAGTTCCGCGAAGCCAAACAGGCCGCCGAGGCTAACAACGCCAAATTTGACTACGTGGTGCCCGTAATCATCCTCGAAGGGATGAAGTTCTACGATACACTTCTTGATATATTGTCCCATAGATGAGCCCATACCGTGTTGTCATAACCCTGTCCCACAGGACCATAGCGTTCGAGTACAACCAGAACGGCGCCGACGGGCTGCTCCTCCCCTTCCCGGAAACGAGCAACCCCGAGGCCCTCTCTTTCTACTGCGAGGCAGACCGTGTGGTGGTCGGCAACGGAGGTCGCGTGGCTTTTGAAGCCGGGAAAAGCGGCGCTTTCTCCGACTATTTCGAACTGATAAAACAGGGGCAGACCTTCAAGTATGCCGGAGCCGATCTCAGCCACCAGTACCTGCTGCTCCACGCCCTGGAAGACCGTTTCCGCGTATTCTTCCGCTCCATCCTCATCAACAAGGGTACGCTCGACGACAACCGCTCCACCATGCCGCTGTTATTCGTGCTGGAAAACGACATTCAGCCCAATGAACGGCGCGTGGTGGAAGACCTCTTCCGCAACGCCGGGTACGGCTGCATGGCCTTCACGCCGGCCGACGACTATGTGCAACGCCTCGCCGCCGGGCGCCGTCCCGGACAGCGCGTGCTCTCGGCATGGAGCGACGGCACAGACCTCATCCTCTCGCTGATGTTCCCCGACGGCTCGCGCAAGATGCTCTCCCTCCCCGGACTCGGAACCGACCCCCGCATACGCCACGTGGTGGAGAAACTTTACGATGACCTGAAGTCCGAACTCTGGACCACCCTCGAAGATGAAGAGGAATACCTCACCCGCGTGGGGCGCGAGTTCATAATGTCGAAGGCGCCGGAACTCGACGGCACCGTAATCCTCAGCGACGGGATGGAACATAGCATCTATCTCAGCAAAATATGGCTCAACTCCATCCCCATGCCGGAATCAGACCGGTTGCAGCGCGCCCTCGCCTCCTTCCTGGAAGAGAACGGCTGCACCGACCGCACCCCGGTGGTGCTCTTGCTGCGCGGTGCCCTCACCGGCAACGACTACTTCAAGCAGCAGCTCAGCAACGGCTTCGGCGAAGTGGTGGAAATCGACGACGCCCTACAGGCGCAGCTCAACAAGCTGATGGTGACACAACCCATCACGCCCAGTGAAATCTCTACAATACCTCCACCTCCTCTTCCCCCTCCTACTGATGAGGAGGAAGAGAGGAAACGGAAAGCGCAAGAGTGGCTCGAACGTGCCGAGAAAGCATTCCTGAACGGCCAGAACGAGCAGGGCGACACATACATAAATAAGGCCGACCGCCAGATGCTCAACCTCAAGGGAGAGTGCCCGGAACTCAAGCGACTGCGTGCGCGCGCCTTCTCGCACCGCAAGGACAAGCCGAAACCGCCGGAGCCTCCGCGTCCCGCCCGTCTTACCGGCGACGAGATAGCCCGGGTAAAGCAATTGCTGCGCGAGGCCAAAGGTAAATTCGTGAGCCGCGACAATGCCGCGGGCGACCGCCTCGTGGCGCAAGCCGACAGGATGATGGCCGGCCGTGCCGACGACGCTACGCTACTCTCCATACGCGCCAACACACTCAGTAAGCGCGTGGCCGAAACGCCGCAGCCCAAGCCTGCGCCACGGTCGGCGTCAAAACCCGCTTCCTCACGCTCCGCCACGCAAAAACCTTCGATGATGGAGACACAACAACTCCGCCCGCAGGGTGTCAAGATAAAAGCGCAGGATTTGGGACCGGCACAGCGGCCGCTGCATCCCGGAATGCCGGAAGCTATGCCCGGCGCCGTTCCTTCGGGCATACCGCCACTCCCGCCCCAGGCCCGAAAGAAAGCCGCTCCCTCAGTGAAAATCAGCAATCCCGAGGCACTCGCGTTTATGAAAGCGGGACAGTACACCAAAGCCAAGACTGTCTTCATGAACGAGGGCAACTCCGAAATGGCCTCCGCCTGCTCGCTGCTTAACCGCGCCTCCAAAAACGCTAAAGTGGCCGAGGCGCAACTCGCTTCGCCGCTCACCGCCGCAAAAAAAGCCGAATACCTGAAAACCGTGGCCGAATATAAAGCGTTACGCAAAAAGTTCGGCCTCGACTGAAAAAGAATATATAACATTAAAAAGATATAGAAAATGGACTTCAATTTCAACCTTGACAAAGGCCAGACTTTCAACCTCAGCAAAGATGTCGGCCTCGATAACATCCGTGTGGAACTGCGCTGGAACGGCGACGCTGACCTCGACGTTGAGGCATTTCTGCTCGACGACGGGGGCACCATCACGCGCCCCGAAGACTTCGTGTTCTACAATTCGGAGTGCCGCGAAGTACCCTTCGACAAAGCCGTGCACGGCAACAAACGCAGATGGATGGCCGCGGTACCCCCGATGTCGGCCGACGGCGCCGTGAAAGGCTCCCTCGATGTGCGCGAAGGAGGTCTCGAAGTGATGCACCTCAACCTCATGAAGGTAGACCCCGACATCTCGGAAATAGACATTACCGCCTCGATCCATGAAGGCGGTACTTTCAAGGATGTTGCCAACGCATCGATTGCCATTATCGACGAAGACGCCGACAAAGAGCTCTGCCGCTATGAGCTCAACGAAGATTTCACCAACGAGACAGCCCTCGTGGCCGGGGCCTTCATCGTCAACGAAGACGGCGACTGGTCGTTCAAGGCCGTCGGCAACGCCTACGAAGGCGGCCTCCAGGCTCTCGTAAACCTCTTCACCTAAGAACTACACACAACCTAAAACCCTTATATTATGGCACGTTTCAATCTTGACAAAGGTGAGCGCTTCAACCTCACCAAAGATAACGAAAGCCTCAACTTCCTGCGCGTAGACCTCTCGTGGGAAGGCGAGGGAGACCTCGACGCCGAGGCTTTCATGCTCACCGAAGACGGCATCATCGACGACAACGCCGACTTCGTCTTCTACAACTCGGAGCGGCGCACCCTGCTCTTCGACGGCACTGGCAGCGAGCTCGACTATATGAAAAACGTGAAGGAAGCGCCATACGACCGCAACCAGTTCGGCAGCAAGAAGAACTGGAAAAACCAGACCGCTCCCCTCTCCACCGACGATGCCCTCGTGGGCTCGTTCGATGACCTCGGCAGCGACGACGAAGACGGCGAGGAAAGCGGCGAGACCATGCGCCTCGACCTCAACCGCGTGCGTCCCGCCATCACCGAAATAGACTTCACCGTCACTATCCACAACGCTCCCGGCGCACGACCGATCACTTTCCGCGACGTCAAGAATCCCAGAATCGTGATTACAAACATCGAGAGCGGCGAAGAAATCTGCTCCTACAACCTCAAGGAGAAATTCTCCAGCGAAACTGCCGTTATTGCCGGTGCAGTGAAACTCAACGACGACGGCGACTGGGAGTTCGAAGCCGTCGGCAAAGGTTTCGACGGCGGTCTCCAGACTCTTGTTGACCTTTTCACCTGATAACACCCTCCTACCATGGCAAACGACAAAAAGAAACGTACTTTCAACCTTGACAAGGCTGAAAAACGCACCTTCAACCTCGCCAAAGAGGATGATGAAGAAATAGACGTTGTTGTCCCCGAACCGACGGAACCAGAAGCACCTGAATCTCTCACCGAACCGATTAAAGACGGCAGTGACGGTGGCGGTAAGCCTCCCAAGAAGGGCGTTATCGCCATCCTTGCCGTCTGCGTGCTTGCCGCCATCGGTCTGCTGATATGGTGGCTCGCACCCGGCAACCAAAAAGAGACCGTTGCTCCCGACTCCGAAGGGATAGCCGACACCGCAACGGCTCCGGCCAACACGGCACAGGCGCCCGAAAACACCCTTCCGCAAGAGGGAAGCACAACATCTGACAAAGCCTCCCTTTCCTCTTCTGAGAATGTTCCCGCGCAGGAAAATACTCCCGCTACTTCCGCCCCGGCAGAAGCTCCCGCGGAAGCTCCCTCCGGAAGCATTGACGAGCAGGCTCAGAAAGCCATCCAAGGCGTTTACGGCAACGGCCTCGCACGCCGCGACAACCTCGGCTCCAGCTACCGCGAAGTGCAAGACCGCGTAAACGAACTGCTGAAAAAGTAAACTGATATGGAGCGCAGATAAATATGGAGCGCAGGCCTCCCGGCCTGCGTAAAACGACATCGCATTCCGGTTTTTTATCGGCGTTTTTACGCAGGCCTCCCGGTCTGCGTTCCATATTTGCCTGCGCTTCTTTTTGTTAAAACGTTTAAAAACCGGGGCACTTTATCTCTTTTTTCAACAATTTTTCCTATCTTTGCAGTCTGAAACCAAATTAGAAATTTGAAGATCTGTATGAAAAAGATTCGTGCCGCCATAGTAGGCTATGGCAATATCGGCCGTTTTGCGCTCGAAGCGCTCCAGGCTGCCGATGATTTTGAAGTGGCCGGCATAGTTCGCCGCGATCCCGCTAAAACCGTTCCCGAACTCCGCGACATTCCCGTCGTAGCAAACATCCGCGACCTCAAGGACGTTGACGTCGCCATCCTCGCGACTCCCACCCGCAAAGTCGAGGAATATGCCAAAGACATCCTCTCATTGGGCATAAACACAGTCGACAGCTTCGACATCCACACCAACATTCCTGCACTCCGCAAGTCGCTGGGCGAAACGGCCCGCGAACACGGCAAAGTCTCCGTCATCTCCGCCGGCTGGGATCCGGGCTCCGACTCCGTTGTCCGCACCCTGATGGAAGCCATCGCACCCAAAGGGGTAACTTACACTAACTTCGGTCCCGGCATGAGCATGGGACACACCGTGGCCGTGAAAGCCATAGAAGGTGTCAAAGACGCCCTGTCGATGACCATCCCCACAGGCACCGGCATACACCGCCGCATGGTTTACGTGGAGCTGCTCCCCGGCTATGATATAGAGAAAGTGGCCGCCGCCATCAAAGCCGACCCCTATTTCGCCTCCGACGAAACGCACGTCCGCGCAGTAGAAAGCGTAGACGCCCTCAAGGACATGGGGCACGGCGTCAACCTCGTGCGCAAAGGCGTTTCAGGCCGCACTCAGAACCAGCTCCTCGAATTCGACATGAAGATAAACAACCCTGCCCTGACCGGCCAGATACTGGTTTGCTGCGCCCGTGCCGCCATGAGGCTGCAACCCGGTTGCTACACCATGGTCGAAATCCCCGTCATCGACCTGCTCCCCGGCGACCGCGACCGCTGGATCGCCTCCTTGGTATAAAATCCGGAGCGCAAATAAATCCGGAGCGCACACGAATAAGGAGCGCAGGCCTCCCGGCCTGCGAAAAATAGGTTTCGGCTTGCTTTTCGCAGGCCGGGAG
>ERZ780207.1429-NODE-1429-length-20323-cov-4.054125_pt1 | contig 20323 bp, 15 predicted proteins | sample MGYA00510977_ERZ780207 | MGnify/ENA primary metagenome ERZ780207 (study PRJEB29588, sample SAMEA2151383) | human gut metagenome | biome: human gut; feature: human-associated habitat; material: faeces | place: Denmark | collected 2008/2010 ... | reverse complement strand
CCCGTCCGGCAGCGCCGTACCCTCGGTGAGAAAGCGCGAGCCCTTTTTGAGCGCGAGCGTGTGCACCGTGATATTCTCCGCGCCCAGCGCGATCACCTCGCGCACCGTGTCGGAAAAGCTCTCCGGCGTATCGCCCGGGAGACCCGCGATGAGATCCATGTTGACGATGAAATCCCCGCATTCCCTCGCGGTGCGGTAGCATTCCCCGATATCCGCGGCGGTGTGCCGCCGCCCCACCCCCTGGAGGACCCGGTCGTTCATGGTCTGGGGGTTGATGCTGATGCGGTTTGCCCCGGCGTCCCGGATCACCTGCAGCTTTTCCGGCGTGATCGTATCGGCACGCCCGGCTTCGATGGTGTATTCCAGCTCTTTGGGAGGGTCAAAATGCTCCCGCACGGCGTCGGTGACGAGCTTTAACTGCTCCGCCGTCAAAGCCGTGGGCGTTCCCCCTCCGATGTACACCGACCGTAGCCGAAGCCCAGTCTCACGGGCTAATTTTGCTGTAAAGGCGATCTCCTGTACAAGGTGGGAAAGGTATTCCGGCAGCAATTTTTTCGCCTTCGGCTGGTCGATGGAGTGGGAAACGAAGGAGCAGTAGCTGCACCGGGAAGGACAGAACGGGATGCCGATATACAGGCTATACGTCTTGGGGGCGCTGCCCAGCCGCAGGATCGGCTCCTGCAAGTCGGCAATTTCCTTCGCCATTTCGTATTTTTTCTCCGAGCAGTCGAACCGCTGCAAAAAGAAGCGGTCGATCTGCTCTGCGCTCCACCCGGCGGCGCGCTTATCGTGGATAAGCCGCACCGGGCGCACACCGGTCATCTTGCCCCAAGGCGGGCGGATGCCCGTCCACTGGCGCAGCAGGTCATAAGTCAGGCTGGCAAGGGCAAACTCCGGGGTTTCGCCGCCCTGTTCCACCGGCAGCGGCAGCGGGGCTTCCAGCATTTTGCTCTTTTCCCCCTGCCGCACCAGCACCCGCAGACCGGTATCGGTCTTTTCTGCCCACAGGCAGTCCTCAGCAGGCTCCGGCGGGGTCAGGGTCAAGGGTGCCATGGGGTAAAACAGGCGGGCAAGATGCTCCACCTCGTACCCGGAGGGCAGCCCAGTGATATAGATCTTCATGTCATTCTCTCTTTAAAAAATGTCGTTGCCGCCGCGCAGGGCGCTGCGGATATAGTAGTTGTTGTCCAGCTCCGCGCCAAAGGTAGAAAATTCGCCATGGCCGGGCAGCACCTGTGTTTCGCGAGGGATGGGCAGCTGTGCCAGCTTGCGCAGGCTGTCTGCCATCTGTGCGCTGCTGCCGCCCTCAAGGTCGGTGCGGCCGATGCTTCCGGCAAACAGCGTATCGCCGCAGAACAGATGCTCGCCGCACAGCAGTACCACGCTGCCGGGGGTGTGGCCGGGGGTGTGCCACGCAGTAAAGTGCAGCTCGTCCACCGCGATCTGTTCCCCTTCCGTGTAGCCGCAGTCCGCAGCGGAAAGCGGGTACATCCGATCCCCGGCAAGGTCTGCCTTTTCACAATAGAGGGTGGCGTTCCACTCGGCTTTCAGCGCAGCCGCACTGCCCACATGGTCGTAGTGGCCGTGGGTGCACAGGATGGTGGTGAGGGTGGCGTTGTGCTGCTTTAAGATTTCGTTGTAGCTGTGCACCTCTGCCGCCGGGTCGATGACCACGGCATGGCCTGCATCGGAAATGAGCAGAAAGGTGTTGGTATACAGCGGCGGTGCCGCAGGAATGTGAAAACCTTGCATCGTTACTCCTTCTTTTTCCACTCGTCGGTATCAATGATGATGGTGCAGGGGCCCTCGTTCACCAGCGACACCTGCATATGGGCGCCGAACTCGCCGTGCTGTACGTCCTTGAGGCCGTGCTTAGCCATTTCGGCAAGGAACAGCTCGTAGGCATCCACCGAGAGGGGCGGCTTTGCAGCCTTGATAAAGCTGGGACGGTAGCCCTTTTTGGTGTCACCGTAAAGGGTGAACTGGCTGACCACCAGCGCGGAATAGCCCAGATCCCGGGCGCTCAGGTTCAGCTTGCCCTCCGCATCCGGGAAAATGCGCAGACCCGCGCATTTATCGGCAAGCTTGGGCACGATGTCCAGCGTGTCGGTATCTTTGACGCCCAACAGGATCATGATTCCCGGCCCAATGGCGCGGGGTTCGCCGCCCTCCACCCGCACGCTGGCGGAGGATACGGCCTGAATGACTGCTCGCATTGCGTTAACTCCTTGTCACCTTGAGCACGTCCCGCACCTTGGAAAGGCGCGCCACCACACGGTTGAGGTGCTCGGTATTGTTGATGCCGATGGTCAGGCTGACCACGGCGCAGTTGTTTTCTACCTGACGGGCGTTCATGGCATAAATGGGCACCCGGATATCGGCCAGTGCGCTGAGCACGTCCTGCAGCAGCTCGTTGCGGTTCAGGGCAATGATCTCCAGCCCGGCCTTGTAGCTGTCCTTCACGCTGTCTGCCCAGTAGGCCTTGACCCAGCGGGGAGCGTTGGAGGGGTCCTTCATGCTGGCAACGGCGTTGGCACAGGTCTGCTTGTGGATGGAAACGCCGAAGCCGCGGGTGATAAAGCCCACGATGGGGTCGCCGGGCAGCGGGCTGCAGCACTTGGCAAACTTGATGGGGGTGTTATCGAAGCCCTCCACCACCACGCCGTCGGTGGCATGAACGCGGCTCAGGTCTACCTTGGGCAGATCCTCCACCGACTTATTCTCCTCGGCCTCGGCAGCCTTGAGCTTCTGCCACTCTTCCTTGAGCTTGGGCAGGCAGTTGGCAATGGTCATGCCGCCGTAGCCGATGGCGGCGTACAGCTCCTCGGCGTTGTTCTGGCGCATCCGGCGGGAGCAGCCGTCGATAAAGGCATCCAGCTGGTCGTCCGGGATGATGATCATCTCCCGGCGCAGCTCCTTGGACAAGGCGTCCCGTCCCTGCTGGATATTCTCCTCCCGGCGCATCTTCTTGAACCAGTTGCGGATCTTGCTCTTGGCTTCGCTGGTGCGCACGATCTTGAGCCAATCGCGGCTGGGGCCCTTGTCTGCCGGGCCCAGCAACACCTCAATGATCTCGCCGGTAGACACCACATGGTCGATGGGCACCATGCGGTTGTTCACCTTGCAGCCCACCATGCGGTTGCCCACCGCCGAATGGATGGCGTAGGCAAAGTCGATGCAGGTGGCGCCGGTGGGCAGGTTGATGACATCGCCCTTGGGGGTAAAGGCGAACACTTCTTCCGGCAGCAGGTCACTCTTCAGATCGTGGAGCAGGTTGCCGGAATCCTCGCTCAGGCGCTGGTTTTCCAGCAGCTGGCTGACCCATGCCAGACGGTCGTCCAGCTTATCGTGGCCTTCGCGGCCCTCCTTGTACTTCCAGTGGGCGGCAACGCCGTACTCGGCCTGCTCGTCCATTTTGCGGGTGCGGATCTGCACCTCAAAGGGGATGCCCTCGTGCCCGATGACGGTGGTGTGCAGGCTCTGGTAGCCGTTGGGCTTGGGGGTGGAGATATAATCCTTAAAGCGGTTGGGCAGCGGGTGGTACATATCATGGATGAGGCCAAGGGTGCTGTAACACTCGGCCAGAGAATCCAGAATGACACGGACCGCATAGATATCGTAGATCTCGTCGAAGGACTTATTCTGCATGATGGTCTTGCGGTAGATGCCGTAAATGCTTTTGACCCGGCGCTTGATGGTGGCACCCTCGATGCCGCTTTCCACCAGACGTCGCTCGATGACGCCGGACACCTTGATCAAAAACTCCTCACCGGAGCGCTCGCTGAGCATCCGGCTGATCTCGGAATAGCCCACAGGGTCCAGATAATGCAGGCTGCGATCCTCCAGCTCTTCCTTGACGTTCAGGATGCCAAGGCGGTTGGCGATGGGGGCGTACACCTCCATGGTCTCGCGGGCCTTATCGCGGCGCTTCTGCTCCGGCCAAGCGTCACCGGTGCGCATATTGTGCAGCCGGTCGCACAGCTTGATGATCATCACGCGGACATCGCGGCTCATGGCCAGCAGCATCTTGCGCAGGTTTTCGGCCTGCAATTCCTCAATATTGGAGAACTGGATCTTGGTCAGCTTGGTCACGCCGTCCACCAGCAGTGCCACTTCCTCGCCAAAGGCGGCTTTCAGGTCGTCCAGCGTGGTGGGGGTATCCTCCACTACGTCATGCAGCAGGGCGGCGGCGATGCTCTCGGAGTCCATGCCCAGATCCAGCACCAGCCGGGCGACTGCCAGCGGGTGGCAGATATAGGGCTCGCCGCTGCGGCGGCACACGCCATTGTGGGCGTTGTTGGCCAGCTCGTAGGCTTTTTGGATCATCTCCATATTGTAGGCTTTGCCGCTGGCCTGAATGGCCTCGCACAGCTTTTCCCACGTTACGATCTCCGGGCGTACCTCAGAGGGCAGCGCCCCCTCCGGTGCGTCTGCCAGCAGTGCCGTAGCGGCTACGGTGGCGGTCTCCTGCACCGGCTGGTGCAGATGGGTCTTGGCAGAGTAGCCGTCTTCGTCCCGTACCGGAGCCGGGACCGGGGCAGTATTTTTCTTTCCCTCAGGCATTTATAGTTCCTCCAGACATTTCAGGATGGGGGCATCGGCAAGGTTCTTTTTGCCTGCTGTCGGCACCAGCTCCCAGAATTTTGCCCCGCCTTTTTCCGCTGCGGTGATCAGCCCCACCTGCTCTAAAGCGGCAACTGCCACCAGCGTTTTGCCGGTCTGCTCCTCCCCCAGTTTTGCGCACAGGGGCTGCAAGTCCTCGGCATGCCAGCGGCGGGACTGCAATTCCCGGTACACGGCAATGATATCCGTGCGGGCGGGGGCGATCTGTTTTTTCTGTTCTTCGGTCAGGGGGGTGCCCCGGCGCAGCGCCTGCACCAATGCAGCCTGCCGCGCCAGCTCTGCGCCCAGCCCTGCCGGGTGCAGGTCGATGATACGGCCGGAGAGCTGCGCGCCCCGGGCGGACTCGTAGACCGAAAGGTTCAGTGCCGCGTCCACCACATCGCCCAGCGCGTAGGGCAGCTGCTCGGCGGGCATCCCGAACCAGACGGCGTAGAGGCTGGCGTTCCCCTGCCGCAGCCGCAGGCGGCTGTGCCGCCCTTCCGATACCGGGTATACGCCGTCCACCACGGCGCTTTGCAGCAGGAACACCGGGGTGGGGTTCTCGGCTCCGTAGGGTGCCAACTGCTCCAGATGCCGCACGCTCTCCACCGTGATGCGGTCCAGATGGATGGTCACATCACAGGTAAGGGGCGGGGTGTGCAGCACCGGGCATTCCCGGGCAGCCCAGTCGTTCAGGCGGCGGCGCAGCTCGGGCAGATTTTCTTCCCGGACGGAAAGTCCCGCCGCCATGGCGTGGCCGCCGTAGCGCACCAGAAGGTCGGCACAGGAGCCGATGCAGGCGTGCAGGTTAAAGCCCTGCACGCTGCGTCCGCTGCCCTTGCCCTCGCCGTGCTCGTCAATGGTGACCACGATGACCGGGCGTCCGGTGCGCTCCACCAGCCGGGAGGCCACGATGCCAATGACGCCGGGATGCCAGTCCCGTCCCCACAGCAGCATGATGCGGTCATCCAGACGCTCGGGCTGCTGCTCTAACAATTCCTCGGCAGCTTTGAAGATCTGCTGCTCGGTCTCCTGCCGGTGGGCGTTGATCTCGTTGAGTTTATGCGCCAGTTCCTCGGCCCTGTCCGGGTCCTCGCAGAGCACCAGCTGCAAAGCGGTGACAGCGTTATCCATGCGGCCTGCCGCGTTGATGCGGGGCGCGATGGCGTAGCTGATATTCTCGGCGGTGATGGGCTTGCCCGCAAGGCCGACTTCCTCTAAAAGTGCCCCAAAGCCGGGGCGGTCGGTCTGTTGCAGCTGCCGCAGCCCGGCCTTGACAAGGGTGCGGTTCTCCCCCACCAGCGGCATCACGTCCGCCACAGTGCCCACGGCGGCAAGGTCGCCGCAGTAATCCAGCATTTCCTCCGGTGGGCAGCCGTCCAGCGCAGCGCAGAGCTTGAAGGCTACGCCTGCGCCGCACAGCCCCTTGAAGGGGCTGTGGTCGTCCTCCCGGCGGGGGTCCACCACGGCCACGGCCTTGGGCAAAGTCTCCGGCGGCAGATGGTGGTCGGTAATGATCAGGTCCATACCCAGCGAAGCCGCAAAGTCGGCTTCCTCCACGGCAGAAATGCCGTTATCCACGGTCACGATAAGGGTGCAACCCTTGTTGTGCATGGACTGGATGGCGTTTTTGGACAGGCCGTAGCCGTCCCCCTCGCGGCTGGGCAGCATACACTTGACGGTCGCGCCCATGCCCTTGAGGTGCTGGTACAGCAGGGCGGTAGCAGTCACGCCGTCCACATCGTAATCGCCAAAAACCGCGATGGTCTCGCCGTTGTCGATGGCCTGCCAGATGCGCTGACAAGCGGCGTCCATGTCGGTCAGCAGGGCGGGGTCGGAAAGTTCCTCCTCCCCTGCCAGCAAGGTAAGCGCTTCGGCAGGGTCGGTAATGCCCCGGGCGGCAAGGATGCCCGCCAGCAGGGCGTTTTCCTTCTGCTGCGCAGCCAGCACGGCCTTATATTTTTCGTCTGACCATGGCGCTTCGTCCATGGTCTGCTCTTCCAGCTGTGCCGCCGCTTGTTCGGCAATGGCGGCAGTCAGTTCCCGCACAGCGGCGCGGTCCAGCGGTTTTTGTTCCCAAGCACGGTAGGTCATTCAAATTCCCTCCCGGTCAGGCCATCGTTGGCCAGCATTCCCTGCAAAGCGGCGATCTCGGAAGAAATGTCCATGGCTACGTCCGAAAGCAGATTGTTGTACAGGTTCTCATACGCCTGATTCAAGGTGTGCAGGATACCCGCGATATCCCGGCGGATGGTCTCGGCGTTTTCGCCCTGCTGCCCCTGCACGTCGTTATAGGTGTGCAGCAGCTTGAGGGTGGTGGGGATATAATATTCCGCAAAACGGCGGGTCTTGGGCTGGCTTTCCGGGTGTGCCTCCAGCCAGTCGCAGATGGCGGTAGTGGTCTTGTGCATGGCCGCCAGCTCTTCCCGCGCCTGCGCGTCCTGCATGAGCTGCTGCTCTTTTTCCAGCACGGCAGCAAAGCGGCGGGCGGTATCGAGATTGAGCAGAGCATCGCCGGTTTCTTCCTTTTCCGGCTGCGGCTGCGCGGCGGCTGCGGCGGCTTTCTCCTTGGCAGCGCGGTAGTCCTCTGCCGTCAGGTAGAGCGTTTCAGTCTCATCGTCCAGCCATGCGTTCAGCCAGCCCTTATGGATGTAGCCGCGCAGCTTTTTCAGCGCCTTTTTCTTGGTCTGGTGGGTCAGGTCTGCCAGCATCTCCACCGCCAGCCCCTTCTGCGCGTTCAGCTTTTCGGCTGCATCTGCCAACGCCCCCAACTTTTTGGAGGCCGACAGCCGGGAGGCACCAGCGGAGATCATCACACCAAAACCACATGCCAGCAAGGTAAAGATGCCGCCGCAGAATTCCAGGGCTGTCATAGCCGCTTCGGTAAGCAGCTCGCCGCCCACAACGTACTGGGCAATGTCCTGCACCCAGATGGGGGTAGCCGCCGCAGCCACGCCAAGGCAGCTGATTCCAGCGATGCCAAAGGTGGCCGCAAAGGTGATGCCCACCGCCAGCAAAGTGCAGCCTGCGCTATGGCGTTTTTTTGCGCTGATACGGATGCTTTCCACCGGGGTCGGCTCCGGCTTTGCAAAGATCTGCCGGAACCAGCCGGGCATCCCGGCGGGGTCGGCATCCGCAGCACCTTCGCGGAAAGGCTGCTTTGCATCCCCGTAGGGATAACCTCTGCGCCCTTGCCGGAAGGCCTTTGCGGCCTCTCCGATACCGTAGTTGGCTGCATGGACAGCGGCTTTGCCCACATCCCACGCCCGGTCGCCGATGTCCATACCCCTGCCCTCAAAGCCGTGGGCAAAGGCATCGGTCATGGTGTCGCCAAAGGCGCGCAGCTGGTCTTCCAGCTCCTGCTGTACCTGTCGGCCTTCGTTATTTCGGTTATCGTTTTCACGATCGTACATCAAAATTTTCTCACCCTTCTGCCGGTGCATACCGGCTGATGATGGCGCGGGCCACCCGCAGGCCATCCACGGCGGCGCTCATAATGCCGCCCGCATATCCTGCACCCTCGCCGCAGGGGTAAAGCCCTGCCAGCTGGGTGCACACAAAGTCCTCTTCCCGCTTGAGCCGTACCGGGCTGCTGGTGCGGGTCTCAAGGCCGGTCAGGATGGCGTCCGGCGCAGTGTAGCCCGCGATCTTGCGCTCGTAGGCGCGCAGACCCGCCCGCAGGGTATCCGCCAGCTCCCCGGGCAGCAGTGCGCCCAAGTCTGCGGCAGTCACGCCGCGGTCGTAGGTGGGCTGTACGCTGCCAATATGCAGCTGCCCGCGCCCTTCCAGAAAGCTTTGCACATTCTCTGCCGGGGCGGCGTAGGCTCCGGCGGCACGACCTGCGGCATAGGCTTTTGCTTCCAGCTCCCGCTGGAAGGCAATGGCGCGGCGGGGGTCGTTGGCAAAGTCTGCCCCGCCTACACTGACCACCACCGCTGCATTGGCGTTTTTGCCGCTGCGGGCGTGGTAGCTCATGCCGTTGGTCACAACGCGCTCTTCCTCACTGGCCGAAGCCACTACCTGACCGCCGGGGCACATACAGAAGGTGTACACGCACCGGTCGCCGACATGCTGGGAAAGCTGGTATTCGCCCCGGGGCAGCGCCGGATGCCCGGCAGCTTCATGGTACAGGCTTTTTTCGATCTCGCTTTGCAGGTGCTCGGCGCGGAAGCCCACGCTGAAGGGCTTGCATTCCAGCACAAGGCCGCTATCCATCAGCATGCTGAACGTATCCCGTGCCGAGTGCCCCACTGCAAACACCAGTGTCTCGCAGGCAAAGCTTCCATTTGTAGTAGTGATGCCCACAAGCTGACCGTTTTTGCGTTCCAGCCCGGTAAGGGCGGTATTGAAGTGCACTTCACCGCCCAGAGATTCGATCTCCTTGCGGATGGAGGTGATGACACCGCGCAGCAGGTCGGTACCCACATGGGGCTTCTGCTTCCACGCGATCTCTGCCGGGGCACCGTGCTGCAAAAACACCTCGGTGACAAAATCACACAGTCCATCCCCGATGCGGGTGGTCAGCTTGCCATCCGAGAAGGTGCCCGCGCCGCCCTCGCCGAACTGGATGTTGGCGTTGGGGTCCAGCTGACCGGTGGCGGAAAAGTGCTCCACCGCCTGCACACGGGCATCCAGCGCAGGGCCGCGCTCCAGCACGATGGGGCGGTAACCCTGCCGTGCCAGCAGCAAGGCCGCAAACAGCCCCGCCGGGCCCAGTCCGCACACCACAGGGCGGTGCGCAAGCGGCTGGGTACCTGCGTGCAGGGTAAAGTCTGCCCGGCTATGCAGGGCGGCGTCCGAGCAGCGGGCTGCAAGGGCGGCCTCCTCCCCGGGCTGCTTGAGGGTGACCACCACGGTATATACCAGCTTGGGCTGGCCGTGGCGGGCATCCACCGAAAGCTTTGCCACGCCGGTGTGCTCTACCTTGCTGCGGGGCACCCGCAGGGTGTGCAGCGCCTTTTCAAATGCCTGCGGCTCTGCGGCAGAGAGGGGCAGACGGATGTTGCGAACCAGAATCATTTGTTGTGTTTTCCTTTAAATTTAGTTGCTTTCAATGCGGCATTGCAGCACATAGCTGCCCAGTGCAAAGATCTTGCCGTTGGAGGGTACATACAGCCGGCAGGCAATGTTCTGTTGGCCGGTAGCCACGGCAAAGTCCTCGGCGTCGATCTCAATGACCACCTGCTCGGGGGTCAAAGTCTCCATAGCACCCTTGGGGCCGCAGAGGATCACGTTCATCAGCCGCTCGGTCTCCACCGTCAGCTGATAGGTGGCGGGCAGATTGACCACCTGCACACAGCTGGAGGGCAGGTTCATGGTCTTGGTCTCCAGCCCGGAGCAGTCAAAGCTGACCGTGATGGTGGAGATATTGTCCAGCAGATAGATATCTGTCGGCAGCTCGATGGGCATCTCGTACACCTTGTTCAGACTGAATGTGGAAAGGTCGATGGTGCCGATGGACAAGGTGGACAGTGCATCGATCTTTTCTGCCGGGCCCGCTACCTTGAGCTGCTTGCAGCTGAGGGCATAGCTCAGCACCGAGTTATCGAACCCGCGCGGCGCGTTGATAAAGTTCACCTTCACCGGCAGGGTCGCCGTCTTGTACACTTGCAGCGTCACGTCCACATTGCTTTCTTCCAGCGTGGTGTACTGGAACTTGACCTCTTTGCCGCCGCTGGTGTAGAAGCGCAGAGGGGTGTTCAGCGTGACCGACTCGGTCAGTTCGCTGCTGTAAGATGCCTCGGCGGTGCAGGTAGCCACCTTGCTCAGCTCGCTGCTGGGGCCGGACAGGGTGACGGTCTCCTTGGAGACCTCGGTGCTGTAAAGGATATAGCCGTCTGCAATGCGCAGATAGTTGGTGGTAGCGGTAACGGGCAGGGTCTTTTCCTCCACCACGTCAAACACCACATCCACCGTGTTGTCGCTGCCTTCCATGGTCACGGTCACGCCATTGAGCAGACCGTTTGCGCCGCGCACTAGCAGCCGCAGGGTCTTTTCGCCGCTGTCGCGCACGCTGGACCAGTCCGGGTAGACCACAAAGTCCGACGCGCTGAGCCCGCCGATGGTGTAGCCATCGCCGGAAAGCTTCAGGTTCACGGTCTTGTCCTCGGCACTGACGATGCTCAGACCCCGGGAAGTATAGGCGGCGGAATCGTAGGTGTAATCCACCGGCACATTATAGATGGTGTTGGTGGTGCCGGGCTGAACGATGATGGTGACCACCATCCATGCAACGATGGCACCCAGCACAGACAGTGCCAGCCGGACGCGGCGGTCATCCAGAAGATTTTTCTTTTTGCGGACGGCAGGCTTTGCGCCATTCGTCTTGTTCGGCTGGTTGCTCATTGCTGCTCGTCCTCCCCCTTCTGGCTGATCCAGTTCCACAGCTTTTTCGCCTGCTCCACCCAGCTGTCGGCGGTGTTCTTTTCCACCGTGGACTCCTTGGGGATCATCTCGTCGATGAGGCGGGTATACAGGCTCTGGCGGTCAAAATGACGGATCAGCACACCATTTTTGGCCATGGAGATGATGCCGGTCTCCTCGCTGACCACGATGGCAATGGCGTCGGAGTTTTCCGCAATACCAAGACAGGCGCGGTGGCGGGTGCCCATATCTTTGCCCAGATCCAGATTGTTGGAAAGGGGCAGCACGCAGCCCGCCGCCTTGATGCGGCCGTTTTCGATGATAGCGGCACCGTCATGCAGAGGTGTGCCCTCGTAGAAGATAGTGCCCAGCACTTCCAGATTGACCGCGCTGTTCACCGGGGTGCCGGTGCGCACGATCTCGGAAAGGTTGGTGTGGCGCTCCAGCACGATAAGGGCGCCGGTCTTGGTCTCAGAAAAGCGCTCGGCTGCATCGCAGATGGCAATGATGGCGCTGCGCCACGCACCCTTGAGACTGGGGTCGTTGTAGCGCCCCTTTACGTTGAACAGCTTGGAAGCCCATTGGTCGGTCTGACCCATGCGCTCCAGTGCGCGGCGGATCTCCGGCTGGAACAGCACCACAAGGGTGAGCAGACCAACTTGCAGCAGCGAGTTGAGCAGCCATGTAACGGTGCGCATATTCAGGGTGTTGGCTACCAGATACACGACCATGACCAGCAGCGCACCCTTGGCCAGCTGCCCGGCGCGGGTGCGGTTGATGATGCCCAGCAGCTGGTAGATCAGGAACGCGATGATGATGATATCCAGCAGATCAACGATCTTGAAGGTCTGAAAATTGGCGATGATCGCATTCAGTGTCATGCGTGTGTGCCCCCTTACACAGCTTCGATCAGGGCGACAGCGTGGGCAGCAATGCCCAGCCCCTCGCCGGTAAAGCCCAGATGCTCCTCCGTGGTGGCCTTTACGCTTACCGCCTCTACCGGCAGGCCGAAAGCCGCCGCCAGATTGGCACGCATGGCCGGGATATGGGGTGCAAGCTTGGGGCGCTGGCACAGCAGGGTGGCATCGATGTTCTCAATGCGCCAGCCATGCTCCTTGAGGATCTGCGCCACGCGGCAGGCCAGCTTCAGGCTGTCGGCACCGGCGTACTCCGGGTCATTGTCCGGGAAATGCTGGCCGATATCCCCCAGCGCCGCAGCGCCCAGCACAGCATCCATCACCGCATGGGTCAGCACGTCCGCATCCGAATGCCCCAGCAGACCTTTTTCAAAGGGGATCTCCACCCCGCCAAGGATCAGCTTGCGCTGCTCTACCAAACGATGTACATCATAGCCGTGTCCAATACGCATTTCCGTTTCCTTCCTCTGTGCCGGGCAGGGCAGATCCTCCCGGGTGGTGATCTTCAGGTTTGCATAGTCGCCCTGCGTCAGCTGCACCGGGCGTCCGGTCAGTTCAAACAGGCTGCAATCATCGGTAACAAGGCGGGCGCGAGTCTCGTCCAGTTCTTCCAGCGCCGCAAGGTACGCTGCACGGTCAAAGCACTGGGGGGTCTGCACCGCATACAGGGTACTGCGGTCCGGGGTGGCGCATACCGCGCAGTCCGGGGGCACGGTTTTGCCATCGCCCCGGGCAGCGGTCTTGATGGTATCCTTCACCGGCACCGCCGGGGCTGCTGCGCCGCACCGGGCGGCAGCTTCCAGCGCCGCTGTAATGACCGACGCACTCACAAAGGGGCGGGCGGCATCGTGCACCGCCACCAGCTCTCCGTGCGCTGCCAGCACGCCGTTCTTTGCGCTCTCGGCGCGGGTAGCCCCGCCCGCTACGATCTGCACAGGCTTTGGGCAGTCCGCCGCCTGCTGCGCCACAAACTCCCGGTTTTTGCCTGCCACCAGCACAAGCTCGGTGATCTGCGGGCACTGGGCAAAGGCGCGGATGCTGCGGTGCAGCACCGTTTCGCCTCCCAGATCAAAGCTGAGCTTATCAAAACCCATGCGGGTCGAGCTGCCCGCCGCCACCAATACTGCCGATACAGTTTTTTCCATCTCTTCCACCTACCCTGCCGCTGTGCCGCGCTGCACGCCCACAGCTGCTTATAATAAACCATGTTTTATTATAGCGTATCACAGCGCAAACTTCAACCGATTTTACACAGCAAAAGTGCATCCTTGCTGCATAAAGCCCTGCGGTCTGTCCTGAAAGGGCAGTCACCCAGAGTGTGCGCTTTCGCCCCCTCAGGCGCTGACCCCTTCCGTCTGCTCACTGCGTTCGCAGCCACCTTCCCCAAGGGGACGGCTTTTCGCGGTGGCGGTAAACTTTGCGGCATCTCCATAAGGCTTTTGCTCCGATCAACTGTCTGCTGAACGCAAAAAAGGGCTGCTGCACAAAACGTGCAGCAGCCCCGCAGATGCTTTGGGATAGTTTTACTTCAGGATGGGCTCAATGGCGGCAGCCAGAGCATCCTTCTGTGCCTGCGCCTCGGCCAGATCCTTGCCCAGCGTGGTGAAGTAGGTCTTGATCTTCGGCTCAGTGCCGGAGGGACGCACCACCACGGTAGCGCCGTTTTCCAGCGTGTAGATCAGCACGTTGGCAGCGGGCAAACCGGTCTCTTCCGGCTTCTTGTAGTCGGTCACCTTGACCACCTTATGGCCGGCCAGCTCCACAGGGGGCTGGTCACGCAGCTTCTGCATGATGGAAGCCATCTTCTCCATGCCGGTCAGGCCGGGGAACTCGAAGCTGTCCACCTTGTTCAGGTAGCGGCCGTACTGAGCGTAGATCTCTTCCAGACGCTGCTTGATGGAGGAACCGATGCTGCGGTAGTAAGCAGCCATCTCGCAGATGAGCATGGAGCCGATGACGGCGTCCTTATCGCGGACGTAGGGGCCAGCCAGATAGCCGTAGCTCTCCTCAAAGCCGAAGATGAAGCGGTCGACCTCACCGGCAGCCTCGAGGTTGGCGATCTGGTCGCCGATCCACTTGAAGCCGGTCAGCACATTGCGCATCTCCACGCCGTAATGCTTTGCCACAGCGTCTGCCAGCGGGGTGGACACGATGGACTTGACTGCCACGGGGTTCTTGGGCATGGTGCCCTTCTCGATACGGCCTGCGCAGATGTAATCCAGCAGCAGAACGCCCATCTCGTTACCGGACACCAGCTCATAGCTGCCGTCCGGGCACTTCATGGCAATGCCCACGCGGTCGGCGTCGGGGTCGGTAGCCAGCATCAGGTCGGCACCGGTCTTGGTGGCCAGTTCCAGACCCAGCTTCAGTGCCTCGAAGATCTCGGGGTTGGGGTAGGAGCAGGTGGTAAAGTAGCCGTTGGGGTACTCCTGCTCGGGCACGATGGTGATATCGGTGATGCCCATATCGTTGAGCACATGGGTGACGGGCACAAGGCCGGAGCCGTTCAGCGGGCTGTACACCAGCTTCAGACCGGCAGTCTTGCACAGACCCGGGCGCACCTGACGTGCTTCAATGGCATCGTACAGGGCCTTTTTGCAGTCATCGCCCACAAAGCGGATCATGCCGTTCTCCACGCCCTCGGCGAAGGAGATGTACTTTGCGCCGGTGAGCACATCGGTCTTCTGGATCTCGTCGTAGACGATGGCGGCGGCGTCATCGGTCATCTGGCAGCCGTCCGGGCCGTAGGCCTTGTAGCCGTTGTACTTGGCCGGATTGTGGGAGGCGGTGACCATGATACCGGCGTTACAGTTATAGTAACGGGTAGCAAAGCTCAGGGCAGGCACAGGCATCAGGGCATCATAGATGCGCACTTTGATGCCGTTGGCTGCCAGAACGCCTGCGGCGGTCTTGGCAAAGACATCGCTCTTCAGGCGGCTGTCGTAGCTGATCGCCACGGTCTGGGTACCGCCCTGGGTCAGCACCCAGTTTGCCAGACCCTGCGTTGCCTGACGGACAACGTAGATGTTCATGCGGTTGGTACCGGCACCCAGCACGCCGCGCAGACCTGCGGTACCAAACTTCAGCGCCACAGCAAAGCGATCCTTGATCTCATCGTCATTGCCTTCGACCTTTGCCAGCTCCGGCTTCAGGTCTGCATCTTCCAGATCCGCTGCCAGCCAGCGCTTATATTCATCCAGATACATCTTGTACACCTTACCTTTGTTTAAAATCTTTTTCCCCGGATCGAAATGGTTTGTATAAACCTACTTATACTATAAACTCTTGCTCCGCTTATGTCAATTGCGTAAAATGGCCGAAGTTTGTGCCCTTAAAACCGACAAATGCCACAAAAAACCGGTTCTTCTGCTATATTTATTGCGTTTTTCGAAGTATCCAGCAGCTGGTAGGGCTGGTGTACATCCTCCAGCACCTCCAGCCACTGCTCCGGCCCCACGCCGTTTTCACACAGGTAGCGCAGCAGCCGCATCACCCGGCCAAAGCTGTCCGCCGGGGCAAGCACCGTGCTGCTGCGCACCTTGCCGCCCTGCTCCCGGCGCAGCTGTGCCAGCACCCCCTGCGGGGTGTATGCGGCGCAGTACACCAGCGTACAGGCGTGTTGCAAGCCCTCCAGTTCTGAATAGGTACGGATATAGCGGCAACATTCCCCATTTGTCATGTTCTCTCGTTCTCCTTTCTGCTGCATTGACAACTTTCCTGTGCTTTACTATAATGATTTTAAACAGAAAAAACTGTCGAAGTATGGAAAATATATCCATTATTTTCCACTTTTGGCATTTTTGACAAATCATGCGCCATGCAGGGAGGGACACCATGTATTCTGTGACCAACAGCTTTGGCCTGAACGGGCTGCGCGGCTTTGCCGTTGCGGTGGAAGCCGATGTTTCCGGCGGGCTGCCCGCGTTTTCCATCGTCGGCCTGCCGGACTCTGCCGTGCGGGAAAGCGCCGACCGGGTGCGCGCCGCCATCAAAAACCTTGGCTTCCGCTTCCCGGACCGGCGCATTACCATCAACCTTGCCCCCGCCGATGTGCGCAAAACCGGCCCGGTATACGACCTGCCGCTGCTTCTGGCGCTGCTGACCGCCAGCGGACAGTTAGAAGAAGTACCTGCCGATGCTGCCTTTCTGGGCGAGCTTGCACTGGACGGCAGTCTGCGCCCGGTGTCCGGCGTGCTGCCCATGGCGCTTGCCGCTGCCGAGCACGGCATCCGGGCGCTGTACGTCCCGACAGAGAACGCCGCCGAGGCAGCCGAGGCCTGTGCCGACACCATGACCGTCTATCCCGCCCACACCGCCCGGGAGGTGGTGGAGGCACTGAAGGGCATCCGCCCCCTCTCCCCTGCCGCCGCCATCCCCTTTGACCCGGAGGACGCATGGCAGCAGGTGCCGGATTTCGCGGACGTAATGGGGCAATCGCTGGCCCGGCGCGCCATGGTCATTGCAGCCGCAGGCGGGCACAACGTGCTTTTAACGGGCGCCCCCGGCACCGGCAAATCCATGCTGGCAAAGCGCCTGCCGGGCATTCTGCCGCCCATGACGGGGCTGATGATTGCGGTTATGCTGTACGCCATCGGCGGCGGGATGATTGAGGTGCTGATCAGCCCGATTGTCGAGGCTTGCCCGACGGGAGGCAAGAGCGCCGCCATGAGCTTGCTGCACTCCTTCTACTGCTGGGGACATGTGGCGTTGGTGCTGCTTTCGACGCTGTTCTTCGTCGCGTTCGGAACGGCCAACTGGCGCGTGCTGACGCTTCTGTGGATGATTGTGCCGATTGCGAACGCGGTGTACTTCTCTTTCGTGCCGCTGTACCCGATTGTGCCGGAAGAAGCGCAGCAGATGCCGATGAAGCGGATGCTGACGAGCCGGGTGTTCTGGCTGCTGATGGTGATGATGGTCTGCGCGGGCGCGTCGGAGCAGGCAATGTCGCAGTGGGCAAGTACATTCGCGGAGGACGGGCTGCACATCACCAAGACAATGGGAGATTTGCTCGGCCCGTGCGCGTTCGCCGTCACGATGGGCACGGCGCGCGCCCTGTATGGCAAGTTTGCGGATAAACTGCCGCTGAAAACCGCCATGATTGCGTCCAGCATCCTGTGCATTGTGTGCTACATTGTGGCGTCGCAGAGCGGCAATGCGCTGGCGGCACTGCCGGGCTGTGCGCTGTGCGGCTTCTCGGTGGGCATCTTCCGGCCGGGCACGTTCTCGCTGGCGGCGCTTGCGCTTCCGGGCGCGGGCACTGCCATGTACGCGCTGATGGCGCTCGCTGGCGATCTCGGCTGTTCCGCCGGCCCGACGACGGTGGGTCTGTTTTCCGGCGCGCTCGGCGGTCTGCAATCCGGCTTAACCGTTGGCATGATTTTCCCGATTGCGATGCTGGTGTTGTGTGTGTTCTTGAAGACGGAGAAGAAGAAGGGGTGAACCAAGGGGCGTTGCCCCTTAGACCCCAGCAGGGCTTTGCCCTGCACCCACGAAGGGTCTTCGACCCTCTCGACACCCATTTCGCGATTGAGTTGGTAACACTTTCAGGCAATGCCCGCGTGTTTATCCAATGAACCTTCGGTTCAGTAAAAGCAAAAGGATGAATCAAACCATGAAGAATTTCGTTTTCATTTCCCCGAATTTCCCCGTCAACTACTGGCAGTTCTGCCGCCAGCTGCGCAACAACGGGCTGCGCGTTCTCGGCATCGGCGATCAGCCCTATGATACACTCCTGCCCGAACTCAAGAGCGCCCTGCACGAATACTACAAGGTCGGCAGCATGGAGAATTACGACGAGGTGTACCGCGCCGTCGCGTTCTTCATCAGCAAATACGGTCGTATCGACTGGCTGGAGAGCAACAACGAATACTGGCTGGAGCGCGACGCCATGCTCCGTACCGATTTCCACATCACCAGCGGCTTCCAAGTCAGCGATATGCCGCGCATCAAGTTCAAGTCCAAGATGAAGGAATACTATCAGAAGGTCGGCATCGCGACGGCGCGCTACCATATGGTGGATAATTTCGATGGCTGCAAAGCGTTCATCAGCGAAGTCGGCTACCCCGTCATTGTCAAGCCGGATAATGGCGTGGGCGCGTCCCACACCTACAAGCTGTCCAGCGACGATGACCTCCGCCACTTCCTCATCGTCAAAGAGCTGGAAGTTTCCTATATTATGGAGGAGTTTATCCACGCCGAAGTCAACAGCTATGACGCCATCATCAACAGCAAGGGCGAACCGATTTTCGAGACGGGCAACGTCAGTCCCGTCTCTATCATGGACATTGTGAACAACGACGACAACTCCGTGTACTACATCGTCAAGGATTTGCACGATGATGTCCGCAAGGCGGGCCGCGCGACGGTGAAGTCCTTCGGCGTGCGCAGCCGGTTTGTGCACTTCGAGTTCTTCCGCCTGACAGAGGATCAGCCGTCGATGGGCAAGAGGGGCGACGTGGTTGCGCTGGAGGTCAACATGCGGCCGTGCGGCGGCTTCTCGCCGGACATGATGAATTTTGCCAACTCGACCGACGTGTACAAGATTTGGGCGGATATGATTGCCTATGACAGCACGCTGATGCCGCAGGGTGAGCACGCCTTCTGCGCGTTTGCGGGCCGCCGCGACGGCAAGCACTTCCGACTGTCCCACGAGCAGCTGATGACGAAGTACGCCGCGCAGATGAAGATGGTCGGCCGCGTGCCGGACGCCTTGTCGGGCGCGATGGGCAACATGATGTACGTCGCGAACTTCCCGACGGAGGACGCGATGAACGCGTTCTACGCGGATGCGTGCGAGACGGTGTAATCCCAAAAAATAAGCAGGCTGCCTCTGAAAGCATCGGAGGCAGCTTTTTCGTTACTTTTTCGTTTTCCTTTTCCGCTCAATGTCGCGAATTCCGCCCATCGCGCACTTTTTCGTCCAAAAGTTAGCTTTCACTAACTTTTCCGCTTGACAAACCACCCATTATCCTGTAAAATATCCGTGTTAGCCAAAACTAACACGCAGGAGGACACCATCATGCTGGAACGCGCGCTGATTGACCACGGTTCCCCGACGCTGGCGAATATGAAGGTCGGCAGCCTGTTCACCACGCCCTGCGCCGATGCGGACGGCTTTCGCGCGGAGTTCCGGCGTGTGCAGGCGGCGCTTGAATCGCGCGGCGTGTCGCTGACCATCCTCCGCGTTCAGCAGGAGCGCGCGCTGGTGTACGTCTATCGGCAGGAGGCACTTGCGGCGCTGCTTGCAAAGGCGGATGTTCAGGCGTTCCTGCGGGCAATGGGCTACGGGGACACATCACCCGATGGCGCATTGGCGTTCCTGCGGCAGCGCTTGGCGGAATCGCCCTGCTTCCCGCACGAAATCGGCGTCTTCCTCGGCTACCCCTTGAGCGACGTCATCGCGTTCATGCGCGACGGCGGGCCTGCCGATGCAGCGGATGCTGGAAGGCATACACGAACGAGTGCGAAGCGATGCGCGTTTTCCAGCGCTACAAGGCGTGCCGCGCGGCATACCAGACGCTTTTTCGCGCCGGATGGCCGCTTGAACGGCTGACCGTCCGCGCATAATTCAATTGTGAAAGGAAGTTTCTCTCATGAGCAAGATTGCAGTCATTTATTGGTCGGGCACGGGCAACACGCAGCAGATGGCGGAGGCCATTGCGAATCAGGCGCACGCGGATCTCTTCACCGCGAGCGAGTTTACTGCCGATAAGGCGGCAAACTACGACGCGTTCGCTTTCGGATGCAGCGCGATGGGCGCGGAGCAGCTGGAAGAGGAGGAGTTCGAGCCGATGTGGAACGCGGTTGCGCCCGTGCTGGGCAGCAAGAAGGTCGTGCTGTTCGGCAGCTACGGCTGGGGCGGCGGCGAGTGGATGGACATCTGGAAGCGCGACAACGCGGGGCTGAATATCGTCGATACGGTCATCTGCCAGGACGCGCCGGATGACGACGCGCTGGCGGCGTGCCGTGCGGCGGCGGACAAGCTGGCATAATCAGCAAAATTGCATCAAAACACAGGGCGGTCGGCATAAAAAGCGGACTGCCCTGCTTGTTTATCCATTCAAAAGCCGAAGCGCCGCCAGCGTTTCCGCGTCTGCCGCGCCGGATGCGGTCAGTCCGCTTTTCTGCTGGAATTGGCGGAGCGCCTGTTCGGTTTCCGCACCGAAATTGCCGTCCGCGCCGTGCAGGGGCAGGGGGAATCCCGCCGCCATCAGTGCGCTTTGCAAGCCTTTCACCGCGTCGCCGGAATCGCCGATTTGCATCAGCCCCATCCGCCCCGCGAACATCGTCAGCATCCCGTGGAATTGCCAGCGGGTCGCGCTTGTGTCCGCCTTCACGCCGCCGCTGGAGCAGTGCAGAATCCGAAGCGGGTTCGTCTGCATGACAACGCCGACATGGTAGTAGTCGCGGCGGTCGGCGGAGGAGGCGTATCGGCTCGGCAG
>ERZ780207.1428-NODE-1428-length-20340-cov-2.552280_pt1 | contig 20340 bp, 17 predicted proteins | sample MGYA00510977_ERZ780207 | MGnify/ENA primary metagenome ERZ780207 (study PRJEB29588, sample SAMEA2151383) | human gut metagenome | biome: human gut; feature: human-associated habitat; material: faeces | place: Denmark | collected 2008/2010 ... | reverse complement strand
CCACTGCAGCCACCATACCGGTCAGTTTCCGTACCGCAAAATATAAAAAGATTCCGGTCAGGATCTGCAGCACAATCTGCAATACCAGCGCCGCTGTCATTTTATTACCCAAAAATACCAACAGCCCGTGCAGCACCTGCAGATAAAAGTATACCGCACCGTGTACCACCTGAGGAATCCGCGTGGTCTCGGTGACTTTCACCGCATCGAACCAGATGTTACCGGCCGCCCCGGAGATATCGTACTGCATACTCTCTCTTACACGAAGTGTGATTCCCACAGCAATCAGAGCTACTACAGCCAGTCCCTCGATAATCAGTTTCACCTGCCCTGAGCCTTCACCGTTTTGTGCCCATTTTACCCACAGAAATCTATGTAACAGAAAAACAACCAGCCCTGTCAACGCAAGCCATACACCTGCGATAACAAGGCCGATTGGGCGGGAACCACCTTCCGGCAGGAGCATGACCATTGTCGTGCCCACCAGTACGGTTCCCGCTGTCAATGCATAAATGAACCACAATATAACACTTAAAATGCCTTTTTTATAATTCATTATTTCAGTACCTTTTCGATGTTATATCTGGGACGATGTTTTACCTCAATGTAAATCTTGCCGATATACTGGCCCACCAGTCCGATGGCCATCAACTGAATACCGCCCAGGAACCAGATGGACAGGATCAGGGAAGTCCAGCCCGGTACCACATGTCCAGTACAATAAGAGATCAGCGCATAAATAGCAGCCAGAACGCTTAAAGCCACAATGATCATACCGGCACCCAGGATCATACTGATAGGCTTCACACTGAAGGAAGAAATACCATTGAATGCCAGTGCAAGCATCTTCTTCAGAGGATACTTGGACTCACCGGCCACTCTTTCCTTACGGTCATAGTATACACAGTCCGTCTGATAACCGATCAAAGGCATCATACCTCTTAAGAACAGATTGGTCTCCTGATACTTGGAGAACTGTTCTACCGCGCGCTTGGACATCAGTCGGAAATCCGCATGATTGTAAACAGTCTTGACCCCCATCATTTCCATGACTTTATAAAATCCCTGCGCCGTGGTACGTTTGAAGAAAGTATCGGTCTTACGCTCCTTACGGACACCGTATACGATATCACAGCCGTTGTGGAACTTATCGATCATTTCCTCGATCACAGCTACATCATCCTGCAGATCTGCATCAATGGAAACCGTCACATCAGACAGATCCATGGCAGTGATTAGTCCGGCAGTCAGTGCGAACTGATGTCCCACATTGCCGGCCAGCTTTACACCGCATACCTGCACCGGATGTGCCTGATGCTCTTCTTCGATCAGCTCCCAGGTACGATCCTTACTGCCATCATTTACAAACAGAATAAAACTGTCTTCCGCGATCTTTCCCTTATGGATCAGATCATCCAGCACACCCCTCAGTGCCTCGGAAGCAATCTTTAACACCTCTTCTTCATTATAACAAGGAACTACAATTGCAAGTTTCTCCATGCTGTTACCCCTAACCTTTCAATTTATTCGTCCCAGTTATGATATACTGCCTGAACGTCATCATCATCTTCCAGCAGTTCCAGGGTTCTCTGTAAGTTCTTCACTGCAGTCTCATCGGTCAGTGTTACATAATTCTGGGGAATCATGGTAACTTCTGCACTGATCATGGGAATTCCGGCATCTTCCAGAGCCTTGCGTACCTCTTCGAAGTTATCGGGATCAGTCAGGATCTCGAAGCTGTCATCCTCTTCGGAGAAATCTTCCGCTCCGGCATCCAAAGCGATCATCATCAGATCGTCCGCTTCCATATCACATTCTTCCTTGTCCACGATGATCTGTCCCTTCTTATCGAACATAAAGGATACACATCCGGGAGTACCTACATTACCCTGTCCCTTGGTGAATGCGCTTCTTACGTTGGCAGCGGTACGGTTGGTGTTGTCGGTAAGTGCATCTACGATGATGGCGATACCGTTGGGGCCGTAACCTTCGTAAGTCACATACTTATAGTTTACATTGCCCACATCTCCGGCTGCCTTCTTGATACCGCGCTCGATGGTATCGTTGGGCATGTTGTTGGCTTTTGCCTTGGCAATAACGGTTGCCAGTTTGAAATTGTTGGCGGGATCGGGACCGCCCTCTTTTACAGCGACTGCGATCTCACGGCCGATAATGGTAAAAATCTTACCCTTTGCAGCATCGTTCTTTTCTTTTTTATGCTTAATATTAGCAAATTTTGAATGTCCTGACATCTTTGTTACTCCTTTGAACTTAAAGTTTCTTTCTCTTTGTATGCGTAGTTTTTACGCAATAACGCTCTTTCTATCATAGCATTATTTTCTTTTTTCTTCAAGCACTGATTGTCCGTCTTCTGCATTCTGCGGTGTTTTTTCCTCCGGAAGCTTCCGGACCAACACACTTCCTATCATTTTTTTGACCACGGAAAGGATTTTAAAGTTGTATCCCTTATAGTCCACATCGAACTGCTCGTCCGGTTCCGGGATCCGATCCAGTCTGGAGATCAGGAAACCGTTCAAAGTCTCGAATTCTTCCTCGTCGAAGGTAATACCCAGAAGCTCTTCCACTTCCTTTAACGGAGTCTTGCCTTCCATGACATATTCGCCCTTACCACGGTTCTTGATGTATTCCTGATCCTCATCATACTCATCCATGATATTGCCGACGATCTCCTCCAGAATATCCTCCATGGCGATCAAGCCGTCGGTCTGACCGTATTCGTCTACAACAATGACCATCTGAAGTTTTTGGGACTGCATCTCTTTGAACAGTTCATCAATATTTTTTGTCTGAGGCACAAAATAAGGCTCTCTGAGCAGCCCGTCCAGTTTTGCGATAGGCAGGTCCAGCTTGTCATCACTGATATGGAACCGCATGGCATCCTTCAGATGCAGGATACCGATGATATGATCAATATTCTCCTCATACACAGGGTAACGGCTGTTCTTGCCTCCCAGCATGGAAGCAATGGCATCTTTCAGTTTCGTCTCACCATCAATGGCCACGATACTTCCACGATGTGTCATGATATCCTGGGCTTCCTTGTCTCCGTATTCGAAAATGTTGGAGATCATCTCCGCCTCACTGGCCTGAATGACACCCTGCTCATGACCTTCCTGCACCATATTGATGATCTCTTCCTCGGTCACATCATTTTCATCCGTATTGTTGCGGACACCGAAGAGGAACAGGATTCCCTTGGCTGTCAGATTCACCAGCCCCGTCAGGGGTGCCAGCAGTCTGGTGATAATATAAATCGGGTCAATACAGGCATACGCCCACTTCTCCGGCTGTCTGGATGCCATTTTCCGGGGAATCAGCACACCGAAAGTCAACAGGATATAGATCATGGCAATAAAAGACAATACCGTGGCAATCCCTGAAAGCACTCCCGTAGGCACATTCTCCAGAGACATGCCTCCCACATTGATCACATGAAGTCCCTTGTCAATGGTCTGCAGCCAGATATTCAGATAAAAAGCTCCCATTAAAATATTGATCAGCGTAATAACCAGCTGTACCGTATTGATATAGATCCCCGGACGGCTGATCATTTCACTCAGCCGCATGGACCGGCGATCCTTTTCTTCCTCTGCTTTATGTAGGATCTCCTTTTCATTCAGATTGTCGATGGCGGCATCAAATCCATAGAAAAACATATCCACCAGCAACAGCAGGAAAAAGAGAAAAATGGCCACAGGCCCACTCATGTCCATATTTTATTTCATCCTTTCGTATTTTATCCTATTTTCGGATACACTATGCATCGGGCTATGTATCCAGCTCCAGGCTGACTTTCAGTGCCCGGTTCACTCTCCGCATAATGTCTCCGTCCAGATGGCATACCTTATCTTTCAGCCTCTTTTTATCGATGGTGCGCAGCTGTTCCAGCAGCACTACGGAATCTTTATCCATATCGTAGCGGCGGGCATTCAGTTCAATATGCGTAGGCAGCTTCGCCTTGTTCATCTTTGAGGTGATTGCAGCGCAGATCACGGTGGGACTGTGTTTGTTCCCCACATCGTTCTGGATGATCAGCACCGGCCGGATGCCGCCCTGCTCCGAGCCGATGACCGGTCTCAAATCTGCGTAATAGATATCTCCTCTTCTCATTTCTACTCCTTCATCAGCGATTTAACATAAGTATTGCCGATTCTTCCGGAGTTATACGAACACTTTAGATCCGTCAGAAATTTTCAAAATAATCTTTTACTTCTGTGATCTCACCATTTCGACGGTAGACTCTGGGAATTCGTTTTCCCAGTGTGCAGACAAACTCATAATTGAATCTACCGGAAAGTTCTCCCAGTTCTTCCGCCGTGATCCGCTCCTGACCATCCGCGCCAAGGAGCGTCACCTTATCGCCCTCCATGGCTCCGGGAATTCCGGAAATATCCACCATGAACTGGTCCATGCAGACCCTTCCGAGGATGGGGGCCTTTTTCCCGTGGATCAGCACGTAGCCTTTTCCCGACAGGCTTCTGGGATACCCGTCTCCATATCCTACAGGGATGGTGGCTACTCTGGTATCTTTTGTTGCGGTAAACAATCCACCGTAGCTGACACTCTGCCCCGCATGGATCGTCTTGCAGTAAATGATATGACTGTAGAGAGACATTGCAGCCCGCAGAGGTACAATATCCTTACTTACTTCTTCGGAAGGATATAAACCGTAGGTCGTGATTCCCGCCCGTACCATATCCATGTTGGCCTGGGGCATTTCCAGAATTGCCGCACTGTTGGAACAATGCTTTACCGGAATCTCCAGTCCCAGTTCCGACTGTATTCTATCAATAAAATTCTGAAACAGTTCCAGCTGATGGTTGGCAGAAGTCTTATCCGCTTCATCCGATTTCGCAAAATGGGTAAAGATACCTTCCACTTCCAGTCCGGGATGTTCCATGACAAATTTTACAAAATCCAGCCCTTCGTCATCCGGAGTGATACCGATCCTTCCCATGCCGGTATCCACTTTGATATGCACTTTGGCTTTCTTACCGGCCTTTGCTGCGGCCTCTGCCAGTTCTTCCACGGTATCCCTGCGATACACTGCCGGGCGGATCTCTTCCCGGATCATTTCCTCATAACAATAAGGAAAAGTATATCCCAAGATCAGGATCGGTTTCTTCACACCGGCTTCCCTGAGGACATGTGCCTCCTCGTAGGTAGCTGCCGCATAGCCGAACATAAAATCCACATCCTCCAGCATTCTGGCAATGGGAACACCGCCGTGTCCGTAACCGTCCGTCTTTATGACCGCCAGTATCTTCGTCTCCGGGGCAATATTTTCCTTCATATGGATCATATTCTCCCAAATGGCATCCAGATCTATTTCCGCCCATACCCGTTGGTAGGAATTCATCTTTTCCTGTAGTTTGCTTATCATTTCTTCACACTTTCTTTCTCATCATAGTCTTTCATCAGGCAATCCGCAATATCTCCCGCCATTACCCCATACTCCGTATGGAGCTTTGCCGCCAGCTCACCGGCTCTGCCATGGAGATACACACCGTTAACAGCTGCATCAATTGCATTCATACCCTGAGCTAAAAGTCCCAGGATCACACCCGTCAGGACATCTCCGCTGCCCGCAGTGGCCATACCGCTGTTGCCTGTAGTATTCAGATAAAATTCTCCCTGTTCTTTACATACAATCGTTCTTGCATCCTTGGCAACCGCCACACCGTGAAACCGTTCTGCCAGTTCTCTGCCACACTCCGGAAGCTCCTTCTTGCATTCCGGGATGGTCTTCGCAAGCAGTCTGGACAATTCTCCCACATGTGGAGTCAGAATGATAATTCTGCCTTCTGCCCCCTGGGTACGCAGCTTCTCTGCCAATTCCTTACCGTTTTCTTCCGCCAGAAGATTCAGTGCATCCGCATCCATCACTAATGGTTTTCTGCTCTTTTCCACTACTTTTTTCAGGCATTCCCGTGCCTGTTCCTCTCTGCCGATGCCGGGACCGACAGCAATAACATCCGCCCATTCCATGCTCTCGGACAGCTGTCTGCAGGATCCGTACAAAGCCTCCGGAATTCCCTGCTGTAAGATCTGCCGGTTCTCCTCTGCGGTGATTACTTTTACCATACCGGCTCCGGTACGATACGCCGCTCTTGCCGCCAGGATTGCTGCTCCGGCCATGCCGTTGCTCCCAGCCACCAGCAAAGCTTTGCCGAAGGTTCCCTTATTCCCGGAGGATGTTCTGTCCGGCAGATGCTGTTCACAGCTGTCATAAGTATACATCTCCGGGCTCTGTCCCAGAAAGCTCTCCGGTCCGATCCCCACATTTGCAATGTGTACCTGCCCGGCATAATCGGTTCCCGGATACATTACAAGGCCTCTCTTGCAGAAACCAAAAGTAATCGTTGCATCTGCCAGGAAAGCACAACCAAGCACCCGTCCGGTGTCCGAGCAGATCCCACTGGGAACATCCAGTGCCAGCTTAAATCCTTCCGCCACATTCATCTCTTCTACGGCTTCCGCATAGATGCCTTCCACCGGGCGGCTCAATCCTACACCGAACAAGGCATCTACAATCACATTATATTCATCTGCCTGCGTATTACTGTCTGTCTTCACCGGAAAATGTTGCAGGGTCTGCCACTGGCTCTTCCATTGCTCTGTGGCTTTCTCCGGATCTCCCACAAGTCGTACCGCTACCGTATAACCGTCCGCCGCAAGAAGTCTCGCCAAAGCCAGACCGTCTCCTCCGTTATTTCCCATACCAGCAAAAATGAGCACTTTTGTCCGTTCCTTCACGGCATCAAAGCGCTCTTTCAGAAAATCCTCCGCAGCCAGAGCCGCTCTTTCCATCAGAACCGGCCCCGGGATGCCGAGGTACTCTATGGTATTTTTATCGTATTGCTTCATTTCCTGTGCAGTTACCAGATATCTCATACTATTTTTGCTCCGGATTATATTTCATGTCAAACAGATTGACCACTTCTGCACCAAAAATATCATGCATGTAGTTGTAGATCTCCTGATTCTGCTGTTCCATCTGCTGTTTTTCGATCAGACGTTTTTTCAGTTCGATACGGATCGCACCCACCCACTCCGCAGTCTCTTTGATCTGTTTGTCATTATCCTTCATAATATCATAGCAGCAGTCCATAGTAAACATCATAAGCTGAAGATTTATTCTTTCGATCTCTCTGGGGATATCTTTTAACTCATCTTCGTATGCTTCCAGCTTCTCATTGCATTCCCCGATCAGGCGCTTATGATCCTCGATCTGTTTGTTCAGCTTACTGTTTTCGCCCTGCTGTTCCGCCTCATCCACCATAGGAACGATCTCTTTCATCAGCTTCTTTTTCAGATTCCGGATATCCTTCGACTCGGTATTGAGCTTACCTTGTCGTTTCAACAGCTGATTCAGGGCATCTTCCGTTTCTTTTAGCGGAACGGAACCGGTCTTATTCAACAACCGATACCATTTATTATCCAGGGTGAGTACGGGCAGATGCTTTCCCGTCAATGCACTTTTGAAAGCAGCCTGTCGGTCCTGTGCATTTTCTTCTGCGTTACCGTTGCCCATAATATCACTCCTTTGATGCCTTACTTCATGTTGTATTATTTCTCGGTGCGCTGAAATTCATAAAAGCGGCTGCTTCGCATCCGTCATCGCCTTGCGACTTTTCCTTTTATTCATTTTCAGACACTCCGCCTATGAAATAAGCAATCATACGCTTGCTTATTTCATGTCTGAACTGTAACGGTTAATATTATAGGATAGCTTCATTAAGCTGTCGGACAGATGCACGTTCTCCACCTGAATTCCCTCGGGAACATTCAGATCCACATGAGCGAAATTCCAGATAGCACGGATCCCGTTAGCCACCAGCTTATCTGCCACTTCCACAGCACTGGTCTTTGGAATCGTCAGCACAGCGATATCGATGTCATTCTCCCGGATAAAGGATTCCAGCTGATCCATGGGCATGACCTTCACACCGCGGACATCCTTACCCACCAGTTCCGGGTTCGCATCGAACATTCCCTTGAAGATAAATCCACGACGTTCGAAGTTCATATAATTGCCCAGCGCTCTTCCCAGATTGCCTGCTCCAATGATGACGAAATTATGCTGCTTATCCAGTCCTAAGATCTTACCGATCTCACGATACAGAGATTCTACATTATATCCATAGCCCTGCTGGCCGAAACCGCCGAAATTATTAAAATCCTGACGTATCTGGGATGCGGTCACCTTCATCAGTCCGGAAAGTTCCTGCGAAGAGATACGTTCCACACCTTCATCCTTCAATTCCCCCAAATATCGAAAGTATCTGGGCAGTCTGCCAATCACAGCCTGTGAAATTTCTTTTGCTTCCAATACTTTCACCTCCGATTTTTTTTAGTATACACCATATGTTAAAAACTTGTCAATGAATTGACAGGTTTTCTTCTTTTCGTTACAATAAAATTTAAAAAGCCCGGTCTCCGTGGGTTGGAAATAAAGGATACTTACTACCATGATATTATCTTGTCAGAATATTTCAAAAGCATTTGTAGAAAATCAGGTATTGAAAAACGTTTCTTTTCATATAGAAGATCACGAAAAGGCAGCCATCGTTGGCATCAACGGTGCCGGGAAGACAACCCTCCTTCGCATCATCGTAGGGGAAATGACTCCCGATGACGGACAGGTGGTTCTGGCCAAAGACAAGACGCTTGGATACCTTGCACAGAACAGCACTGTGGACACCTCTCACACCATTTACGAGGAACTGTTATCTGTCAAGGCGGATCTGCTGCGCCTGGAGGAAAAGATCCGGGAATGCGAAAACAATATGAAGCATGCCGAAGGAGATGCGCTGGAAGACCTGATGAAGCAGTACACCTCTCTCACCCATGCTTTCGAGACCGGCGGCGGCTATCTCTACCGCAGTGAGCTGGTCGGTGTGTTAAAGGGACTGGGATTTACCGAAGATGAATTCTCCAAGCCGGTTGCCACACTCTCCGGCGGTCAAAAGACCCGTGTGGCGTTAGGACGGCTTCTGTTACAGAACCCTGATCTCATCATCCTGGACGAGCCGACGAACCACTTAGATATGAATTCCATCGCCTGGCTGGAGACTTATCTGTTGAATTACAAGGGAGCCGTTCTCATCGTCTCCCACGACCGGTATTTTCTGGACCGGATTGCCGGAAAAGTCATCGAGATCGACCAGTCCAAGGCTACGACTTTTATGGGAAATTATTCCGATTATGCCGTAAAAAAGGAACAGTTGCGCGTTGCTGCCTGGAATGCCTATATGAACCAGCAGCGTGAGATCAAGCATCAGGAAGAAGTAATCGAAAAATTAAAGTCCTTCAACCGGGAAAAATCCATCAAGCGGGCGGAAAGCCGGGAGAAAATGCTGGACAAGATCGAGGTCATCGAAAAACCCTCCGAGGTCCGCACGGATATGAAGCTGACTCTGACGCCCCGGATCTTAAGTGGCAATGATGTGCTGACTGTGGAGCATCTGGCCAAAAGCTTTGATTCCCATAAGCTCTTCACGGATGTCAATTTCGAGATCAAACGCGGCGAACATGTGGCGATTATCGGTGACAACGGTAGCGGCAAGACCACTCTGCTTAAGATCTTAAACGGTCTCGTTCCTGCAGATCAGGGTACCTTCCGATTAGGTTCCAATGTGGAGATCGGCTATTACGATCAGGAGCATCATGTGCTCCACAGCGAGAAGACATTGTTCGAAGAGATCTCGGACGATTATCCCTACCTGAACAATACCCAGATCCGCAATGTGCTGGCGGCTTTCCTCTTCACCGGGGAGGATGTGTTCAAGCGTATCAGTGATCTGAGTGGCGGCGAGCGCGGTCGTGTATCTCTCGCCAAGCTGGTACTCTCCAATGCGAACTTCCTTATCCTGGATGAGCCGACGAACCACTTAGATATCATGTCCAAGGAGATTCTGGAGGATGCCCTGAACGGTTACGAAGGAACGATATTGTATGTCTCCCATGACCGTTACTTTATCAACCGTACCGCCCACAGGATCCTGGATCTGACGGAGGGACAATTCGTAAGTTATGTTGGAAATTATGACTACTATCTCGAAAAGCACGACCCCGTGATGGCTGCAATAGAAGCCAGTGTTCCACAGAGTGCTGACGCAGATAACACAGTTGCCGCTAAGGTTGCAGAATCCGAAGTTAAGCTGGACTGGAAAGCCCAGAAAGAAGAACAGGCACGACTCCGCAAGAAAGAAAACGACCTGAAAAAATGCGAAGAACAGATTGCCAGACTGGAAGCCCGTGTCTCCGAGATTGACACCGAAATGTCCGATCCCGCCATCGGCACCCAGGTGGCAAAGCTTCAGGAGCTGTCCAAAGAGCAGGCAGCCTGCCAGGAACAATTGGAAAAATTATATGAACAGTGGGAAGAACTGGCAGAGTAAATTGAGAGTTAGTGAAACAAATCCACGAACGCCCATGGCGGATGGAATGTCCTTCCTCGATGTAAGGTCTCCCGGTGGGAATTTTCTGACGAAAAGTGAGTAGCGGTTCTAATCCGTACGGGCACGGCTCCAGTTGCCATCCATGGCAACATCCGGATGCCTTGAACGTCCTGTTCGCTCCACCCTGTCTTTCAACACTTTTCGAGAAAATATCACCACCTCCCGACAAACATCTTCGGAAGGACATTCCATCCGCCGTGGGCGTTCTGTTTACTGATTCCGCTAAAATCCATTGAATAACAGAAAATAGTGGAATTAATGTTTTGGGAGTAAATAATTTCCTCCATAATTGCAGAAAAGATCTAAAACAGAGGAATTGCTTCTTTTATAGAACTTTTTTCTATTCAATTTCCACCATTTTCATTAGTTTAAGGCTGTTTTAGAGGAAACCAGTAGCCTGCAGTTGGGGTAAGGACAAGCAGACTCTAAGCAGCCGTCGGTACTTAGCGAGGGTATTGTCCTCGCTTATGTACCGCTACGGTCTGCGTCCGAAGTGGAAACGGGTCTGCGGTTCTTAGCCCCAATACGGGCTACGGGGATATTTCACTAACTCTTCAGTTAATTCCAGGTGGCTGTCAACACATGCTCCCCGGTCATCTGGACGACGGTGTCTGCGGTAATAATCTGGCCGCTGTACTCCCATCCGCCGAAGGTACTGCCCTCTTTTACCGGGGTAGGAAGTTCACCGTAGGTCTCGCCGAAAGTCACCTGTTTGGATTCCACGGTGGAACCGTCGGCACCGGTGCCGCCGTCATAGTCGAATTTCACGGTGAACTGTGCGGGAACCCAGTGAGCGGTCAGAGTCATATCGCCGGTGACTTTCTCCGACTGGAAATACCACAGCACTGTCTCTCCTTCTTTTTCCGTATACCACCCGTCAAAGGTGTAGCCGGGCTTATAAGGGGTCTCGGGCTCTGTAAGGAATTCACCGTAGCGTACCTTCCGGGCTGCCACTTCACTTCCGCCGTCCGTATCGTACACAATGTTGAATCCACCGCGTACCGCGAAGAAAATAATCATTCCCACGATCACCACGATCAGGACACCGATCAGGCCGTCCAGAATGCGGATGGGAACATCCTTGCTTCCGTAAATGCCGCGGCCGAACCATTTTCCTTTCGGACGGATTGCTTCCTCCGGCTGCTGCGTCGTTTCCGACTGCGTGGTGACTTCTGCTGCCTTTTCTTCTGTATTCTCTGTTGTCACTTGTTCCTGATTCATAATTTTTCCTTTTCCTAATCTATCATAAGCAATTTCTATGTGCTGCGCACTCTCGAAATTGCAACCAATATTCGTATTCCGGACTGTCGTCCTTCATACTCATATTGTTTTACTCCCAACATAGAAAACATCCTTTACCTGCAAGCAGTCACGGATGTTTTCTATGGGTGAGTCTTATATCATTACTTTCTTACCAGGTACTTTCTCATATCGATCGCGCAGGCAACCAGAATGATGAGTCCTTTGATCACATACTGCATGTTCATGTTGATGGACAGGAAGTTCAGTGCTACGAAGATGATTCTTAAGAGAAATACACCAAGTACGACACCACTGATTTTACCGGTACCACCTACGAAAGAGACACCGCCGATAACGCAAGCTGCAATGGCATCACACTCGTAGTTCAATCCGGTATTTGCTGTGTTGGAACCGATACGGGAAGACTCGATGAAACCGGTCAGACCGTACATGGCACCTGCCAGTGTATGTACTAAAATGGTGGTTTTCATTACGTTAACACCGGATACCTTTGCTGCTTCGGGATTGGAACCTACTGCAAACATGTTCTTACCGAAGGTGGTCTTGTTCCAGATGAACCACATGATAACAACGATCAAAGCTGCCAGCCATACATAGTTGGGAATGGCGATTCTCGCGCCGCCGGCATTGAAGGAGATCACGCTTCCCTTTACCACATCGTTGAAGTGCTGATCCAGACCGGACAGAGGCTGACCGTTATTGCCGTTGATCATGATGTACATTAACAGTAGGCCGTATACGATCAACTGGGTAGCCAGAGTTACGATGAAGGGATGCAACTGGAATTTCGCTACGAAGAAACCGTTGACCCATCCCACGATACCACCGACCAACAGTACGATCAGGATCACCAGAGGGATCGGAAGTACCGGAAGGTTCGGGAACATCTTGGTGGCATAAGTCACGGACTGCATCAGGGATGCCGTGATACATGCGGTCAGTCCTACCACACGTCCTGCGGACAGGTCGGTACCGGTCAATACGATACATCCCGCAATACCACAGGCAATGGGAAGGTTCGCCGCGGACAGGCTGATGATGTTGACAATGGAAGCCGCCGACAGGAAATTGGAGTTCTGGATGTAAGTGTAAATAATTGCTACGATCAGCAGGATGTATAAGGCATTGTTAAGTAAAAATTCTTTCCAATAGGTCTTCTTGTCTCTGCTGTCCAGCTTCTTGTAGTCTGCAAAATTTTGCTTTACGCCGTTAATTTTATTCTGAATTGCTTTGCCGGGATTCATACGCATATCCTCCTATACATATTTTGCAGCAAGAGACATGATCTCTTCCTGTGTCGTATTTTTGGCATCTACTTCTCCTGCCAGCTTACCGCCGCTCATGACAAGAATTCTGTCACATACACCCAGCAGCTCCGGCATCTCCGAAGATACCATCAGGACAACTTTGCCCTTATTGGCCAGATCGATGATCAGCTGGTAGATCTCGTACTTTGCACCTACGTCGATACCTCTGGTAGGCTCATCCAGCATCAGCACCTCCGGCTCTGTGAGAAGCCATCTGCCGAGGATAACCTTCTGCTGGTTACCACCGGACAGTGACCGGATCTTCGTCTTCTGGGAAGGTGTCTTGATATGCATGGCATCAATGGCCCATGCAGTGTCCTTCTCCATGGATTTATCACTCAGATAAAATCCTGCTTTTTTATGTTTCTTCAGACTGGAGATCACCGTGTTCTCCCGGATATTCAGGATTCCGAAGATACCGGTGGCACGACGTTCCTCCGTCAGAAGTGCAAAACCGTTTTTAATGGACTCTCTGGCATTGCGGTTTCTGACCTCTTTGCCGTCCAGTTTGATCACACCGTCTTTTCTGGTGGCCACACCGAAGATATTCTCCAGTGTCTCCGTTCTGCCGCTGCCGTCCAGTCCGGCCAGACCTACGATCTCACCCTTTCGAGCCTTAAAGGATACATCCTGCAGCAAGGAATATCTCGCGCTTAAGTGTTCTACCTCCAATGCCACTTCACCGGGCTTGTTGGTCTTGGGCGGGAACTGGTTGGTCAGTTCACGGCCTACCATCAGTTTGATGATCTTTTCTGTAGTCAGGTTCTGTGCAGGCTCTGTTGCGATCCAGGTACCGTCACGCATGACGGTGACTTCATCTGCGATCCGCAGGATCTCTGCCATCTTGTGAGAAATATAGATAATACCGCATCCTCTGTCACGAAGCATATTGATGATCTTGAACAGATGCTCCACTTCTTCTTCCGTCAGGGATGAAGTAGGTTCGTCAAATACAAGGATCTTACTGTTGTAGGATACCGCTTTCGCGATCTCTACCATCTGCCTTTGTGATACCGGCATCGTACTCATGATTCTCTTGGGGTCTACAGCGATCCCCAGTTCTTCAAAAATCTTGTTGGTGTCTTCCAGCATCTTGTGCTCGTTGACCATAATGCCTGCTGTCATGGGATAACGGCCCAGCCAGATATTATCCATGACATTTCTCTTCAGTGCCTGATTCAGTTCCTGGTGAACCATGGCCACTCCATTATTCAGTGCTTCTCTGGAATTTTTGAAATTGACTTCCTTGCCTTCCAGTTCGATCTTGCCTGCATCCTTACTGTAGATGCCGAACAGACACTTCATTAAGGTGGATTTACCGGCGCCGTTCTCTCCCATGAGCGCGTGTACCGTTCCTTTTTTTACGGTAAGGGATACATGATCCAGTGCCTTTACGCCGGGGAATTCCTTGCATATGTCTGTCATCTGAAGTAATACTTCCTGTCCCATACGCATCCTCCTATACATAAAGAGCGGCCGCCGCCAGATGCAGCAGCCGCTTCTTTTATTTACTTGTTATTCAGATCATTCTCCGGTGTAAGTAGCGTAAGGGATGTAGATCTTGTTGCTAACCTTCTCAGAGATGTTGAAGCTGTCGGTATCTGCCATCAGATCCTTGCCAGCCTGGATGTTCTTAGCCAGGTAAGCAATACCGTTTGCCATACCTTCTGCATCCTGCTTGATGGTACCGGTCATCTTGCCGTCTGCGATCAGCTGCTTGGCTGCGTCAGTTGCATCAACACCGAATACAGGAATGGTGGTGCAGTTGCCATCGCCTAAGTTGTAGCCCTTGTCATTCAGAGCGGAGATAACGCCTTCAGCCATACCGTCGTTGTTGGCAATGACCAGCTCGACCATGTTGTTGTTGACCGAGCTGCCGAGCATATCGGTCAGCACATAGACGGTGTCGTCCGCGTTGAACGTGGCGATCAGAGCCTCAACCTTATTGGTGATGGGCTCCTTGTCGTCACGAGCAAGCGACACGACGTGGACGTTCGACACGTCGCCGAGAACCATCTCGAGCGTGTCTTTGGCGCCTGCGGCCAGGCCGCCATGAGATGCGAGAATGATCTGATTCATCTTGCCTCCTCCTTTTCGTTATGGTCATTATAACGTCTTATACGTTGCCTATATTGCTAATTAGTATAAAGACCGTTCGCGGGTGAAAATCGACCGTTGACGGGTTTAACGTACTTGAAACGTTGGGGCCGGGTAGGCCGGCGCCGGCTGGATAACCCCAGGTCAGACCCTGCGCGCAATCCTCTATCGCACGAAGTACCAGGGGCTTTCCTGCACGGTGGGTTCCAACGCGATGCCGGTGCGTTCCTTAAACAAATCCATGTCCTGAGATTTTTCGGTCCACCACGCGTTGGGCTTAAAGGTCATGCTCTCAATGACATGACCGACAAACATACTGTTGCGCAGCTTGGAGAAGTCGGTGTTCATGATCAGGATGGACGCGAGCACCAGCATCAGTGCCAGAAGCAGTGTGACGATCCGTTTCATTTGAGAGTTCCTCCTTTAATTTATCCTGATTTCCCGGATCAGGGAAAACAAAGAACAAAAGCAGCTGCGCATTTGCGCATCTTTGATCGTTTTCGCGTTTAGAGCTTTGTTTGGGATAATGCCGCATACTGTTTTCTGCTTGGGATTAATATCATCATACCGGGAAGCATTCGCTTTGTCAAGGATAATTTTATAAATAATATCCCGATTGGCAACCAGATAACACAAAAATGCGGGGAAAACAGCGTCTTCCCCGCATTTTGATTGACTGTGTTTGATTGTGATTAAAAAGCCGGATTTAAATGAGAATCTCGTCAATGGCCTTGCCATCGGCATCGGGCAGCTCCACGCCCAGGATCTTGGCGTAGGTGGGCGCTTCATCCACGATGGGGCGGCGCGCCACATGCACGCCAGGCTTGATATCCGGGCCAAAGGCCAGCAGCGTTGGCTGCGGGCCCTTATCGGGATTGTGGCCATGGGTGGCGCGGCCAAACTTGTAATCGCTGTTGGTGGCCGGGCGCACGAAGGGGCGCCGCCAGTCATTATTAAAGGAAGAATAATCGTCGGTCTCGATGACGAAGGAGAACTTGCCGCTCAGGCCTTCCTCCGCCATGACCTCCTCGGCGGTATACACGCGGGAGAAGCCATACAGGCCGTCGTCGCACATCTCCTTGAGGATCGCGTAGGTCTTATCATAATCAGCCTTGTTTTCGGGATGCTTCAGATAAATCTGAGCGGACAGGCCGGTGGACTTGGCCATGGCCACATAGTCCGCCACCTCGCCGTCCGCGCCCACGGTGATCAGGCCGCGCTCGGCCAGCAGGGCGTTGATGGCGATCACGCGGGTGATGTTGATCTGGCCATGGTCGCTGACGATGAAGATATCGGTATCATTCTCGATGCCCGCGTCCTTGACGGCCTTGAGCAGCTCGCCCAGCCACAGATCCACCTCATGCAGGGCATGGGTGACCTTGGTGGAGAAGATGCCAGTCTGATGGCGATAGGCGTCGATGTTGGCGGGATGGATCATCAGCAGTCCGGGCTTGAACTCGCGGATCATCGCGCAGGCGCAGGCGTTTACAAACAGATCGCCCTGCGGATGCTTGCGGTGCATGCCGTCCACCAGGTGCATGTTGGGCTTGACGATCTTTTCAATCACCTCAGGCGAGGAGCCGGAAGCGGCGAAGCACTCCAGCGTGGTTTCCTCGGGGGTCTGCGGCCAATACTCGTCTACCAGATAATCGATATTGGGGTGCTTGCCCGTAACCGGCCAGAAAACGGCGGCGGTGGTCATGCCGGCCTGCTTGGCCGCGTCAAAGATATCGCCCACCTGGACGGAGGAATTGAAAAACTCCCAGTTGGAGGACAATTCGCCCAGGATGGTCTGCTCGTTGTTGATGATGCCGTGCTTGCCGCAGTACGCGCCGGTGCGCATGCTGGTGTGGTTGGGATAGGTGATGGTGGGATACACCGAGCGCACGCGATCGACGAACGCGCACTTATCCCAGATGCTGCCAAAGCTGGGCAGCTGACGCAGGGTTTGCAGATCCTCGTAAACCATGGCGTCTTCCGAAATGACGATCAGATGCTTTGCCTTGCCCATATGCAAGACCTCCTTTTTCTTTGGCTTATTGCGCCGGTTGATTCTGTTCATTCAGAGACGACTGGTAATCCGCCAGCGCCTCATACGCGCCCTTCATGTTGGGATACAGGGCTTTATACACGGCCAGGTGCTTTTGATAGGCTGCCACCGCGGCGGGATCGGGCGTATATTCAAGGCTGAAATGAATCTGCCGCGCAGCCTGCGCAAAATCCTGATACCAGCCGATGCCCACGCCCGCGGCAAACGCCGCGCCCAGCGATGTGGCCTCGTGCGGGGTGGCGTGAACGCGCACCTGCGCATCAAACATATCGGCGGCCATCTGCCCCCACAGGCGGCTCTTGGCCCCGCCGCCGATGAGCGTCATGCGGCGCACAGGCAGGCCGTTTTCGCCCAGGATGTCGCCGCACATGTGCAGCGACTGCATCACGCCCTCGTATACCGCGCGGGCGATGTGCTGCGGGCCATGATACAGGGTAAAGCCCATCAGCGTGCCCGATACCTTGGCCGTCCACCAGGGCGTGCGCTCGCCCATCAGCGTGGGCAGGTACATCACGCCCTGCGCGCCCGCCGGAGCCGTGCGCGCCAGCGCCTCAAGCTTTGCAAAGTCGCAGTCCGCCGCGCGGGTGCCGGGATAGATCAGGTTTTCAATCGCCCAGTTGGACGCGGCCGAGCCGCACTGCACCGTGCCGCACACATTATAGCACGTTTCGTCCAGATCGAAATAGTTAAATAGCCGCATTTCGCGGTCGATGACGGGTTTTTTGCTCATGGAGCTGACCCAGGCGGAGGAGCCGATGTTCATATAGGCGTCCCCCACCACATGCTGACGCGCGCCATGGGCGGCGCATGCGCCGTCGCCCGCGCCGATGGCCACGGGCAGGCCCTGCGGCAGCCCCGTCAGGGCGGCGAACTCCGCGCTCAGCGTGCCCGTCACATCGGTGGAGGCGTGAAGCTCGGGCATCTTGCCGGCATCCACCCCGGCCTCGCGCAGGATATCCCACGCCCAGTCACCCGTGTGCATGTTCAGGCAGTTGCACAGGGAGGCGTCGCTGCGGTCAGTGCGGCCGGGCAGGCCGGTAAAGCGGCCGTAGAGATAATCCTTGATGTTGACAAATTTCCACGCCCGCCCGTACACCTCGGGGCGGTGCTGGCGCAGCCAGATATACTTGGGCAGGCCCGAGTGCACGTCGATGCGGTTGCCGGTGACGGCGTAATAATCCCGCAGGGGAATGGCCTTTCGCAGCTGCTCGGTCTGCGGCTCGGCGCGCAGATCGGAGTGGATGATATTTTCATGCAGGGCTTCGCCCTTTTCGTCGATGGGGATGCAGCCGTTCATCGTGCCGGAAAAGACCAGCGCGCATACCTGCTCCGCGGGCACCTTTTCCAATACAATACGAATGGCCCGAAGGGCAGCGTTCAGCTGCTCTCCGGGCTTCTGCTGTGCCCAGCCCGAAAAGGGATAATAGGTGGGGTACGCTTCCACGGCGCTGCACGCGGCCTCCCCCTTGGGGGAGAAGGCCGCGCACTTTACGCCCGTGGTGCCTGCGTCCAATGTGAGAATGTAGGCCTCGTCCATATCCTTTGTCCCTTTTCAGCGCACTTATTCGGCTTTCCAGTTGGCCAGCACGTAATCCTCGGCCGCCTTGCACCACAGGCCGTTATTGGCCTTGCAGATTTCATCCAGCTTGGCAAAGCGCGGATCGGTTTCGCCCAGCCTGCCAAAGTCCTCGATGGCGGTCAGGGGCATTTCCACATGGGTGTAGATCAGCTTTTTGCCGCCGGGGATGGAGGGCAGGTTCAGCGTGGTTTCGCCCGCGCAGTTCAGGCCGCCCACATGCGTGACCATCACGGCGGGGTGGATGCGGTTGGCGGCGGTCAGCGCCAGGGATTCAAGCATATCGGCGGTGTTGCCGCCGGTGGTGCCGATAACGTGGGTGGAGTTATAATGCACGTCGTAGTAATTGAGCCTTGCGCTGAAGGTAGGATCGGTGGGGCCGGCGAAGAAGCTCAGGCAGCCATCGCGGCCCAGGATATCGGAGGCCATTTCCACCACGGGCGTGATGGGGGCGTAGGCGAACACGTCGTCATAGCCGCCGCCGCTGATCTTGCGCAGGTACTCGGCCGCGTTTTCCATATTGGCGGTGTTAACAAAGCGCCGCTCCACGCCGCTGTTCTTGGCGTCTTCCTCGGTGAACAGCTCGCGCGCGCGGGCCAGGCGGGCTTCGTTGATATCGGTCACCACCAGCATGCTGGGACGGCGATCGCCGTGCAGGGTGTAATCGATCATGCCCAGACCCATGGGGCCTGCGCCAGCCAGGATGGCCATCTTGCCGCCCTCCTTGATGCCCATATCATGATGGTACACGCCCATCTTGGTATGGAAGGCCGCGTGGGACGCGCCGATGGAGCAGCTCATGGGCTCGGCCAGAGAGGCTTCAAAGTAGGCGTCGCCCTTATACTCAAACAGGCAGCCCAGCTCCATCACCTCGGAGGGGATGATGGTGTAGGTGCAGTCGCCGCCAAAGTAGGGATAGCTGTAGCCGGGGGACCACATGGTGCCCTTGTAATTGAGGGCGGGCTGCAGGGTGAACTTCATGCCGGGCTTGAACTTATCCTGGTGGTTCTTGCCAACCTTGACGATATTGCCCGCAAACTCGTGACCCATGATCACGGGGTTTTCATGCACGTTCTTGGGCACGCGCTTATGCTTTTCGCCCAGCATGGCGCACTTGTAGGTGGACATGCAGATGCTGTCGGAAATCACTTCCGCCAGAATTTCATCGTCCGTAATTTCGGGCAGCTCAAATTCCTCGGTACGCAGATCCTTGGCGCCGTACAGGCGCAGAGCCTTGGTTTTCATGGATGATAAACTCCTTCCAATTATATAATCACGTTACAGGGTTTCGATTTCCACCTTGGGCAGCAGCTCGCGCACGGTATCCATGGAGGCGGCCTGCGTGCCCGAGCACATCACCGTGGCCGCGCTGACGGCCATGGCCAGGCGGCAGGTATCGATGAAGGACATGCCCGTTTCCACCCCGTGGCACAGGGTGGCCATCATGCTGTCGCCCGCGCCCACCGTGCTGAGCACCGGCACCTTCAGGCCCTTGCCGCGCAGCGTCTGATCCTTGCGCACAAACAGCGCGCCGTCGCCGCCCAGGGAGACGACCACCGTTTC
>ERZ780207.1425-NODE-1425-length-20387-cov-27.838875_pt1 | contig 20387 bp, 19 predicted proteins | sample MGYA00510977_ERZ780207 | MGnify/ENA primary metagenome ERZ780207 (study PRJEB29588, sample SAMEA2151383) | human gut metagenome | biome: human gut; feature: human-associated habitat; material: faeces | place: Denmark | collected 2008/2010 ... | reverse complement strand
TACAGGCGGTACATTACAAACCGCTACAAGAGGTACATTTATCCCGCTATAATCAGAGCTTATTGATAAGATGGAGCGTATTCAACAGCTGGAGTACGAAAGTGCAGCACGTTTCAATCATCTTCACACAATTGGGAAGCATATAGAGGATGTATTAAGGGAAAGCATAGGTACTGATGCAATCAAGGCTGTAATGCCTGAAAATAAGGATGATGTAATTGTGGCAGATGATATACAAGACGGCCAAGACATTATCATTAACCTGAAAGTCAACGGTGATTGGAAGGAAATCTACTATATTGAGGTTAAGAGTAAGTGGGACTTCAGTATTGAGCCCGCTCACATGAGTACAAGACAAGTCAGAATGGCTAGTCTCCATTCTGACAAATATGCCCTGTGTTGTGTAGACTTGAGACCTTATAAGAATGAGGATTTGGCTAACCTTCCCAAAGATAAGATTCTTGGTGCAACCAAGGTGAAGATGGATATTGGACGCACTTTGTTCCCGTTAATGTCTAACATTTTGGATGCAGAAAAGCAGTCCGATGATGTGCAGATAAAAATCTCAGAATACAGGAGTAATATTTCAGCGAAAGTGTTTGAACAAGGAGAACCGTTTGGGGCTCTGATTGCCAAAATAGAAGAGGTGGCAAGGATTGAGCTGAACAATTAAAGCGGTGGCTTAGGCACATGGTGCTGCCGCTTTCGCGGCTGCACCATGTGCGTGGGGAGCGGAAGTAATGTGCCGCGTACAGCGCGGCTCTTTACGAAGCGGAGGATAATGTGATCAAGAAAGAAAGGAAAAATGATCTATCGATTGAAAATTCCGGGAATTTTGGATTGAAAATCTTGGGATTTTTGAGGTGGAAATGAAATAATTTTTGAAAAACTACGGCCAATTAAAAAAAAAGCCGTACTTTTGCAAACCGAAAGATTCGTAGTAAAACTGCATAATGGAACAAACTAAGGGAATACTGACACCGCGCGATATTGACGAAGAGGGGCGATACTACTTTGTGCGTAAGGCAATGGACGCGGGCAATGTAGTGCGGCTGAAGAATGGCGTATACGCGACGCAGGAGGGGCTTGCCAACACGATGGTTGACGTGGAGCGCATAGTCCCTGGGGGGGTGCTTTGTCTTTATTCAGCTTGGGAGTATTATGGCCTGACAACACAATTGCCGGGTTCGATTTATGTGGCAGTAGAAAAGCACAGGAAGGTGGTGGTGCCTGATTTCCCACCAATAATCCTTTGCTACTGGGAGCAAAAGTATTATGAGATGGGGATTGCGGAGGCTGATGTGGCGGGCTGTAAACTACACATTTACGACATAGAACGTTCTGTGTGCGATGCGGTGCGGTTCAGAAACAAGGTGGGAATGGATGTTATGACAGAGATTCTGCGTGCTTACCTGAGACGCAAAGATAGGAATATTGCACGGCTTACAGAGTATGCCGGGAAGATGCGCATTGGCACAAGAATGACACAATATCTGAATGTAATGGTATAAATGCTATGGGAGACTTAAAGAATTACGGTAAATCAAACAGGGATAAGCTATTGAATCTGGCCAAACAGACGAAGGGTACAGATTATAACATGATATTGCTGCGTTTTGTGCAGGAAAGGTTTCTGTATAGGCTCTCGTTGAGTGCTTACAGGAAGAACTTTTTCTTGAAGGGGGGTGCACTGCTGTTTGCTTACGACAGGTTTGCGGCCCGTCCGACGCGTGATATGGACTTTTTAGGTGACCATATAAGCCGTGACAAGGAGAATATCAAGCGTATCATGCTGGAGATATGCAGTATAGCGTGCGAAGAAGACGGCGTGACATTTGAGTGTGGTGAGGAGGAAATTTGGCTGGAGGACATTACCGTTGAAAAGGAGTATAACGGAACGCGTGTGCATATGATGGCACATATGGATACGATAGTGCAGCCGTTCTCTATTGACGTTGGTTTTGGCGATGTGATTATCCCGCAGCCTGTGGATTTGGACTATCCGTTGTTGCTAGAGGATTTGCCTGAGGTGAATGTGGCGGCTTATTCGTTAGAGACGGTGGTGGCTGAGAAGTTCCAGACGATGATAGACCGTGGGACTATCAACAGCAGAATGAAGGACTTCTTTGATGTGTACACGATCTTGAAGAGCGGAAAGGTAGATAACGGGTTGCTGAAGGAGGCCGTGGTTGAAGTGTTTGCGAATCGCGGAACAAATGCAGATCCGGACAGTGTGGTGTTTAGTGATGGTTTTGCAAAGGACCCGATGCGCCAGACTATGTGGAAGGCCTATCTGAAGAAGATAAAGTATAAGGGTGAACTGCCGTTTGCTGATGTGATTGGGGTAGTTAAAGAGGTGTTACGGCCGATGATGGGGTGAGGAAGAAATCCATAATTGTATCCAATAGGTTTTCCAATATGAATATCTTAGACGCAAACATAGGTTCCGCCAAGGACAATATGAGTAGCCCCGTGCACAACTGGTATAAGTTCACGGCTGGCTTCTCATATAAGTTTGTGGACATCATATTGGAGGACTACAGAGGACAAGACATAGTGGTTTATGAACCCTTTGCGGGCTGCGGAACCACGTTGGTGGAATGCCAGAAACTGGGCTTTCGCTCCATTGGAAACGAGAGCCAGGAACTGATGTGCAACGTGATTCATGCCAAACTGAACTGGACGCTGACCAAACAGCAATTCACTCGCGCTATAAACAATATAGGAAAATACGTTGAGGAGAATAAAGGCACAGCGAAAACTGCCGCTAAGTTCCATCCGTTGCTTGTAACGCTTTATGATGAGCCATCATTACGGGAACTTTATTGCATCCGCGATGGAATAAAACTACTGCAGAACAAAGAGGTGCAGCAGTTCTTTAACCTTGCGCTGAGTCAAACATTACACAAAGCGGCTATCCACCCAATAGCAGTGCCCTATATCTCACGCTCCAAATTCTTGGCTGACTCAGGCAAGGCTTGGGAAAAGTTCCAGATGATAGCGGGCCAGATGTATGATGACATGCAGATGATGCCGCACCATGAGCAACTGGCTACGGTGTATAACTGGGATTCGCGCGTGAAGAACGAAGCCGTGTCAGATGCCTCCTGTGGTCTGTGTATCACCTCGCCGCCATATCTGAACAATCTGGACTACGGTGAAGTGAGCAAGGTACACAGCCACTTCTTTGAGATGACCAACGACTGGAACGACATCACAGAGAAGGTGCGACGTAAACTGGTGACAGGAGCCACCACACACTACCGCGACACAGAGTTTGTGATGGAAGAGTTTGCCAAGAAGGAGTTTGCCCAGCGAAACCCAGACACCTTGGAGAAACTGGTGGAATTGTATGACCGCATCAAAGCCAACGCGAAACAAAGGAAAGGAAAGAAAAGTTTCCATATCCTGATGATGCATTATTTTGAAGATATGTACCATGTGCTGAAAGAAATGCGCAGGGTGCTGCGGGAAGGCTCTGAAGCGTATTTGATATTGGGTGATTCCGCTCCGTATGGCATCTATGTGCCCACCACCCAAATATTGGGAGACATTGCACTGAGCGTAGGTTTTGCGGAGTACAGCATCCACAAGATCCGTTCACGTGGCGACAAGTGGAAAACCTTGAAGAACCGGCATAATATTGCGTTGTCGGAGAACATATTGATACTGAGATGACGGGCAGGAAAGTAGATATAAGCAAGGCGGAGGCTGTATATCTGAATATGATTACAGATGCTGAAGCTTGGGGCATCATCCACAAAGGATGGTCACTGTCATTTGTGTATTCCTTCAGAGAATTGAGGGATGTATTTCTAACATTCCAAAAATACGGCCAGCGTGATATTTCAGTAATGGAGTTCTCAAACAGGTATGTTAAGGGCAGGATACCCTACGAGAAAAAGCCATGGGATGAGAAAGGTAGGAGAGTGCTCGAAATCAAGAATGCGCTGATAAATTTTGGTTTGATGGAGAAAGACTCCCTAAAATGCAATCCGGGTGTTTTTGAAGTGATTGAACCAGGTTCTCCACTGTCCGAAGCGGATTTACAAGTGTTTCGTGAGATATTCTTTCATTATTTCAGATTCTTGGAGTATTCCTCGCTGTTTATTTCACCGACAATGAGTACGCCGGATAAACTTACACTGACAGAAAAACATGTGTTAGAAGATAGCCGTGCGGTGTTTTATTATGGTTCAGACGGGGGGCGTGTAGATACGTTTTTTTATGACTTAAAGAATCCGGAAGAAGTATACAAATTCCCGGTGTCTGAGGAAAAGGGGACTGTAAAAGGCGGATTTATGCGTTTTTGGGATGTCTTTCTTTCATGGGCAAAGCAGTTGGATTTGATTGCCCGTCTGAATATGAAGAGCCAAGATATTACATTGTCTAAAGGAGAGGCTTTCAGAGCTTGCTATTTCATTAACCCTAACTGCAGGGTAAGTGTGCAGGAGGTCTTAGATTTGAAGTTTAAACGACAGCTTTTGATAGATATTTCTAATCTTGTGATGGAGATTTGTCTTCACTATAGATGCCGCATTGATGAGGCACAACAGGCTGTTATAGATTTCTATTTGGAAAACACAGAGAGAGTTTCATTGATAAGAACCTCAGAGATATTCATTAAAGAGAGAGAGTTGATAGATCGTGACCGAATTTTATACCCGAATTATAAAGGTAGTTTTGTTTCACATATAAAATTGCGCAGCTATGAGTGAAGATTATAAGGGGCTGGAGGATATTCTGAAACTGGAGCCCGAAGTGAATAAGTATGCGCCTTGGGGAATTGAATTTAATCCTATCCCCAGGTCTGGTACATCAAACATCAATAGCAGTGATAGGGTAAGTATTGCACTTGCACCGCTGACCCCGAAGGTCCAGAATGAAGTTATTCGCTTCATTAAGGATTCGCTCACGCCGAATGAGTTTGATAAGAGCGACCAATTTATCAGTGCAACGATAGTAGGAGACTACGGAAGCGGAAAAACCCATCTACTGATGTATGTGAGGGCGATGCTGAATCAGATAAGAGACAGCCATAAATTCCTTAAGCCATACTGTATCTATGTGGATAATCCGGGAGGCTCTATACTCGAGTTTATAGGTAATATTATCAGCAAGATCGATGAGGAGAATATGCGGAAATTTGTATGGAATCACATCATTGAAGTCATTATGGCTGATGAAGATGTGAAGAGCAAAATCAAGTATATGGCTCCTACACAAGGGATGTTGTTCCAGGGAGAAGGGGAGTCTCCAGATCCGTTCAATGAAGCCAATACTACCAGTTATAAGAAATTCCTTGACGCTATTTTGAGGAATATATCATCTGCCAACAAAAAGAAGTTTGATAAATATTTCGGTGAACAGGTAAGACACATACTTGAAGAGGACACTCAAGATTCTACTGTTGCTTACTATTTCTATGACTTTATTTCGACAGACTTTGGTATCAATAAGACTTGGGAGGCTTTGACTAGCGGTAGCCTTAGACAAATGTCGGGGAAGGAGTTCGCGGTTATAAAATACATCGTCAAACTACTTAAACGCGAAGGCTTTTCGCATGTGTTTATTTTGATTGATGAGTTTGAGGATTTAACTGCAGGCCGTCTGTCTAAGGCGCAGTTGGATAATTATGTACATAACTTAAGGACACTGCTTGACCAGCATCGTGAATGGTGCTTACTGTTTGCAATGAATCCTTTGGCTCTGGATAGGCTGAAGAAAGTGTCACCTCCATTGGCTGACAGAATCTGCGTAAGACTGATAGAATTAGACAACCTTAATGTAAATGAGGCTGCCAGCCTTATAAAGAGCTATTTTAATTTGGCGGATTACAAGGATGACATCCCTTTAACTCCGGAGGCTTTGGCGTATATTAATGAAATATGTGATGGCAATGCTCGTAGAGTATTGAAGATTACATTCACTCTTTTTGAAATCGCTGCTGACAAAGGTGTTAAGCTTCTTGACAAAAAGTTCGTAGAAAATAACTTACCTGCATTCTGATATGGAAACATGGTCTGCTGAATTGGAGAAGTTCCGTGTGAACTTCTTCTTAGATACGAATATCCTGTGTTATCTGGTAGATGATACGTATCCGACATTAACTGCTTTTATTAAAGCATTAGGACAGATGCCGGTGGTAAAGTTATATTCATCAGAATATGTGCTTGCTGAATTTATTGGGGTTAGGAAGCAAGAAGGTTATTTTCAGGAAACATTAGATAGGGCCGGCAGAGACGGAAGAAAGGTTAATGTATCCAGTTTTTTGAAGGACAACAAAAAATACGAAATCCCCAACTACCCTTATAATGATTTAGCTGAAGCCATTAAAAATCATGTTGGAGATGAGGTGGATCAGATAACCGGAGATTTTAATATACAGTTTAGCTGTAATTTTAATGAAAATCTTCTTGTCCCAATGATGAAAGTTTGTCTTTCGACTAAGGTGTCAAGAGAAGATAGTTTGGTTTTGGTGTCGTCAATATACAAAAACAGCACAGAAAAAATCTCTGAGGATGTAATTATTCTTACTAATGATGGTGATTTTGAGAGATGGACTCAGGAATCAAAAGAGATTATCACCAGTGTACTTCAAGATTTTGAGGTGAATTTACCTTATGTTGAGCATGTATCAAAGATTGGTACAATCATTCCTACAGGAGGTCAAAAGAACTTATATAATGAAAACGTCGAAAACGCTGAGGAATTAGCAATTGATTATATTACCAGAATTCTTCTTTGGAAATACAAAGATCATTATATTGGTAACACTATTGTGAGAATATGTCCAAATCCTCCGGCTGGACTTATAGCTTTTATGCCCAAAAGGGCATTAACAGAAGCAAACCAGTATTTGATAATCTTAGATAAAAAACTACGGTTTGTTTACTGCCCGCAACCCAAATCGGTCTTTTATCACAGAGGTTCACCGATTTCATCACCATATAATCCTGAAGGCGGGAATAGTATAGTGACGTTTGTATGCAATGAAACTAACGAAGAGGTGTATAATGCTGTAAAAGCCGAGGGGAATCTGATTTTTGTCCATCCAGATGCAATCTAAAAATAGCCGCCTCGAGAGAGGCGGTTTTCTTTTGGGTAGACGCTGATCGCTTTAGCCTAGGGACTGTCGTGAAATGTTGATATTTTTATAACAAATTGATTGCTAATGTGTTAGAAATTTGATATCTTTGATATGGAAATAAAAATACCTCCAACAGGCCCTGGAAAGCTGAATTTGGAGGTATCGCAAAAATAAATCTGCATGTCAAACGAAATTTAGCTGAAATAGCACCAAACATTGGATTCACGGAGTTCGATTTTTATGACCTTTATAGGTCGACATTTGAAAAGAGTGAGTTGGGCAGGATAAAGAAGTTGCTTCCTCTTCGTGAGATGGCGGAGAACTTCGGTCTGGTAAGCAAAAGTATGAGACCGAAACTGGGACGCAAGTCATACTTCACACCGGAAGGTAAGGTTGCTCTGATGTTCCTGAAGATGTACACGGGTCTCAGTTGCCCGAAACTGATGGAGCAGTTGAACGGCAACATTCACTACCAGATGTTCTGCGACGTGATAATAGATCCGGCGAGGCCGTTGACGAACTACAAATTGCTGGATGATATTATGATGGAACTCGCCGGAAAGTTGAAGATCCAACAGCAGCAGGACCTGCTTGCAGAGATGTGGAAGCCATACATGAAGGATCTTGACACGATGTACACGGATGCGACCTGCTATGAGAGCGATATGAGGTATCCGACGGATCCGAAGCTGTTGTGGGAAGGGATAGAGAAGAGTTACGCGACGATGTGCGAGTTGAGCAAGAGGCTGGGAATCCATCGTCCGAGAACAAAGTTCATTGACGTTCAGAAGGCGAACCTGACATACAAGAGGCAACGCAGGCATAGCAAGAGCCAGACAAGGAAGATGACTCGCAGGCTGCTGGAACTATTGGGCAAGATATTGAAAGAGATCCGCAAGACGGAACGTGCCCATGAGAACGCGCAGAGTCTGCTGACATCCAGGGAGAAAGGTGATTTGGAAATCATCACGAAGATGTACCGCCAGCAGAAGAACCACTTCCGGAGCAAAGATTGTCGCGAGAGCATACCGGACAGGATAGTGAGCATCAACAAACCGTATGTGAGGCCGATAGTGAGAGGCAAGGAAGTGAAGAGCGTTGAGTTTGGAGCGAAGGTGAACAACATACTGGTCGACGGAATCTCATTCATCGAGAAACTGTCCTTCAATGCCTTCAATGAGGGTACAAGGCTGATACATTGCCTGAAGATGCATAAGCGGTTGTTCGGAGTTGAAGCAAAGAAAGTGGGAGGAGACACCGGTTATGCCGGAACCGACAACAGAGACTACTGCAAGGAGAACGGGATACAGACGTCGTTCGTGAAAAGAGGCCGTCCATTCTCAGAGGAGAAGAAGGAGAAAGACCTTGTCAAACGGGAACTTGCCAGAGTGAGAGCTACAGCGATGGAAGGCTCATTTGGAACTCAGAAAGAATACTACGGACTTCGAAAGATAGCGGCGAGGATAAAATCGACAGAGATCATGCTAATCTTCTTCGGTATCCACACAGCAAATGTGGTCAACCTTGCAAGACGAGAGTCAGTCCAAGTAGCTCTTGCAGCCTGATGTTTCACGCGTGGAACGTAGCTTTACGGGAGTGGTGGATCCAGATGTGACTAAAAATGGAAAATCGGCCCTGAAACCAGAGCCGATGATATAAAAAACGATGAGTTTGATCGGAAAAATACGGGAGAGTCTGCCGGTTAACTCAAATTGAAGGAATTAAATGATTATCCCTAAAGTAGTTCATCTCCACTTCGTCCAACAGTATTGCAATGCGTTGCCACCGTTCATCCGTTACCTGCTCCGTCCCGGACCTGTCTGGAATAGAGTAATATAAGGTCAATCAAATAAGTAATGAGTTTCAGGGGAGAATGAAAGTGCTTAAACAGCGGATTCTCCGCCCGTGAATCCATCTCCATAACCAGTCTGGAAAGATGCGTGGCAAAAGACTCCTCATCCACCGGCGCCAGCTCCGCCATCAGGTCCCGGATAATCTCCTTCTGGCTCCTGAAATGCTCCTTGGCGTCCATCATCTCCCGATACCCCGCCCTTATGTCCGGATTCTTAAAAATCATACACCACAAAGATACTCGCTTTCTCTCTGATTTTTGTAATTTTGTAGATGTTTGTTTGAACGGTTTAACCTGCTACACTGGGTTTTGAATAACTTGAAACTGAAAAATAAATGGGAAGAAAAACAGCCTCAAAAGAAACTATAGCTAGCCTTATTCAAAATTCTGGCAAAGCAATCGAAGAACTTTACATTGCCCTGAAACAGGATTTTGCCATTCGTGGCGCTCTTGATGAATCAACGCCTCATCTATACTCTGTTACACATGATATTCAGACTGGTATAAGGTTTATCCTTATGGATATTGGGGTGTCGTGCAGAGCTTTATTTCAGACAAATTATGCTTACGAGAAAAGGTTTCACCTGAAAAATGTTCTTGCTTCTATATCAGAGGGCTACAAAGCAATAATGAATTTTGGGAAGTCAAGGAAGTATGCTTTATGGAATTTGCTCGAAGAAGAATTAATCCATATCGGCAACTCGGATTTAATCGATGGCTTTAATAAGATAAAACTTCAGCTCATTGAGTTTGGCGATAACAGGATTGATAAAGATATAAGAGATTTAGCATTGCATTATGATGATGCTATGATTAAGGTCTTTGAGAAAACGGCATCTCTTAATAGTGAAGAGGATACAATGAAACTTCTTTGTGAATTTTGGGCTATACTTCAAGATATGCTCAAGTTCACTTATACTTTAGATGAATATATCCAAGCAAATACAGGATTGTCAAGACCAAATGAAGCAATCAACGTTCAGCTTGATGTTAATCATGAACATAATGTGATTAAGTTGTTGATTGATAATAAAGGGAAATTAGAAACTGCCATATCGACAGTCTTGCCAAAAGCCACAAGTCAATTGGATGATATGGCTAACCACTGTTTTCGATTACAGAAAATAGGAAAGCATATTAAGGAGGAAGCACCTTTTAATATTGAATTCCCTGAGTTAAATAATTTAGAAACACTTGCTAATCATGAGCTATTAATCAGGTTTATGGCACTTGATTTAGCATCAGTTATAAATGCATATCTGCATTCTGATTCCGATATTGAAGCCTCACTAAACCTTAGACGTGTAGTTGTGATCAAGACATCAACATTGGTTCATTTATATGGTTATGATGACAGAGAGCAAGAGAAGTCGGTTTGGAAGAGTATTCGGGGTTTCATTCCTTCAGATGGTGAAACTCTTAAAGCAGAGGAACAGGCAATCCAAAATCTTTTGAGCAAACTGGTTGCTGAATCAGACGATAAGAGACTTAGAGCATCTCTTGTTCATCTGTATGACAATGAAAGTCATAAGAGTAATATTGAAGAAACGCTTGAGAGTGTGGAAATTCTTGATCCTGCAAGGCAAACTGTTGAGATACTGTTGCTAATGGAGATATATAAGAAGATGGAAGCATTCACCAAAAAGTTGATGGATACATTGGCTCAGAACGCACGCCTACAAATAGAAGCCAGCCAAAGGGAGATATTAGATAAAATAACCTTCATGCGGCAGCGTATAGAACAAAGTAATGTTTCCCCAGACATTAAGGACACGTTCCGTCAAATGATGGACAAAATCCAAAACATTATTCTACTATGAACAATCATCAGTGGGGCAAACTTATTAAAGCAAGATGAAGAATGTCCCAACAACAGGGTCAGAGGATAGGTGTTGAACAGAACCATCCATATTCAATTAGCGAATGACACGTATATAAGATTTCAATCAGATAGTTAGAGTCTATCACGCTATATTGAGAGGATTTACTCAAAGAAATTGGTCCTCGAGCGTTGTCAATCCTGCTCAGGGATGCCATAATATGAAATAATCGTGGCAAAAATTGATAATATGCAAATTAATCTCTAATTTTGCCACGTAATTATTGCTGGATATTATAGATGTCATACGTTATGGAAGAAAGACTGATTATTGCAAAAAACATCAAACTGCTGCGTCAGGCAAGCAATTATACTCAGGAAAACGTTGCGTCTTTCTTGGGCATAGGCCGTTCTGCGTACTCAAATTATGAATCCGGAGATAGGGAATTACCTCTATCATGTATGGAGAAGCTCGCCGATTTGTACGGATGCGATGCATATATGCTATATGAGGAAAATGAGAGCGTCATTGAAGATATGCTTGCTACGGCATTCCGCGTTGATAATCTATCACCTGCAGATATGGAACAGATTGCAGCGTTTAAACGCGTGGTGAAGAATTCGCTGATGATGGATACAATGTTGTCGAAATGAAAAAATTGACCATTCTTGAAGCTGAAACTCTTGCTGGCAAGTTTCGTTCTGAGATAGGATTGAGCCAGTATGAGCCTGTTAATGCGAAGACACTGCTTCGTAAGCTTAATATCACGACAATGTACAGACCTCTGTCTGACAATTCCTATGGAATCAGTTGCCGCTCCAAAAGTGGAAAGAAGTTCATTCTGGTCAACAGTAATTCTACCAGGGGACGTCAGCATTTCACAATCGCTCATGAATTGTACCACTTGTTCTATGATGAGAATCCGTCTCCTCATATTTGTCAGGGCGTAGCCACTGGGGAGGAGAAGAATGCCAATATGTTTGCATCCGCATTATTACTCCCGAGGGAAGGTATTCTTTCCATGATTGACAAAGATGAAATCATCCATAGCAAAATAAAGCTTGCAACTGTTCTCAGAATGGAGCAGATGTTTCAGGTCTCCAGGTCAAACCTTCTGCTTCGCCTGAAGGAGTTAGGACTTATGCATGAAAGTCAGGTGAAGGCTTTCCAAGCGATTCCAGTTAAGGGTTCTGCAAGAGAATACGGATATGAGCTGTCTTTGTATGAATCTGGTAATGAGGGTCTTGTAATCGGTGATTTCGGAGAGAAGGCCCGCCTGCTCTATGAATCCGGAAAAATATCTGAAGGGCATTATATCGAGCTACTTAATATGATTACAGATGGGCGACTTATTATTACCAGCTTACCAAAAGTTATATTCGGCACTTCAAAGTCTTGAAAGATTTAGCAAAGGACAAGATTTGTTTGAGAACATTGCATGTATTGATTCTTTCTTATCTGAATTTCGTAATATAACCTTTGTATTACAGAAGTCATTAGCTCACACGGACTATAGTGCTGCTTACGAAGCTTCTCGTGAAAGATTCCTTAAGAATGATGATTGTGCTTGGTTGGTAGAGAAGCGAAATCAGGTTCTTAAAGAGTCACCTTTTGCTTTGGAGAAGACTGTGGAACTCACATTATTCCTCCCAAATGGAGCTGGTGTTTTTTCAACAGAATCATATACCATCGAAGATGAGAAGGACTACTCTGATCTTACAGACATTGTTAAACGCGCGATAGAAGGAATTCCCGCAATTGAAGTGTTCTTCTCGGTTGAATTTATCTATCGTGAAATGGACTCAGAAAGAAACATATTCAATACTATCGATAATGGAATAGATTCTGTTTTAGGTTTATTAGAAGATTTAAATAACACGATCGGTATAGAGGCATCAGTACCAAGAACTGTACTTCTGAAGAAGATTGAAGAACTTCATTTCCATCCCACTCCAAAAGAAGCGTGGTTTGTGGATGACTATGTATATTATCGAAAAGATAACGTGTTCGTAAAAGGTGAAAGATATGAAATTGTAACACCATTCAAAACATCTATTCCATATAATCTTCTATGCGACATGATGCATATTGATTTGAGCGACAATTATATAGAAGATACATTTGAGGCTTTTAAGATGATGAATACTATGGCTTTCAAGCATCAGAAGCGTGTAATGCCTACCATACTCACATTGCGAGAAGATGGCGTATTGTCTATGATGATGTACGATGCAAGTATCAAGACTACTACATATAGAAAGATCAACGACATAGCAGAAGATATAAAATCAGGAACACCTATCGTTGCTTTTTTTTATGTAAGTGAAATGCTTGTTTATGAAAACCTGGATGCCTTTAATGAAGACTATTCGTATAGGTCTCAAGGTAAACATTTCGAAATCTTGTCATTTCATATTGTTACAAAAGATTATTCAAACCTATATTGCATCAGTAGTGAAGCTGTTTCTGAAGGGAAAATTGATTGTAAATTTCCTCGTTTAACCAAAGTAGAGACAGATGACTCTATTTCTTGTATGAATCCCATTGTAGAAGCCTTCAAGAATAGATGAATACAATCAGGTAGTATTTCATGTGTTCGAAAACTATAAAGAATCGATTCAACTGGATAATAAAAGTATAACAATATAAATTTCATTAAACAATGAAAGAGAGAAAGACTATTTACCTCTGCCTTGCTCATATGAGTGAGAACAAGATGGAGGAGAAGTATGTCCAGGAGGCATTTGACACCAACTGGGTGGTTCCTATGGGAGCCGAATGTAAATGCATTTGAGCAGAGTCTTGCGGATTTTGCAAACAGTAAGAATGATGGATCATCTCCCCTTGATAGAAAGGTAGTGTGTCTGTCTGCAGGTACAGCAGCTGTGCACCTGGCTCTGATCGGCTGCGGTGTGCAGGCTGGCGATGAGGTGTGCGTGCAGAGTTTTACCTTCTGCGCATCATCACATCCTATCACATATCTTGGAGCAAAGCCAGTATTTGTAGGATCAGAGGGTGAAACATGGAATATGGATCCGGAGCTTCTGGAGAAGGCAATTCTTGACCGCAAGGAGAAAACCGGCAAGTATCCCAAGGCCATCGTTCCGGTAGCTCTCTATGGTATGCCATATCATATCGACAAGATTCTTGCAATCGCGGAGAAATACGGAATTTCGGTTGTCGAAGATGCTGCCGAAGGAATGGGCTCCCGTTTCAATGGCCAGGTTCTCGGAACCTTCGGGAAGTACGGAGTACTCTCATTCAACGGCAACAAGATGATCACCACTTCCGGCGGCGGTGCCCTCATTTGTCGCAATCCTGAAGAAGCCAATGAGATTATGTGGTATGCTACCCAGGCCCGCGATGCATATCCTTACTATCAGCATACAGCCATCGGATACAACTACCGCATGTCAAACGTCTGTGCCGGTATAGGTCGTGGCCAGATGACCGTTCTCGATGCCCATATAGCTCATCACAAGCATGTGCAGGCTCTCTACGAGGAACTCCTTGCTGATGTTCCTGGTGTTCATATCCATAAGCAGCCTGCAGACCCTCGCTTCGATGCCAACTTCTGGCTCTGTGCAGCAACTCTTGATCCTGAGGTGCGTATCCAAGGGCAGGAGAACGCTTACAAGGAGGTTATCAAGACCGCAGTCGGCGGTGCTGCTGGTGTTATTCACCAGGTTGACTCAGCTACAACCGATTGCCAACCGAATGACAACGTGGAGGCTCTTCGTGTATTTATGCTCGGCAAGAAGATTGAGGCACGCCCAACCTGGAAGCCAATGCATAAGCAGCCTGTTTATGCTGGCGCTCCTGTCTATACCAATGGGGTAGAAGAGGACCTCTTCAAAGTTGGCTTCTGCCTCCCGGCCGGCCCGTATGTTACAGATGATGATGTCCGTTACATTGTGGATTGCATCAAGGAGGCGATTGTAAAATAAAACAAGGGAGCCGTTCGGCTCCCTTGTTTTAGGGTTGTGTGTATTAGTGTCATATTACTGCCGTGCGATGATTTCTACTCATTCCCGACTATCACCGATCAGCGTTCCGGTGACACCTGTTCACTTTTCGGTGGCAATGCACACGGCATCTCGCATATCGTAAGCATTAAACGACAAACCCTACGCTAATTGTTTCATACTATCATTGCTATGTGTTATACAGTAACAAGAACGATTCAGCCTGTTGGCCAAGGAGGTTTCTACACAGAGATCTTTGAGATTCCGAATCAAAAAGGAGAAATCTCTACTCATTGTGTTGTATATGACTGTGGATCAGCGACAAGAGCCGAGCCTAAAAAAAACAATTGAATCGGCATTGTTTGATGATAAAGACCTTGATATCGACATCTTGTTTATCTCTCATTTTGATGATGATCATGTCAATGGTCTGGCAGAACTGTCAAAAAAGCATAGAATTAAACGGATAGTAATCCCTCAGATACATGGATATGAATGGTTTTATATTCTTGAAGACAGTATAAAGAGGGGAACATATCAGCCTCGTGGTAATCTGATAAATAGTTTTCTAAAAAGCATTAGGAACGAGACTTCTCAAAACGAGACTCAGATTATTGAAATAGCTCCTATTGATTCAGAGGAAAGACCAGGTAGAAACAATTATGATGCTCAATCAATTAATGCATTTAATTATCAGAAGTTTTGGCCTAGTGGTTTGGGGTTCTATCCGTTTGAAAAAGAAATAGGATGGTTATACATACCCGTCAATACTGATTATTTCGGTGAAGACCACCCAGGCATTTCGGCGATAACCACCCACTTGAGTTAACTTTCAGTAAGCGTTCACTTCTCCTTCTCCGCCTTGCCTTTTGAAAAATAGGATTCACCTTTGCCGAAATCAAATTTCAAGGCCTCTCGATGTACCGTGGTGTCATGCGTCCATATCCTCACACACGATCAACGGAAGCCCTTGAAGGCTTCGCCGCTTATCGCGGCTGTCAGGCCGGGTGTAACTATGCGAGGGCGTTCGAGAAGGACGGTTATTCGGGCTGGAGCAAATGGCTGAAGAAGAACGGGATAACTGAGTGCGCATGCAATGCCCATGCCCGTCGGGAGTTCGAGGAGTCGAAAGCGGAGGACCCGTTGCCGTCGAGGGTCGGATTGGGGTTCTACACGTTGTTGAACATGGTTGAGCGGTATATCAAGGCTGAGGGGTTGACCGGAAAGCGCAAGAAGGACATCCGGATGGGGCTGGAGAAGCCGATATGGACGGCCTTCGTGTCGTGGGCGTCAGCCGAATATGATCAGCATCCGAAGGGAAGCGCGATATCTGGAGCGTTGGGCTATCTGTTAAAACGGAGAAAGGAACTTATGGCGTATCTGAAGAACCCGATAATGCCGATAGACAACAACGCGTGTGAGCGCGGGTTCAAGCCGCTGGTGAAGGGCAGGAAGACATCCCTGTTCTTCCAGAACCTTATGGGCGCATGGCGCGCGTCGATGATGTACAGCTTCTTTGAGACGTGCGCGATGAATCACCTGAATCCTCAGCAGTGGTTGACGTATGTGTTGAACAACATCAAGACCACGCCGGAGGACCAGTTGCCGAACCTGCTGCCGCAGAACTTTGACAAGAGTCTTCTGAAACTTGTCTAAACAAAAGAAAAACGAATCAGAAAAAATACGGCGAAAGCCTTAAAGGATAGACTGTGCCACGCAGCCTTGGTGTTGCTTGGTCAATATGGGCGTGTAGGGACGGTTACGGTGAAAGCCTCGCGTCATCCTCGGTTTATGGTCAGGACAGGGACACCTGAGTAGTTACAAATACATACGTCCTATATCATTGTGACAACAAAATTGGTAATATATGCCTATGCTACTAAAAGAGATAAAAGACAGAATTCTGAAAATAGTCTATGATAGTGCGGAGCATACTCAGTTGAGTATTGATGATTTTGCGAAAGAAATACCAGAAGCGACCAAGGATCAACTTGTCAAAGCAGGTGATTCTTTGAATCAATCCTCTATGTTTGCCACGTATATCCCGTATATTGGTGGTAGGTTTATTGTTATTGGTTTATCGGCAAAAGGAACTGAATATGTGGAAGAATATCTTTTATCTAAGCAAGAAAAGTTAGTTGACAGTTTGTCAGATACTGATAAATCAATAAAATCTGGGGCCAAATTTGAAATAGATTTTGGAGATGACGATGCCCTTTTGAGTTCTAAGGAAAATATTGATGAAAAAAAGGAGACTTCTTCAACGTACAGTCGAGAATTATTCAAACCTACGGCTAATTCTGATATTCAGAAAGATGCGGATGTTAATCCATGTTTTGGAGTAGGTACTTTGGCGACTTGTTTTGTAAGGTTAGTTGATTCAATCAGCCAGTCAAGTTCTGTAAATGTTTCTATGATGGGGATATTCGCTCCATGGGGAAGGGGCAAAACGTACTTCTTCTCACGTGTGAAAGAAATATTGGATAACCGTAAGGATGCTTTAAAATATTTTGTTGTATCATTTAATGCTTGGAAATATCAAGAGACACCTGCTATTTGGGCATACTTGTATGAAACTATAAAGAAAGAACTATTATGTTGGGGTGGCCATGTGGCCTTCAATGTCTGGCAGAATTTATGGAAACTTCTATGGAGTTTATTCATTTTTGTATGTCCTTTTGTTATTACATGGCTATTTAGAGAAAAACTTCCTTCTTATTCAGAGTTGGTGATAGGCCTATTATCAGTATCTGGATTCATCTTAAAGACAATTTATGATAATGTGGATTCTGTGCAAGATTTTGGACGTAAGGTATTCTCGGGTAAATCCTTTGATAAGGAATTAGGCACTCAATCTGAGATTGAGAAAGAACTTGAGGCTTTGCTTAAATTCAAAATTTCATGTCCTAAGAAAAAGAAAGTTCTGCTGTATGTTGATGACATAGATAGATGTGATTATTATAGAATTATTTCTGTTATAGAATCGTTAAGGACGATTCTTGAAAATCCAAAGATTGGAGAACGCTTGGTTGTGGTGTGCAGCATCGATGTTAACATATTAAAAAGTGCTTTGGTGCAAAAATATAAATTGGCAATCGGTAAAAGTGGATTGAACCTTGCACATGTAGTAAGAGATTAGATTGATAAATTGTTTGTTTCCTCAATCTCACTTCCAAAGTTGAAAGAACTCGATTATATTGAATTCTTGCAAGAATTATCAGGAGTGGATAGTATAGAAATCAGTGGGGCTACTATTACAGTACAATCAAAAGACATATTATCAACAGATGAGCGATCAAACTCCGTCACATCAGACAAACCTACTGCTAATTTGGATATTAAGCGACTGATTGAACTTATAATGGATGAAGTCACCGTTGAATGTCCTATTCTAACGCCACGTCAAATTCGTATTCTGTATTACAGGTGCTTGTTTGCCATGAATATACTTTCTGAAAGAGGAGAATACATTGATAGGCAATGTATTCGCGATATTATCCTGAAATCATATTCTGATAATGAAGGTGAAAATGAGGGTGATGATATTTGTAAAGAAATCGCAAGCATAGTAGTACCATCGTAAAAACGCATAGATAATAAGTCTTGAAATGAATCCCAAGAAACTTTGGATAATAACTTTGAGGGAAAATTCTTGTATTCGGACAAGAAATCTTGACGTTGTCATTATTTTAATGTAAATTTGGTTCAATGTTAATGCGCATTAATGTATGATTGAATCATTGGAGATAAAAGACTTCGGCCCGATCAAGCATATTCATGTCGAGGATATAAAGCCGATGACCGTTTTAATTGGCGAGTCCGGCAGTGGGAAGAGCACAATCATGAAAGTGCTTGCTCTTTCACGTTGGCTGTATAAAATGATGTCGATTCGCTCATATCTCAAGTATTCTGGTGTCAAAAAAACACCTTTTCGTTTTCGTATAGACAGTCTGCTGAGGACTGTCGGCCTTGAAGACTACATGAGAACATCTTCTATAATCACATATAAAAACGGTGAAGTGGTTATCAGGCTGGAAAATGGAAACTTGAATGGAACGTCACAGTATATTCCTAAAAGTCAATTGTCCTTGGAAAAGATTTCTTTTATCGCAGACAACAGAAATCTTGTGGCCGATATTATTGAGGGAAAGATCTCAGTCAAAAAGCAGTTTTATCTTAATGAGACGTATGAGGACTATGTGAAAGCTTCAGAATCAATTAGGGACTTTGGTGTAGACTATCTTGGGGTTAAGTTAGAGGTCAGAAAAACACAACAGGGTCTTAAACATAGAATTGTCTCGACCGAAAATGGAAATACTTTCGACATTAAATTAAGCGATGCCTCTTCTGGGATGAAAAACATTATGCCGCTTAATCTGATTGTCGAGTATTATTCCAAGAAATTTGATATCGTGGGCTCAATGAATCAGGCGATTTTCTCTTATGTGACTAAAGCAGATTCCTTGAAGGATTTCAAGGCTGTTGAAAATGTAGGTGAACTTAGCCATAAGAGAGTTCACTTGTTCATAGAGGAACCTGAATTAAGTTTGTTCCCGGAAAGTCAATTGCATCTCGTGGATTTCATCACAGATAGAGTCATTTCCAATGGGCCGGAAGATTATGATATATCATTAATGATAGCCACTCACAGTCCTTATATTGTAAATTACCTTAACGTTCTCCTTTCAAGAAAGACAAAAGGAGACTATCTGAATGACAGGCCCGGTGTGGATGAGAAACAGCTTGACGTGTATAGAGTTTTTGAAGGTGAAATCCAATCCTTAATGACTCTTACCAAAGATGGCAAGACGAGGGTGGACGCTACAGATATGGTCGAGACTATGGAAGCTATTGGAAATGAATATGCAGAATTAAACTGAGTGCTGATATGGATGGGTTTGAGGTGGATTATAAAAAATACTACAAAGTCGTTCGTGATGTCGTGATAAATGCAAGACTAATAAGTCCTGGACTATCGACATTTGCCGACAATAAAGCTTGTACGGAATGTGAAAATTCCGGAAGGAAAATCTGCGACGATGAGGTTGTGTTACGGCTCAATAGTGAAAATCCATTGACTATTGTAAATCTTGAAGATTTCTTTATCCAGTTTGATGGCAATGCGCTTTCTTCTGTTAGAGATAAATGTGACTTGATGCTATATGACAATGTGCATAACCGCTTGGCTTTTTGTGAAATGACCTGCACTCAAGAGAAACATGTCAAGCCTTATAACAATAGCCGTGGTCATAATGAGGGTAAAAGAGCTAAGGCTTATAAACAATTATTGACCTCTATAACAAAACTTGTAGTAGTGCCGGAAATCGCTACAAAGATACGTGCTTATGCCAATAAAAGTGCATTGTTTGCCGTTCGTCTCAAAGATATGTCTAATGAGAGGAAATCATCAGTTCTCGCAACGATGCAACGATTTTCTGATTTTGCACGCTCAATTCAAGACGGTGCCACATTAAATATGGGAAACGGATTCACTTTTGAAGTAGTGCAATATCCGACGATTTATCAATGGTAAATTGCTTAACATCAAGTTTTTTTTTAACGCTTATTTGATATTATTGCGTCTCTATGTGGATTGATCTTGATTTCGTGAGTTTAACATTAAATTGTATAATTAATCCATAGTTCTTATTGTAATAAGT
>ERZ780207.1424-NODE-1424-length-20389-cov-2.707337_pt1 | contig 20389 bp, 18 predicted proteins | sample MGYA00510977_ERZ780207 | MGnify/ENA primary metagenome ERZ780207 (study PRJEB29588, sample SAMEA2151383) | human gut metagenome | biome: human gut; feature: human-associated habitat; material: faeces | place: Denmark | collected 2008/2010 ... | reverse complement strand
GCAGGCTTTGAATGGCTGGTCCACAGTACGGTTTTAAAGGAGCCGGGCAGCGAAGTGGGAATCTGGGTAGACCCGTTCAATATCCAGATCATGCACAAACCGGAATCGGAGGATGAGGAGCAGGAGCATTACGAGGACTAGGCAGAGGATAAAGAGATGGAGGGATAGACATGAAGAGATTAGGAAAAAGACTTCTGGCAGGACCCTATCTGATATGGATGCTGCTGTTTACAGTGGTACCGTTAGTTCTGCTGGTTTATAATGCGTTTACGGGGGCGGACGGTTCCTTCACATTGTCCAATGTGGCAGCAATTCTTGATCCGGTCAATGGCAAACCGTTTCTTCGCAGTATCGGGATGTCTTTGCTGGTAACGGGGATCTGTCTGGTGCTTTCCTTTCCGTTGGCATTGATCCTGCGGAAATATTCCAGCAATAAAAACAGTTTTATTGTAATGATCTTTATTCTGCCTATGTGGATGAATTTCATGCTGAGAACATTGGCATGGCGATTGATCTTGTTAAACAACGGAATATTAAATCAGATTTTAACAACGCTTGGCTTTGGAAAGGTACATCTGATGAATACGATCTGGGCAGTCATTCTGGGAACCGTATATGATTATCTGCCGTTTATGGTGCTTCCTATCTATAACGCACTGGTCAAGATTGACAATGATGTGATCAGTGCTGCACAGGATCTGGGGGCAGGTCAGTGGACGATCCTGCGCCGGATCATTATTCCTCTTAGCCTTCCGGGGGTGGTCAGTGGTATTACCATGGTAATGGTGCCATCTATCAGTGAGTTTGTCATCGCCTCCATGCTGGGCGGTGGCAAGGTATATCTGATCGGAAATGTGATCGAACAGGCATTTAATTCCGGCTATGCAGATATCCATGCCGGATCCGGACTTTCTTTAAGTCTGATGGTACTGATCCTGATCAGTATGGTGATCTACCGGTTCTTTGACGGAGAGGAGGGGGAGAGCAGCTTATGGTAAAACAAAAGATGATTGATACAGCTTCCAAAATTTATCTGATTTTTGCGTTAATCCTGCTGTATCTGCCAATTCTTATATTGATTATATCATCATTTAATGCATCGCCACGGAATAAAGCCGTCTGGGGAGGATTTTCTCTGGAAGGTTATGGGAAGCTTTTGTATAATGATGTGATCATGCAGGCACTGGGGACGACGATCTTGCTGGCGGCAGGGGCGGCACTGGTATCAACGATCCTTGGCACCATGGCATGCATTGGCATGCTGGGAATGAAAAAGCGTTCCAGAACCTGGCTGATGGGATTGACCAATATTCCTATGTTAAATGCAGATATTGTAACAGGTGTGGCGTTAATGCTGCTGTTTTCCCGGTTTGTTGATCTGAGCTTCTGGACTATGCTGATTGCTCACATTACATTGATCATTCCCTATGTAGTGCTTTGTGTGCAGCCAAAGGTGATGCATCTGAATACAAGCATGTACGAGGCTGCCTTGGATCTGGGGGCTTCTCCTGTCTATGCATTCTGGAAGGTTGTGCTTCCAGAGCTGGTACCGGGGATCGTAGCAGGCTTTATGCTTTCCTTTACTATGTCTCTGGATGATTTCTCGGTAACGTATTTTACGAAAGCACCGGGGATCCATACCATGTCCACGATGATCAATGCCGAGTACCGCAAGGGCATCCAGACAGAGCTTTATGCATTATCTACTATTGTGTTTGCACTGGTTCTTTTGGTGCTTTTCCTGATGAACCGGAAAGCATGGCAGAGTGTAGGGAGTGTTCGGGGAAGGAAAGGAGGCAGACAGCGTGAAAAAGCATAATAAAATGTGGAAAAAATGCACGGCAGCAGGAATGTCTGTGCTTCTGGCAGCTTCCGGGCTGCTCACGGCGTGCGGGACTTCCGGGCAGAGGGCGGACAAAAGGATCGTGGTATTTAATTACGGGGACTATATTGACCATGATGTGCTAAAGGAGTTTGAGAAGGAAACAGGGATTTCGGTGGCATATGAGGAGTTTCTGACACCGGAAGCCATGTATACCAAGTACAAAAATGGTACGATCCATTATGATCTGATCTGCTGTTCCGACTATATGCTGGATAAGATGATCCGGGAAAAGGACGTAAGGAAAATTGATATGGATCAGCTGGAATATGCCGGCAATATCGGGGAAACCTATTGGAAATTATCGCAGAATTTTGATCCGGACAATTCCTACAGTGTTCCATATTTTTGGGGAACCGTAGGTATATTGTACAATCCGAAGCTTCTGGATTTTACACCGGACAGTTGGAAGGATCTGTGGAGAGAAGATTACAGGGACAATATCATTATGCAGGACAGCGTCCGGGACAGCTTTGTACCGGCACTGCGCCAGCTTGGTTATTCCATTAATACCACAAATAAAAAGCAGTTGAAAGAGGCGCAGAAGCTGCTGATAGAGCAGAAGGAGCTGGTACAGTCCTATCTGGTGGATGAAGTGCGGGACGATATGGCCAATGAGCAGGCAGCGATGGCAGTGATCTATTCCGGAGAGGCCGGACTTGCCAGAGACTACAATGAGGATCTGGAGTTTGTCGTACCAAAGGAAGGTACAGATGTCTGGATGGACAGCTGGGTGATTCCAAAGGATGGAGAAAATTATGAGGGAGCGATAAAATTCCTTGATTTTTTGTGCAGGAAAGACATTGCTATGAAGAATTTTGAATATGTATATTATTCTACACCAAATACAGCAGTTCTGGACGGGATCGATCCGGAAGAGAAAGCAGATGACCCGGTGATCTTCCAGTCGGAGGATGTTGTGAATAATTGTGAAATGTTCCGTTATCTTGGAACAGAAATGGAGGAGTATTATAATTATATGTGGAAACAGTTGAAGGCGTATTGAAAAGGGTATTGAAAAGCCATGTTAAGGCGTGGTAAAATAAGATGTATCACAAGGATCAGGAGGTTGAGTTGGTATGAAAAGTGATAAGAAACCTAAAGAAGAAAAGATTGTCAGAAATGACAGGGTTACTTTTTTACACTCTCTGAAATTCCGGATGTCATTGCTGACAGCGGGCGCAGTTATTATTGCAGCGGTGATCATATTGGCATTAGTCATTCCGGAGGCAAAAAGCACACTTCTGGATCAGACGAAAAACTATCTGCATGATGTGACCGTCAGTAATGGTGCAACGCTGGAGATGATGAGAAAACAGATTAAGCTTAAGGATCCGGAGGCATTAAAGAATTCTTTTCAGAATGTGGGACTGGACGGCATTGATTCCAGTTATGCATATGTTGTGACTGCAGATGGTACGATGCAGTATCATCCGACGGCAGACAAGATCGGAAAGCCCGTGGAAAATGCATTGATCAAGGACGTTGTTGCCCAGATGGCACAGGGAAAGAGACCGGAGGCAAAGGTGGCATCCTATGATTTTAATGGGGTACAGAAGTATGTCGCATATTACGTGGATGAGGCCCGCTCCTCTGTCTTGGTAGTTTCTGCCGATCAGAGTGAGATTCTGGCATCTTTAAATAAGGTTACATATATCAGTATTGGAGCTTCGGTGGCAGTGATTATCATTATGATGATCGTATCTTTGATACTGATCACTGCAAGTCTGCGTCCAATCAGCAAGATTTCTGCGATTGTAGGTAAGATGTCACGCATGGATTTTACCCCGACACCGGGCTCTGAAAAGTTAGTCAGCCGTAAGGACGAGACAGGAGTTATGAGCCGTTCTGTGGCAGAGCTTCGCCGGGAACTGGTTGCCATGGTGGAGGAGATCGGGCAGAAGAGCTCGGAACTTTTCGGGGCATCTGATCGTCTGGATAAGGATGCGTCAAGCACAGCCAAGACCGTTTCCCAGGTGGAAAGTGCAGTGGGAGACATTGCATCCGGAGCCACCAGTCAGGCACAGGAGACACAGAGTGCTACGGAGCATGTAATCCGCATGGGAGATATGATCGAGGAGACAAACCGGGAAGCAGAGCTTCTGGAAAACAATTCTAAGAGTATGAAGAATTCCAGTGACCATGCGATGGCTATATTAAATGAACTGATGTCTGTCAATGAGCGCACTAAGACATCTATTGAGGAGATTTACGAGCAGACCAATATTACCAATGCGTCGGCACAGAAGATTAAAGAAGCAACGACATTGATCGCTTCTATTGCAGAGGAGACTAACCTGTTATCCTTAAATGCCTCCATTGAGGCTGCCAGAGCCGGGGAGCAGGGAAGAGGTTTTGCTGTAGTGGCATCCCAGATCCAGAAGCTGGCAGAGCAGTCCAATGAATCCGCAAGCCAGATTGCGGAGATCACATCTGCATTGATCAAGGATTCTACCAGAGCAGTGGAGACGATGCAGCAGGTTCGTGATATTATGGATGAGCAGAGCGATAAGATGACACAGACGGATGAGATGTTCCGGCAGGTGGACAAGGGTGTGTCCAATGCGATGGACAGTGTAGTCAATATCACAGGAAAAATAGAAAATCTGGATGATTCCCGTGGCAAGGTTGTTGATGTGGTACAGAATTTGTCTGCAATTGCAGAGGAAAATGCAGCAAGCAGTCAGGAGACATCTGCTTCCGTTGCGGAGGTAGGCAATATTGTGATCGACATTTCAGAAAATGCGGCACAGTTAAAGGATATTGCACAGGGTCTGGAGCAGAGTGTAAAGAAGATTCGTTTATAGCAGTAAATGTTTCCGGAAGAAAACCAATTAGTAAACAGCGCAGCAGGAATCTGCTTATGTAGAGTTTCTGCTGCGTTTATCTGTTCCGTATGGCAAAACAGATTATTATACAGGATGCAGGGCAGCCGGCGGAATATAATCATAGAAATGAAAGGTACGGTAATATAATGGCAGGATCTACATTTGGAACAATATTTAAAGTAACCACATGGGGAGAGTCCCATGGAAAAGGTGTTGGTGTGATAGTGGATGGCTGTCCGGCAGGGCTGGAGCTGGATGAGCAGAAGATACAGCAGTATCTGAACCGCAGAAAGCCGGGACAGACGAGATATTCCACTCCACGTAAGGAGGAGGATCTGGTGGAGATCCAGTCCGGTGTTTTTGAGGGAAAGACCACAGGAACACCGATTTCTCTGGTGGTATATAATAAGACGCAGCGTTCAAAGGATTATTCCGAGATTGCCGGTTATTACCGTCCGGGTCATGCAGATTATACCTTTGATCAGAAGTATGGTTTCCGGGATTACCGGGGAGGCGGCCGTTCTTCCGGACGGGAGACCATTGGCAGGGTTGCCGCGGGAGCAATTGCAGAGGAGCTGTTAAAGAGTCTTGGGATACAGGTACAGGCATATACGAAAAGTATCGGCGATGTGACGGCTGATATGGACAAGGCAACTCCGGAAAATATTATGAAAAGTCCTCTTTATATGCCGGATCCGGAGGCATCAGAAAAAGCGGAGCTTTTTCTGGAGCGGAAGATGCAGGAGCAGGATTCCGCAGGCGGAGTGATTGAATGTATCGTAAAAGGAATGCCTGCCGGTATCGGAGAGCCGGTTTTCGATAAGCTGGATGCAAATCTGGCAAAGGCAGTCATGTCAATTGGGGCTGTGAAGGGTGTGGAGATCGGTGATGGTTTTGCAGTGGCAGGAGCCTTTGGATCCGATAATAATGATTCCTTTTGTAAAGGACAGGATGGAAAAATAGCAAAGACAACAAATCATGCCGGTGGTATTTTGGGCGGCATGAGTGATGGGAGCGATATTATACTCCGGGCAGCGATCAAACCCACACCGTCCATTGCAAGACAGCAGCAGACGGTCAATCGTGACGGAGAGGACATTGAGATATCCATTAAAGGGCGCCATGATCCGATCATTGTACCGAGGGCAGTAGTGGTTGTGGAAGCTATGACAGCAATCTGTGTGCTGGATATGATTCTGTTGGGAATGACATCCCGGCTTGACCGGATTCAGGAGTTTTGGAAAAAATAATCATAAAAATACTTCCAAGACTGTGGTTTTATAGTCTTAGAAGTATTCCTGTTTCATAAACACGCTTTTTTTAGAATCCGTTTCCGCAACAGCAGCAGAGGATCAGGATCCAGAGAATGGAATTGCAGCCGCAGCCGTCTCCGGTTCCGAAACCGCCAAAGCCGTTGTTACCATTTCCACAACAGCAGCAGAGGAGAAGAAGGATAATGATCCAGCTGCATCCTCCGTTGTCTGTAGAACATCCGCCGCCACAACCGGTTGCTGTTAAATCGCTCATGAAAACCTCCATTCTGTCAGAATCAATTGACAGAGAATTATATTTACAATTTCATACTATGTATCTATGCTTGGACAGTTTCCGGATTTTTTCAGAGATATGAGACATAACTGCTCCGCCTGCATATTATAATATAAATTCCAATCATTGACGAAGCAGAATCCATAATAATATTAGAAAACTGTCATTACATAATGATCTGCCGGGTATTATTCCCGGGGATAGATTGGAGGCAGTATGAGATACTTTTATTATGGAACAGAAAAAAGAAAAGAATCAATGTCGTCAGGACGTCAAATGGAATATGGAAGCAAAGTCCGGAAAGAGGATGATCTGGTCATCGAGGAGGATACGATTTATGAGATCGACCGGGAGTGCGAGGCATGCCGTCAGAGAATTATGAAAGGACGATGGTGATCGTGTGATGAGAAAGGACAAAAGGCCACCCGGAAGGGTGGCCTCACAGTTGGGATCCGGACAGGGTAAATCTGCTCGGATCAGATGGATGATGTGCTTTTAGAAGCCGTTTCCACAGCAGCACAGGATAAGTAAGATCCAGATAATGGAACTGCAGCAGCTGTCGCCACATCCATTTCCGAAACCGCAAAAACCGCTGTTGCCATTGCCGCAGCAGCACAGGAGAAGCAGGATAATGATCCAGCTGCATCCTCCTTCATTGCCGTTATTACTGCATCCACATCCACAATCGGTTGCTGCTAAGTCACTCATTGAATACCTCCGTTCTGTCATTTTATATGACAGGATATATATACATTTTTAACCTATGCGGGTTAGCTTGGACAGTTTCCAAAAAGAATGAAAAGGTCAAAAGATATTTGATCTGACAACATAAAATTATCAAAAGAAAGGCATGGAAAGATTATGATAAGAGTGGAACACGAAAGAAAAGATACCTGGCTTCAGAAAATAAAATATGGTAAGAAATTATGTGCAGCAGGTCTTAGTATCAGCTTGATCGTGTCAACTGTTCTGACAGGCTGGGAGCTGCCGGGAAAATCTCCCAGAAATTATGTGCCGCCGGCGTCAACGGATGCCGCCAGTACCGAGGAACCGGATGTGATCGGGATGAGCGATGAGGATGCCACATATGCTTCATTGGAGTATCTGGACCTGATGACGGACGAGGAAAAGGTGGGGCAGTTGTTTACAGTGAATCTGGAGCAGATGGATGATACAAAGGGAGAATATTATGAACATAAAAAGATCACCAAGACTATGAAAGAAAATCTCCAGAAATATCCTGTAGGGGGAGTTATTTTATTTTCCAGAAATATATGGAATCGCAAGCAGACTAAAAAGCTGATCCGTAAATTACAGAAAAATGCAGCGATGCCAATGTTTATCAGCGTAGATGAGGAGGGTGGCGATGTAGCACGGATCGGAAATAATAAGAAAATGAAAACAGATACTTTTCCGACCATGGAAGAGATCGGAAAGACTCAGGATGCAGATTATGTATATTATATGGCATCTACGATCGGCAGTCAGATCGGAGAGCTTGGCTTTAATGTAGATTTTGCTCCAGTGGCAGACGTAAAGACCTCGGAGATGAACAGCGAGATCGGCACCCGGTCCTTCGGAGATGATCCAAAGAAGGTGGCGGAGTTTGTGAGCGCATATGTAAAAGGTCTGGAGAGTCAGAATATCTGTTCCACGCTGAAGCATTTTCCGGGGCAGGGTTCCTCCAGTGGAGACACCCATCAGGGAAGTGTTGATATTGACAGCAGTATATCGAAGCTGCGAAAGATTGATTTTGTGCCGTTTGTGAGTGGCATTGAGGCCGGAGCCGATTTTGTGATGGTTTCCCATATATCGGTCAGCAGAGTCACAGAAACCAGTGAACCGGCCAGTGTTTCCAAACTGATCATGACCACCATTCTCAGAGAAGAGCTGGATTATAGCGGACTGATCGTCACAGATGCCTTTGATATGGCATGTATCACGGATAAGTATTCGGCTGCGGAGGCGGCTGTGAAATCCTTTAATGCCGGTGCGGACATTATATTGATGCCACAGGATCTGCCGGAGGCTTATGATGCGATCCTGAGTAAGGTGAAATCCGGAAAGATCACAGAAAAAAGATTGAATGACACGGTACAGAGGATTCTCAAATTAAAGTTTCAGAAAGGGATTATGACGCTGGAGGATACAGCACAGAAGAAAATGGGGGATTAAACTGCAAAAAGTTACAAACAAGTCTTGAGATTTTTCGTGGAATTGATATAATATATCTTGTGTTAATAGGGGTATTAGGACAATTGCATAAGAATGGAGACAAAAATGAGTGAGCATACCAAATGTAACAAACAGACATCATGTGAAAAATGCCATTGTTCCGGCTGCCTGCTTCATCAGGCGGAAGAACCAAAGCTAGGAGAAGAGTGCGGAGTATTTGGAATGTACGATATGGAAGGCAGAGATGTAGCATCTACGATCTATTATGGACTGTTTTCCCTCCAGCACCGAGGACAGGAGAGCTGCGGTATTGCAGTCAGCCGTACGGACGGTCCTCCACGCAATTCCTCTTCGGTCAAGGGAATGGGACTTGTCAATGAGGTATTCAATGCGGAAAACCTCGGCAAGATGAAGGGGGATATCGGAGTCGGTCATGTCCGTTATTCCACGGCAGGTGCCAGCATTGCGGAGAATACACAGCCTTTGGTACTCAATTACATTAAAGGCACACTTTCTCTGGCACATAACGGTAATCTGGTCAATGCACTGGAGCTTCGAAGAGAACTGGAGCTGAGTGGAGCAATCTTTCAGACCTCCATTGACTCTGAGGTGATCGCTTATCTGATCGCCAGAGAGAGGCTGAAGGTGGGGAAGGTTGAGGAAGCGGTCAAGGAAGCCATGAAAAAGATCAAGGGAGCGTATTCCCTGGTAGTGGCAAGTCCCCGGAAGCTGATCGGAGCCAGAGATCCCTTTGGATTTCGTCCGCTTTGTATCGGTAAGAGAGATGGAGCCTATATGCTTTCCAGCGAGTCCTGTGCTTTAGATACTGTTGGAGCGGAATTTATCCGTGATGTAGAGCCGGGAGAGATCGTCACCATTACACCGGAGGGAATAACATCGGACAAGTCTCTGATGACCCAAAACCACGCAAAATGTATTTTTGAGTATATTTATTTTGCAAGACCGGACAGCTACATTGATGGAATCAGTGTACATAGCTCCCGGATCATTGCCGGAAGGATCCTGGCACAGACGCATCCGGTGGATGCAGATATTGTTGTAGGTGTTCCGGAGTCCGGAAATGCAGCAGCTATGGGCTTTGCGCTGGAATCAGGCATTCCATATGGCACAGCATTTGTCAAAAACAGCTATGTGGGCAGGACGTTTATCAAGCCAAAGCAGTCAGCCAGAGAGTCCAGCGTGATGGTGAAGCTGAATGTGCTTCGGGAGATTGTCCGAGGTAAGCGGGTTGTTATGGTAGATGATTCCATTGTCCGTGGAACAACAAGTGCCCGTATTGTGAAGATGTTAAAGGATGCAGGGGCAAGCGAAGTGCATGTACGCATCAGCTCACCTCCGTTTAAATATCCATGTTACTTTGGAACAGATGTACCGTCCAGCGATCAGTTGCCGGCATTCAGCCATACAGTAGAGCAGATTGCTGAAATGATCGGTGCAGATTCCCTGGGATATCTCGATCTGAACAGACTCAGCGAGCTGATCGATGGGGATCAGGGATACTGCAATGCATGTTTTTCCGGAAATTATCCTGTGGATCCGCCTCAGGAGGATATCCGTGGAGATTATGATAAATAAAAGACCAGTGTGAAAGGTATCAATGTCATTTGTGTCAGCACAAGAGACACTGATACTGAATTATAAAACAAGGTGTGCGAAAAAGCACGGAAATGAGGTTAGATATGAGCAACGACAGATACACAAGTCCACTGTCTGAGAGATACGCCAGCAGAGAAATGCAGTACATATTCTCTCCAGACAAGAAATTCAAAACCTGGAGACGTTTATGGATTGCGCTTGCTGAGGCAGAGAATGAACTTGGTCTTCTGGATGAAAACGGCAATCCTGCTGTCACAAAGGAGCAGATTGAGGAGCTGAAATCCCAGGCTGACAATATCAATTATGATGTTGCTAAGGAGAGAGAGAAGCAGGTACGTCATGATGTAATGTCTCATGTATATGCGTATGGTGTTCAGTGTCCAAAGGCAAAGGGCATCATCCATCTGGGAGCAACCTCCTGCTATGTTGGAGATAATACAGATGTTATCATTATGACAGAGGCGCTTCATCTGATCCGCAATAAGCTGATCAATGTCATTGATGAGCTTTCCAGATTTGCAATGAAGTATAAATCACAGCCGACACTGGCGTTTACTCATTTCCAGCCGGCCCAGCCGACTACTGTAGGCAAGAGAGCAACTCTGTGGCTGCAGGAGTTTTTGATGGATCTGGAGGATCTGGATCATGTGATCGATCATATGAAACTTTTAGGATCTAAGGGTACCACCGGTACCCAGGCAAGCTTTATGGAGCTTTTCGATGGGGACGAGGAGAAGGTTAAGAAACTGGATCATATCATTGCCAAGAAAATGGGCTTTAAGGAGTGCTTCCCGGTATCCGGACAGACCTATTCCCGTAAGCTGGATACCAGAGTGGTAAATGTTTTGGCTGGTATCGCTGCAAGTGCACATAAGTTTTCCAATGATATCCGTCTTCTTCAGCATCTGAAGGAGATTGAGGAGCCGTTTGAGAAGAACCAGATCGGTTCCTCTGCAATGGCATATAAGAGAAATCCAATGAGAAGTGAGCGTATTGCCTCTCTGGCACGTTATGTGATGGCAGACGTAACTAATACGATGTTTACCTCGGCGTGTCAGTGGTTTGAGCGTACTCTGGACGATTCTGCCAATAAGCGTATCAGTGTTCCGGAGGGCTTCCTGGCTACAGATGGTATTCTGGATCTGGTGCTCAATGTCGTAGACGGTCTTGTGGTTTATGATAAGGTCATTGAGAAACGTCTGATGTCAGAACTTCCGTTTATGGCCACAGAAAATATCATGATGGATGCGGTCAAGGCAGGCGGAGACAGACAGGAGCTTCATGAAAAGATCCGTCAGCTTTCTATGGAAGCAGGTAAGAATGTTAAACAGGAAGGCAAAGAGAATAATCTTCTGGAGCTGATCGCTGCAGATGATGAATTCCCGATGACGCTGCCGGAGCTGCAGGCATTGATGGAGCCATCAAGATATACAGGACGTTCCGCTTCGCAGGTAGAGGAGTTTATTCAGGAGACTGTCCAGCCGATTCTCGATGAGAATCAGGAGATCCTGGGAATGAAATCAGAAATAAACGTGTAGGAATCAATTTACAGGATCAGTGTTTCGTATGCCGGATTAACGACAGAAAACGCTGATCCATCCCCATGTCATCATAGTACTGCCGGGCATGGGGAATGTAGTCAGGGCAGTGCAGAAATGGGGGCTATTATGGTTACAGCAATCGTTGGAGCAAACTGGGGCGATGAGGGAAAGGGAAAGATCACCGATATGTTAGGTGAGAAGTCCGATATCATCGTACGTTTTCAGGGAGGAAGCAATGCAGGTCATACCATCATCAATGACTATGGCAAATTTGCACTTCATCTTCTTCCATCCGGTGTGTTTTACAATCATACCACAAGCGTGATCGGAAACGGTGTTGCACTTAACATTCCTTACCTGTTTAAAGAGATAAATTCTCTGGTAGAACAGGGTGTGCCAAAGCCAAAGATCCTTGTGTCTGACAGAGCACAGATCCTGATGCCGTATCATATTTTATTTGACCAGTATGAGGAGGAGCGTCTGGGCAAGAAATCCTTCGGATCTACCAAATCAGGTATTGCACCATTCTATTCTGACAAATATGCAAAGATTGGTATTCAGGTATCCGAGCTGTTCGATGATGACGTCTTAAAGGACAAGATCGCACGGATCTGCGAGCAGAAAAATGTTACTCTGAAATATCTTTATAATAAGCCGGAGTTAGATCCGGACGAGCTTTTAAATACACTTCACGAGTATCGTGATATGGTTGAACCTTATGTCTGTGATGTATCCGCTTATCTTCGTCAGGCAATCAAGGAGGGCAAGGGAATCCTTCTGGAGGGTCAGCTTGGTTCTCTCAAGGATCCGGATCATGGTATTTACCCAATGGTTACTTCTTCTTCTACTCTGGCTGCTTATGGTGCCATCGGAGCAGGAATTCCTCCGTATGAGATCAAGAGAATTGTTACTGTTGTAAAGGCTTACTCCAGTGCAGTTGGTGCCGGTGAGTTCGTCAGTGAGATCCATGACGAGGCAGAGGCTGAGGAGCTTCGGAAACGTGGTGGTGACGGCGGAGAGTACGGTGCAACAACCGGACGTCCACGCCGTATGGGATGGTTCGATGCGGTAGCATCCCGTTATGGCTGTCAGATTCAGGGAGCAACCGAGGTTGCATTGACCGTTCTTGACTGTCTCGGATATCTCAAGGAGATTCCGGTCTGCGTTGGTTACGAGATCGATGGAGAGGTTGTAAAAGACTTCCCTGTAACTGCTAAGCTGGCAAAGGCAAAGCCTGTTTATGAGACACTTCCCGGATGGAACTGTGATATCAGAGGCATTACTGAATATGATAAGCTGCCGGAAAACTGCCGCCGTTATATCGAGTTCATCGAGAAAGAGATCGGTGTGCCGATCACAATGGTATCTAACGGACCAAAGAGAAGCGAGATCATTTATCGCTAATAAAAGATCTGAATATAAAATACAATTCCCATTGACGTAGTTTGTCAATGGGAATTGTATTTTACCGCAACAATCAATAGAAAAGGAGAACGGAATTATGTATGATCGTTTGACAAAGCAGGATGTTGAAAAAATGGAAAAGGAGCTGGAACATCGCAAACTGGTGGTGCGAAAGGAAGCTCTGGAAGACGTGAAAGAGGCAAGAGCCCAAGGAGATCTCAGTGAGAACTTTGAATATAAAGCTGCCAAAAAGGTAAAAAACCGTAATGAAAGCAGGATCCGCTATCTGGAGCGCATGATCAAGACGGCACAGATCGTAGAAGACGATGCCGGAGAAGAAGAATTAGGACTCAATGACACCGTTGTAGTATATGTGCCGGAGGACGACTGTGAGGAAGAATATAAGATTGTCACCACGATCCGGGCAGATGTGATGAACAATATGATCAGCATCGAATCGCCGATGGGAAAATGTCTTCTCAAGCATCGCGTGGGTGACACCGTTACCATCGAACTGGAAAATGGAGTCAAATATGATGTTATCATCCGGGAAATCCGTAAAAGTGATGACGAATCTGAGGAAATCAGCCGTTATTAGAAAGATAACGAAACTCTGCCGTCAGGAATAAAGAATGTCTGACTGCCCATAAGGTCTGCTCATTCATAAATTTTGTGAGATTTTATAAATTCCTATTGACAGATAGGAATTGAAGGAATATAATACCATTATAAAATCAATTCATACAAACACGCTATGAATAGTATAAATAAAGAAAAACAACTGATTGTCAGGTCTTCAGACGGGAATGTTTCTGAGGCAGAGAGATCAGAGAAGCAGAATGTTCAGAGTATGAAGGAGGATATTATTATGGCAAAGATTAAAGAGAGTGCAGTAGAGCTGATCGGAGGAACACCAATATTAAAAGCAGGCAAATACAGTGCAGCAGCAGGCGTTACAGATGCAACGATCCTGACGAAGCTGGAATATCTGAACCTGACAGGTTCCGTTAAGGATCGTATCAGCCTTGCAATGATCGAGGATGCAGAGAAGAAGGGCATCTTAAAGCCGGGAGCTACCATCATTGAGCCGACATCAGGTAATACAGGAATCGGCCTTGCAGCAGTTGCAACGGCAAAGGGATATCATGCAGTGCTTACCCTGCCGGATACCATGAGTATTGAGCGTCGTACATTATTAAAAGCATATGGAGCAGAGCTTGTATTGACAGAAGGTGCAAAGGGTATGAAGGGTGCCATTGCCAAGGCAGAGGAGTTGCAGGCAAATACACCGGGTTCTGTAATCCTTGGACAGTTTGATAATCCTGCCAATCCGGCAGCACATAAAGCAACCACAGGTCCTGAGATCTGGGAGCAGACCGATGGAAAGGTAGACATTTTCGTAGCAGGTGTAGGTACCGGTGGAACCATTACAGGAATCGGTGAGTATCTCAAGGAGCAGAATCCAAATGTTAAGATTGTTGCCGTAGAGCCTGAGACCAGTCCTGTTCTTTCCGGTGGAGCACCGGGAGCACATAAGATTCAGGGAATCGGTGCAGGTTTCGTGCCAAAGGTATTAAATACAGATGTATATGATGAGATTCTTACAATTGCAAATGATGATGCTTTTGTGGAGGGCAGGAAGTTTGCCCAGAGCGAAGGTATTCTGGTTGGTATTTCTTCCGGAGCAGCACTGAAGGCTGCAACGATTCTGGCTGCACGTCCGGAGAACAAGGGGAAAGTGATCGTAGCACTTCTGCCGGATTCCGGTGACAGATATCTTTCCACCCAGCTTTTTGCTGACTAATAGAAATTGCAAAAATAAATCTGTTCGTAAAAATTAAATCATGGATAAATAAGACGCCGGTCGTACATAGGAATACATGTGCGGCCGGCGTTTTGTTTAGTGAAAGATCTTTTATCCTTGAAAATTCTTTGTGACGATCCGCCCCTCTAACTGGCTGATGCCAATATCATCAGCCCAAAGCTTGTCGTCCTGGTGGCTGATCAGATTCTGGGCAATACAGCGATGCTTGTCTTCATCGGGCAATGCCTCAAATCGTTTTCGTTCCTCTTCTGTCAGATCGCCAAGAAATTCAAGTCCCTCAGCAAGCTGGCGTTTGTTCATATGATCGAAACCTGTTGTGCCATTTTTGGCGTGACTCATACCAATGCTCCTTTCAAAATGAAATAAATATTACTATCGTTTTGTAGATCACCAGAAATAGTATGAGCTGATTTTATAAAATCATACAGAAATATTTTTTAATGTCCATGGGGAATCCGTCCCAGAGCTCCTTTTTCTCGTTTCAGATCTGCATACAGAAGATCAATAAATACGATCATCAGTGGGATCAGTGCCGCGAAGATGGCTTTTCCTAAAAAGAGATTACAAAGTATCGTGGAGAGTACGCCGCCCACCACAAATACCAGCAGCATACAAAGATGCTGTGTCATACGGGGAAGATAAGCGGCATCCCGGTGGCGGATGGCTTTTGTCATGGCAATGGCCACCTGACGCCAGTGGTTAGTGCAGAAGGTAGTTGCCATGGGCACACTTCTTGCCTGCCGGAAGGTGTTATACTGCATGGAACAGATGAAATTGATGGCAACCTGGGAAATCTGGACCGGTGCACTTTCCGGCAGAAGCCCCAGAAAGACTACGACGATCATTTCAATCAGAATAAACAGGGTATCCCAACGGATAAACTGCAGCTTCTTGATGCTGTTTGGCAGAGCTTCTGACAGAACTGCACCGAGAAAATAAGCACTCATAGGAACTAAGAAGTAAAGTGCGTGTTTCCATTGGGCGTTGCCTAATGCCATGGCAAATAAAACAAAGTTTGCTGTTTGGGCGTTGCAGAAGATACCGCCACGGATCGAGTAGGTAAATGCACCGAAAAATCCGGCGACTCCCATTAAGACAAAAAAGACATGACGCCGTTCGCAGGTGAGGTATTCGTCCTCAAATATTTTTTCCGTTTCCTTCATAAGATCATTCCTTTTGAAAATTCAATTATAAAATATAAAATCTATTTTAATAGTATAAACACTTTAAAGAGTTGTGTCAAAAAATATGTGAACTCATAAAAACAGCGCAACAGTTATTTGCTGTTGCGCTGAAAAGTTTTATTTGGTATTTTTAATAGATTATCTTACTTTTTACAGATTTGCAAGAGTCTGATAATCGTCCTTCAGATCAGTATACAGCTTCTTGTAAAGCTGATGGAACTTGTCATATTCCTTGGTTGCTGCTGCATCCGGATGACATTCCTTCTCAGGATCTGTATGGATCATCTTACGGCATGCGTCTTCTACACTGTCGTAGATACCGGCACCGACACCGGCAAGGATTGCAACACCGAGAGCCGGTCCCTCAGTAGCGGTTACTGTCTTTACATCACAGCCGAACATATCAGCCATCATCTGACGCTGAACACCGTTCTTTGCTCCACCGCCGCAGGCCATCATTTCGGTAACATTGATACCCATCTCGCGGATGATATCGTTACAGTCTGTCAGGGAGTAGCTGATACCCTCCATAACGGCACGGGCCATATCTGCAGTGGTATGCATGCTGGAAAGACCGAAGAATACACCACGGCAGTTGGCGTCCAGATGAGGAGTACGTTCACCGTTGAGGTATGGAAGATAGATCAGACGGTTTGCGCCGATCGGAGTTTTTAATACATCGGCATTGATCAGGTCAAAGGCACCACAGCCCTGTTCCTTTGCTTTGCGGGCATATTCGGTGCCGATGTTCTCCTGGAACCATGCCAGAGAATAGCCGGCAGCCTGGGTAACACCCATAACATGCCATGCACCCGGTACAGCACAGCAGAAGGTATGAACACGTCCCTTTGGATCGATGGAGATATCACTGGAATGAGCAAATACGACACCGCTGGTACCGATGGTGGTAAATGCTTTTCCGTCCTCCACAACACCGGTTCCTACTGCAGCCGCAGCATTATCCCCGGCACCTCCGACTACAACTGTAGAAGTAGAGAGACCGGTCTTTTCTGCAATCTCAGGAAGGATAGTACCGGTTACCTCCGGTGACTCATATACCTTTGCAAGGAGACTCTTATCAATGTCAAGCTTCTCCAGAACCTCATCAGACCACTGACGCTTTGGTACGTCCAAAAGTTGCATTCCGGAAGCATCTGATACCTCTGTTGCGAACTCACCGGTCAGTATGTAACGGACATAATCCTTTGGAAGGAGAATATGTTTACATTTTGCATAGTTCTCCGGCTCATGATTGCGGACCCAGAGAATCTTGGAAGCGGTGAAACCGGTTAGAGCAGGATTTGCGGTGATCTCGATGAGACGCTTTGCCTCATTCATCATTGCCTCATCCTCACCACAGATAGAAACCTGACCTTCATCGTTGATGTCGATCTTCACACCGGTTCTCTCGATCAGAGCGTTGATAGTCTTACCACGCTGTCCAACAACATCACCGATCTTCTGTGGATCGATCATGATCTGGATGATCTTTGGTGCATACTGGCCAACCTTCTCACGAGGCTCGCTGATTGCCGGCTTCATACAAGTGTCCATAATGAACATTCTTGCCTCGCGGCATCTTGCGATGGCGCCCTCTACGATCGGACGGGTCAGACCATGGATCTTGATATCCATCTGAATGGCTGTAATACCATCCTCCGTACCGGTTACCTTAAAGTCCATATCGCCAAAGAAGTCCTCAAGTCCCTGAATATCTGTAAGCAGTACAAAATCGTCGTCTGTCTCGCCTGTTACAAGACCACAGGAAATACCAGCAACCATTTTCTTGATCGGTACACCTGCAGCCATTAATGACATGCAGGATGCACATGTAGACGCCATGGATGTAGAACCGTTTGACTCGAAAGTCTCAGATACGGAACGGATTGCATATGGGAACTCTTCTTCACTTGGAAGTACCGGAAGCAATGCCTTCTCTGCCAGAGCACCATGACCGATCTCACGACGTCCCGGTCCACGGCTAGGCTTTGTCTCACCAACAGAGTATGAAGGGAAGTTATAATGATGCATATATCTCTTCTCTGTCTTGTTGGCATCCAGACCGTCAATTCTCTGCTTCTCAGAAAGAGGAGCCAGAGTGGTAATATTGCAGATCTGAGTCTGTCCACGGGTAAACATTGCAGAGCCATGAACTCTTGGGATCAGGTCAACCTCTGCAGCCAGTGGTCTGATCTGTGTGATCTCACGACCATCCGGACGCTTGTGATCCTTGAGGATCATCTTGCGGACTGTCTTCTTCTGGTACTGATATACAGCCTCATCCAGAATCTCCAGCCAGTCTTCCTTCTCAGCGAATGCCTCAGCTAACTTCTCGGTTACCTGACGTACATTCTCCTCTCTTGTCTGCTTATCATCAGAGAATACAGCCTCTTCCATCTCAGCAGGAGGAACAATCTTTTTGATCTCCTCGAACATCTCCTCCGGAATGGCACAGCTTGTATACTCATGCTTTGGCTTACCAATCTCTTCTACCATCTGATTGATCAGTGCAATGATGGTCTGGTTAACGTCATGACACTTGTAAATTGCCTCGATCATCTTGTCCTCCGGAATCTCATTGGCTCCGGCCTCGATCATAATAACCTTCTCTGCAGTGGAAGCAACCGTCAGACGAAGATCACCATTGTCCCATACCTCCTGGCTTGGGTTTACAATGAACTCGCCGTCTACCATACCCATCTGTGTGGTAGCGCATGGTCCGTAGAACGGAATGTCTGAAATACTTGTTGCAACAGCAGAACCGATCATAGCAACAAGCTCCGGACGACACTCCGGATCAACAGAAAGTACCAGATTGTTCAGAGAACAGTCATTTCTGTAATCCTTTGGAAACAAAGGACGCATTGGACGGTCAATAACACGCGCTGTCAGGACTGCATTCTCGGATGCCTTTCCCTCACGCTTATTAAAACCTCCCGGAATCTTTCCGACAGAGTACATTTTTTCTTCAAACTCTACTGACAGAGGGAAGAAGTCAATTCCCTCCCGTGGCTTCTCTGATGCTGTGGCAGTACAAAGAACCGTTGTGTCTCCGTAATGCATCAAGGCAGCACCATTCGCCTGCTTTGCAACTCGTCCGATGTCGATAGACAGAGTTCTTCCGGCAAGCTCCATGGAATATGTTTTGTATGCCATGATTATCTCCTTTCCTTTTGCCCTGTGGGGCTTAGCAAAACAAGGCACCCTTGCAGGTGCCTCATCCCTCATTGTGTAAAATTATTTTCTAAGACCAAGCTTCTCGATCAGTTCACGGTAAGCATCGAGATCTTTCTTCTTAAGGTACTCAAGAAGGTTACGTCTCTGACCGATCATCTTCAGCATACCACGTCTTGAATGGTGGTCTTTCTTGTTCTCCTTCAGATGCTCTGTGAGCTCACGGATACGGAATGTAAGGATTGCTACCTGTACCTCTGGAGATCCTGTATCCTCTGGTGTACGTCCATACTCTTTTACGATTTCTGCTTTCTGCTCTTTGCTAATCATTGTTTTTCCTCCTAAAATTTAATATATGCCTGTCACTAAGAACCGGTTGGAGTCTCCGAAATCCGAGTGACGGTAATCACAACTTATTTAGAATAACACATTGAAATGTGTTTGTAAACAGGTTCGTCTGATTTTTTCTATTTTCATCCATTCACAGAATTTTCGTCAGCTTCTGATGGCTTTTTCTCATTTTCTTTGTGGTCTAACTCAATATCTAACTCCAGCTGAATCTCTTCCTCAGCCTCCAGCTTAAAGTCTTCCACCTTTTCCGGATTAACCACCGGCAGATCCTCCAGGGATTCAATACCAAAGTTGCGCAAAAACTCCTCCGTTGTGGCAAACAGGATCGGGCGTCCCGGTGCATCCAGGCGGCCCACCTCGCAGATCAGCTTGTATTCCACCAGCTTGTTGATCACATGGTCACTCTTTACGCCACGGATATGCTCTACCTCCAGTTTCGTGATCGGCTGCTTATAAGCTATGATAGATAAGGTTTCCAGAAGCACATCGGTCAACACATGCTTCTTCGGCACATGGGCGATCTTGACCAGATACTCATACATAGAGGATTTGGTACACATCTGAAAGGCACCGTCCAGCTCGATGATCTGTATCCCTCTGTCATCTCCGGCGTAGCGGTCCATCATATTCCGGATCACATGGCGGCAGGTATCCTCATCCTGCTCCGTTGCCGCTGCGATACGCTCCAGTTCCACGGCCTCTCCCATGGTAAACAGAATCGCCTCGATCACCGCTTCTAAATCTGCTATTTTCATTTCCTTATCCATACGAATCCTACATTCCTTTCTCAACCCGCAAACTTGAAATTCCAAACATAAAGCCTGCCGTGCGAAAATTTATTTCTCACACACCACTGGATG
>ERZ780207.1413-NODE-1413-length-20610-cov-4.090392_pt1 | contig 20610 bp, 21 predicted proteins | sample MGYA00510977_ERZ780207 | MGnify/ENA primary metagenome ERZ780207 (study PRJEB29588, sample SAMEA2151383) | human gut metagenome | biome: human gut; feature: human-associated habitat; material: faeces | place: Denmark | collected 2008/2010 ... | reverse complement strand
GGCGGCGGCGCTGTCGGAAGAACGCGACACGATAGAGGAAGTCATCGAGCCGTATTTGTTGCAACAAGGGTTTGTGCAACGGACGTCTCGCGGACGGATGCTGTCGGCGGCGGGGTTTAAACATTTGGGATTAAAGGCGCCGCAGGCGGCGGCAGACACATTGGCATTGTTCGGAGAAGACTTATGAAATCGATATTGCCTGTTAAAGTATATTATGAAGACACGGATGCCGGCGGCGTGGTTTATTACGCGAATTACCTGCGTTATGCCGAACGGGGACGGACGGAGTTTTTTAAAGACGCCGGATTTTCGAACACGGAATTTTTGCGTTCCGAAACGCCGGTTGCGTTTATGGTCAAGCGTTGCGAGATAGAATATTTTCGTCCGGCGCGTTTGGAAGACGAACTGACGGTCGAGACCGAAGTTGAAGAAGTCGGCGGGGCATCGTTAAAGTTTTTGCAAACGGTTATGCGCGGGACGGAAAAGCTGGCAGAGCTTCATGTGACCGTTGTATGCGCGGCGCTGATGACGGGCAAGCCGAAACGGATTCCGGAAGAATTGCGCGAAAAGCTGTCGTCGTAATCTTGTGTTAATGAATATGCGTTAATTTTCGAAATAAACCTTAATTTAGAACGGAGAGCTTTATGCAAGCGGGAACTATGCAAGCCTTGGCAAGTACGAACCTGTCGATGTGGGGATTGTTTATGCAGGCGGACTTTGTCGTCAAGACGGTCATGATACTGTTAATGATGGCATCGGTTTGGTCATGGGCGATTATTTTTGAAAAAGTCATGTTATTGCGCTCGGCCCGCGAAGACGCGAAGAAATTTGAAGCCCAGTTTTGGTCGGGGGGCTCTTTGGACGAGATGTTCGACCGTTTGGAAGCCAAGCCGTTCCGCTTAGACCCGATGTCGGCGATTTTCGTTGCGGCGATGAGGGAATGGCGGCGTTCTTCGGGGGTTTTGAACGGCGGCATTCACGGGACAAGCCTGCAACCGCGTATTGACAGAGGAATGCAGATTACGCTGGACAGAGAAGTCGACCGCATGGAAAAACGGATGACGTTTTTGGCATCGACGGGTTCCGTTTCGCCGTTTATCGGCTTGTTCGGAACGGTATGGGGGATTATGAACAGCTTTCATTCGATAGGCGCCAGCAACAATACGTCTTTGGCGGTTGTTGCCCCCGGTATCGCCGAAGCGCTGTTTGCGACGGCATTGGGGTTGGTTGCGGCCATCCCCGCGGTGTTGGCGTATAACAAGCTGTCAAGCGACATGAACCGCTATGCAAAGACGTTGGAAAACTTTGCAGGCGAATTCAGCACGATTTTGTCGCGCCAGATCGACGATACGACGCACCGTCCGGAAAAACGGAGCATGTAAATGGGAGCTTCGGTAAAATTTTCCAGCCGCGGCAGAAGGCATCAAAGCTCGTTTAACGAAATCAACGTCACGCCGATGGTTGACGTTATGCTGGTGTTGCTGGTTATCTTTATGGTAACGGCGCCGATGCTGACGACGGGTATTTCTTTGGATTTGCCGCGCGGTGACGGTCAAACGATCGAAGACAGCGATCGTGCGGTGGATATCAGCATTGATGCGCGTTCTCAGATTTATTTGGGCGACGAACGCGTTCGTCCCGATACGCTGGTTACGCGGCTCAAAGCCATGCAGCGCAGCAATCCGTCGTTAAAAATAATCATCAGCGGGGACAAAGCGGCTTCGTACGGTCAGGTTATCGAACTGATGTCTTTGTTACGTTTGGCAGGCATATCGAAAGTCGGGTTGAAAACGGGGGATTTGTTGGATACCCAAACGATCAAACCGAAAGCGCAGCCTAAAAAGGCGGCCAAGAAAAGGAAATAACGGCTGTGGGATTGCGGCTTTCCCTGTTTATGCGCATGCGTCATTATCCGTTTTTGTTTAAAACGGTGCAGAAGATGTTTGACCACATGCCGATGGTTATGTCGGTAACGTTGCATGTGTTTGTTATTTTTCTTCTGACGTACGATTTTTATTCGGAAAGCAAAAAGAACACGGTATCCGTACCGATGTTCGTGGTTGATCTGACGGACGTCAAGATCGGACCGATGACGAATTTGCCGCCGAAGCTTTTGGAAAATGCGAAAAAGCCCGCCAAGACGAAAAAGAACGTCAAGACGTCGTCGTACAGCACGGCGAAGGGCGGCAAGAAATCCGAAGGCACGGGAACGTCACGCGGCGGTTCTTCTGGAGAAAACAGGGCTTTTGCAACGTCGGGGGCGTCTTTGGAAAGCGAATTGAACAGCATGTTGGATTCGATTTCTTCCAAGAAAAAGAAAAAAGAGAAAACCTCGAATTCCGTAAAAGCGACGTCCGACGGTTCGGCGGACGGGGATCCGTTTAAAACGCTGTTGGCGTCTGTTGACGGGATACGCAGCGGAGTGGGGATGGCATCCGACGAACCCGAAGTTTCGGAAGAAGACCGAGAAACCGACGGCATAGAAGGCGGCAGCGGCGGCAGCTATGTGCGCGAGCTGAGCGTTTCGGAAAAAGACATGCTGGGATTAAAACTGCGCCAATGCTGGAATTTGGATCCCGGCGTTCGCGGGGTTCAAAACATGACGGTTGAAATTCGCGCCTACTTGAATCGGGACGGCACGGTTCGCGATACAAAGATTTTGAACACGGGACGTTACAAGAAGGATCCTGCCTTCCGTTCGGTGGCGGAAAGCGCGCGGCGCGCGGTATATATATGCGATAAAAAAGGCGAGGAGTCTCCGTTCAAGATATTCCCGAAATATTACGAACAGACATACGACAATTGGAAGACCCTGATGCTCAGGTTCAACCCGTTTGACGGCGGAGTTTTATAAGCGATGAAAAAGCGGATATCCTTTATATTAGTATTGTTTTTCGGATTGTTTGCGTTTGAGGCGCAAGCAGAGCTGAGCATAGACATTACGGGGGCGCGTTCCGAACCGATGGCGGTTGCGATGCCTGATTTTGCGGGCAACAACGAAAAAGCCAAAGAGCTTGGGAAAAAGATTCGCGACATCATTCAGGCGGATTTGGAAAGCTCGGGTCTGTTCAAGGTTTTGGATTCCTATGCCTATCTTCAAACGTTTAAAGGGATTGACGAAGCGCCGCGTTTTGTCGATTGGCAAGCCATACGGGCGGAAGCCTTGGTACAGGGTCAGGTTGACTATACGAACGCGAACCAGATCAGGGTTTCGTTCCGTTTATGGGACGTATTTTCGGCAGAAGAGCTGTCTTCGGTAGCGTTGGAAATAGACAACAAAGGTTGGCGTCGCGTGGCGCATATCATTGCGGACACGATTTACAAGCGCATCACGGGCGAAGAAGGCTATTTTGACACACGCATCGTTTATGTGGCGGAAACGGGGTCTGCGATTAACCGTATCAAGCGTTTGGCGATTATGGATCAGGACGGGGAAAATCATCAATTTTTGACGGACGGTCTGAATTTGGTTTTGACGCCGCGTTTTTCGCCGAATATGCAACAAATCACGTATATGTCGTATTACCGTGACACGCCGCGGGTTTATTTGTTTGACATAGAAACGGGCAAACAGCAAATCGTGGGCGATTTTCCGGGCATGACGTTTGCGCCGCGTTTTTCGCCGGACGGGCACAAGCTGATTATGTCGATGGCGGAAGACGGAAATACGGACATTTTCGAAATGAATTTGGATACGCGCGTTGTGCGCCAGTTGACGCGTCATCCGGCGATTGATACGTCTCCGAGCTATTCGCCCGACGGAAAGAAGATAGTTTTCAATTCGGATCGCAGCGGAGCGCAACAGCTTTACGTTATGGATGCGAACGGCAAGAACGTGCGGCGCATCAGTTTCGGAGCGGGCAGATATGCGACGCCGGTATGGTCGCCGCGCGGGGACTATATTGCGTTTACAAAGATGCAGGGGCGCAAATTTTATATCGGGGTGATGTTCCCCGACGGGACGGGCGAACGCTTGGTTGCCGAAGGGTATTTGGTCGAAGCGCCGACCTGGTCTCCGAACGGTCGTTTGCTGATGTATTTCCGTCAGGATCCTCCGGGATTTGACGGCATACCGGGCGCAACAAAAATTTACGCGGTTGACATTACGGGGTATAACGAACGCCGTTTGATTACGCCGGTTGATGCGTCGGATCCGGCATGGTCACCTTTGTTGTCGAACCGATAAAACAAAGAATTTATCGGCAGGTATGATATTTTGAGTTGATAAAATGAATAAAATTCATTAAATTCAAAAAATCATACTGATTTATGGTGTTTCATTAGTTAGGAGAAATTTTATGAAAACACGTTTTCTGGCTGTTTTGGCCTCATTGGCTTTAGTATCCGCCTGCGCGAGCACGGAATCCGTAGAAGAAGCATCTTCCACGACGTCTCAGGCTGTTGTCGAAGGACAGAACGAAGATTTCGCTCAGACGGCGAAAGATCGCGTCTTCTTTGGTTTTGACAAATCCAGCCTGACCTCGGAAGCCGTCAATACGTTGAAAGCTCAGGCCGAATGGCTGCAGGCCAATCCTGACACGAACGTCATTGTCGAAGGCCACACCGACGATCGCGGTACGCGCGAATACAACCTGGCTTTGGGCGAACGCCGTGCCGTTGCCGTTAAGAACTACCTGATTTCTCGCGGTGTTGACGCTGAACGCATCAAAACGATTTCTTACGGTAAAGAACGTCCGGCCGTTGTCGGCGCCAATGAAGCCGCTTGGGCTCAGAACCGCCGTGCCGTTACGGTTGTTAAAGACTAATTCGTAAAAACACCATAATTAAAGGAAGCGCCTCGTTTATCGGGGCGCTTTTTTTATTATTTTTTTGTAAATCCATAAAACTGTTTGCGAAAGCTGAGAGCATCCCTATAATCAAAAGAAATTTTTTGTATTTCAGAGGATAAGATGAAACCGATTTTATGTTTTGTTTTTTCTTTTATTCTGTTTTTAAGCACTCCCGTGAGTGCCGAAGGGGTTGGCGAATTGACCACCAGACTGGACAAGCTGGAAGCCGCCATGAGAAAAGTACAGAAAAATATGCCTTCAACTTCCGGCAAGGGAACAAAAAACGATACGAAAGAATCTGTTGATGCGGCGTTTATGCAGGCGCAAGGATTGGAAGAAAGCGTTCGCGATTTGACGGGACAGGTCGAAACGTTCCGTTTTAAACAGGATAAACAGTCCGAACAGTTAAAGAAAATCAATGCGGATATCGGGTTAAGGTTAAAAGGATTGGAAGAAAAACTTTCCAAGCTTGAGGAACGCCTGGACAAGATGCAGGAAGCCGAACGCAAAGCGGCGGCGGCAAAAGAAAAAGAAGCCGCAAAAGCCAAGGCGGAAGCCAAAGCCGAAGAAAATAAAATGGCATCCATCAAAAAAGATTTCGGCAAAATGAAGCCGAACGAACTTTACAAAAGCGCGTTTTCGGCATTGAAAAAGAATGATTACAAGAACGCCGAACGGCGTTTTGAAGCGTTCACGATTTTATTTCCGAAACATAATTTGGCGGGCAACGCTCAATATTGGATGGGAGAATCCTTTTATGCGCGCGGGAATTACGAACAGGCGGCGATTGCTTTTGCAGACGGGTTCAAGATGTTTCGCGACAGCCAAAAGGCGCCCGACAATCTTTTAAAACTGGGGCTGACGATGGCTCGTTTGAACAAGAAAAAAGAAGCCTGCATCGCGTTTAAGACGTTCAGCAAAGAATATCCGAAAGTGTCGGATGCAATGAAAAAGCGTTTGGAAAAAGAAGCTCAAAAAGTCGGATGCAAATAAAGGAAGCGTATCAGCCAATGCAAACGGAAGCGGCCTTTGACAAAGCGATGGCCGCTTTTGGTTTTTGCGGGAAATCGTCAGAGCGCGTCGCCGTTGCCGTTTCGGGCGGGGCGGACAGCATGGCGTTGTTTCGGTTGTTGCTCGGGTATTCGGAAAAAAGCGGCATAAAGCTTTCGGTTTTTACGGTAGATCACGGTCTGCGTCCCGAATCCGCCGCGGAAGCGCGATTTGTTTTTGACGAAGCAAAGCGGATGGGCGTGCCGTGCCGCATACTGAAATGGGCAGGGGAGAAACCGCTGAGCGGGATTGAAAAGACGGCGCGTGAAGCGCGTTACGGTCTGTTATTTTCCGCGTGCCGCGAAGAAGGAATAAAATCTTTATTTTTAGGGCACCACCGTCAGGATCAGGCGGAAACTTTTTTATTGCGCCGCGCGGCGCACAGCGGTGCGTTGGGGTTGGCGGGAATGTCGGCGGTGCGCTCGTTTGCGTTTGGCAGGATGTATCGCCCGCTGTTGGGGATTTCGCCTTCGGAGCTTCGCGCGTATGATCGCAGCTTGGGGCAAACGTGGGTGGAAGATCCGACGAACGCTTCGGATTGTTTTGAACGCGGTCGGATCCGTCAAACGGCTTCTTCGGACGTTTTGGAGGATGCGTTTTTTCAAAGCCTGAAATACGGAGCGCAACGCATGGAAACGGAGCGTCAGCGGACGGAATTTTTAAATGCGAACGCACAGGTTTTTGACAAAGGGTATGTTTTAATGTCCCGCGCGGGCTTTTTGGATGCAAAGCGGGAAACGGCCGTCGGCAGCATGGGGGAAGTGCTGAGGGCGGTTGCGAACAAAGCATATGTGCCGAAGGAAGACTCATTGGAACGGCTTTACGAGAATATAAGGCGTTCCGATTTCAAAGGATGTTCTTTGGGCGGGTGTCGTATTGCGCCGTCGGCAAAGGGGCGTTTGCTGATTTGGCGGGAATATGCGGATTTGCCGCCGCCGTTGCGTACGGGGTCGGAACGTTTGTTTTATTGGGATCGCTTTGCATTTGAGCTTTCGCAAAGAACGGAAGGCTTGGTCGTCAAAGCGTTGGAAGGGCGTTTGAAAGAGCTTTGGCGGGCGCCGAAGCGGTGTTTTTTTGTGCTTCCGGCACTTTTTGACAGAGAAGGTCTTTTTCTTGTGCCGCATTTAGGGTATAAGAAAACGAATGTTTCCTGCCGTGCGGATTTTGCGCCGATTTATCCTTTGTGCAAATCTCCCGAATGGATGCTCCCTGTGACTTAAAAAAGACAAGGCGGTTGTAGTGAAAAAGAATTTTTTTGTTTGGGTTCTGGCAGCGATGATTTTATTCACGCTGTTTGATGCTTTTCAACAAGGGGCGGTCGGTACGAAACGGATCAGCATGCCTTTTTCGGAATTTACGGCTCAGGTTCAGGAAGGCAAGGTGTCCGAAGTCGTTTTGCGCGGCAAAAAGATAGACGGCGTTCTTCAGGACGGCAGGAAGTTTTCTTTGTATGCGCCCGAAGATTCGGGGTTGGTGCCGATGTTGCTGGAAAAGAACGTTCGTGTTACGGCGTTGCCGGCGGAAGGGGAAGAAACATCGTTTTGGAGCGGGTTGCTTTATTGGCTGCCGTTTGTTTTATTTATCGGTGTTTGGATTTTCTTTATGCGCCAGATGCAGGCGGGCAACGGCAAGGCGATGAGCTTTGGCAAATCGCGTGCCAAGCTGTTGGAAGGGCAGGGAAAAGTAACGTTTGCCGACGTCGCGGGCATTGACGAAGCCAAAGAAGATTTGGTTGAGATCGTTGATTTTTTGAAAGACCCTCCGAGATTTCAGCGTTTGGGCGGCAAAATTCCCCGCGGCGTATTGCTGGTCGGTCCTCCGGGGACGGGTAAGACGTTGTTGGCAAAGGCGATTGCGGGCGAAGCAAACGTGCCGTTCCTCTCCATGTCAGGCTCCGACTTCGTGGAGATGTTCGTCGGAGTGGGTGCCGCGCGTGTACGCGACCTCTTCAAGCAGGCCAAGGAGAAAGCCCCCTGTATCATCTTCATCGACGAAATCGACGCCGTAGGCCGCGCCCGTGGCAAGAACCTGAACATGGGTTCTAACGACGAGCGTGAAAACACCCTTAACCAGATGCTTACTGAAATGGACGGTTTCGGCTCGAACAACGGCGTCATCATACTTGCCGCCACCAACCGTGCCGACATGCTCGACAAGGCGCTTCTGCGTCCCGGACGTTTCGACCGCCAGATCTACGTCGACCTCCCCGAGCTTACCGACCGTATGGAAATCTTCAACGTCCACCTCCGTAATATAAAGGTGAACGCCACCCTCGACGTTGAACAACTGGCGCGCCAGACGCAGGGATTCTCCGGTGCCGACATCGCCAACGTCTGCAACGAGGCCGCACTCATCGCCGCGCGTAACAACAAGACGCAGGTGGAATGGGACGACTTCATGGCAGCCGTGGACCGCATAGTGGGCGGCATGGAGAAGCGCTCGCGCATAATTACCGACGAGGAGAAATTCGCCATCGCCACCCACGAGGCCGGCCACGCCGTGATAGGCTGGCTCACACGCTACGGCGACCCGCTGCTTAAAGTCACAATCGTGCCGCGCGGCCGCGCTCTCGGCGCCGCATGGTATGCTCCCGAGGCCGCGCAGATTGTACCCACCCAGGCTCTGCTCGACAAGATTTGCGGGCTGCTCGGCGGTCGAGCCGCCGAAGAAGTATTCCTCGGCGAAGTGGGAACCGGTGCCTCCAACGACCTCGAACGCGTAACGAAAGCCGCCCGGGCCATGATTATGGTCTACGGTATGGGCGAATCTATCCCCAACCTCAACTATTACGACTCCACAGGCCAGGATTACGGTTTCACAAAGCCGTATTCAGAAGAGACGGCACGGCAGATAGACCTCGAAGTGGCACGCATAGTCAAGGAACAGTACGAGCGTGCAAAACAGATTCTAAGGGAACATGCGACGCAACACAACAAACTTCGCGACATGCTCGTAGAGCGCGAGGTCATCTTCCACGACGACGTGCAGGCGGTGCTCGGCAAACGTCCCTGGAAGTCGCGCACCGACGAGATTATCGAGATTAACAAGAAGGAGGAGGCCGAGCGTCAGAAACAGGATGATACCCAAAAGGATGACAATAACGCCCCCGCTTCCGCAACCGAAACTACCGCTGAAGAACCTCAACCGAAAAGCCCCTTCCGCTTCAAGTTGAAAAAGCCGCTCCTTCCCTCCAACGACAAATCAGGCCAGAAGCCGCAGGAACCGTCGTCCTCTCCCGAGGATGATGACGACGATCCGGGAACTCCTCCCCCTTTCAACAAATAACAATCCCCCCTACGGCGGGATGCACCGTCCCGGTGTGTCCCGCTTTCTATTCAAGTTGTTTCCTCTTATAGGTAACACAGTAATTAAATGTGCCTACTATAATCTTCAATATCTGACAAATCAAAAAATTGAATTAAGAATAGAGATAAAATCGTGAATCCGGCTGAAAGCGTTTTGTCGTTATTGCGAATTTTTTCTAATTATTTGCCGCATTGCAAAAATATTGTTATCTTTGCATCATCTCTCCCTACTGACATCCTTATACCAAAATTATCACATAATAGATTATGGGACTATTCTCCGGACGAGGGAAAAGTGGCGGCCTCATGAACGTCATCCGCTGTGACCAACAAGATTACCTGGTGTGGAAATGGCGTCCGCTCGAGCAAGACGTCAATTCGACAACCCGTGAAAACTCGATACGCTTCGGCAGCTCGCTCCGCGTCAAGGACGGCGAAATGGCTGTCTTCGTCTACTGCCAGAACAACGGCACGATGCAAGACTACATCTACGGTCCTTACGACGGTTTCCTGAGAACCGCCAACTTCCCAGTTTTGGCAAACATAATGGGTGCCGCATACGGCGGTGAAGCGCCTTTCCAGGCCGAAGTCTACTTCATAAACCTGGCAGGTAACATCCAGATTCCCTTTGGGATACCCTTCTTCGACGTGCCCGACCCGCGTTTCCTCGACTTCGTGGTTCCCATCGCCGCCGGCGGTAAAATAACATTCAATATCACAGACCCGCCGCGATTCATCAAGATGAACCGCCTGGTGAACTTCGATCTCGACGATTTCTCGGAGCAAGTACGCAGCACCGTGGTGCGCCGCGTGAAGTCGGTTATTGCCAACGCCCCGGCCGAAGGTGGTTTTCCCTTGGTGCAGATAGAGCGTAAAATCGATGAAATCAACGATGCCATAGCTACAAAACTGAAAGAGGACTTCGAGGAGTTCGGCATCAACCTCAAACGCTTCGACCTCTCGCGCATAGAGCCTGACAAACAGAGCCAGGGATGGTATGAATTGCGCAATGTAACCGCCGAACAACAGCAACGTACCATCAACGCACAGACCGAAATAAACCTGAAGAATATGGCCGACCTCCAGGCCATGAACGCGCAGAATATGGCCGAAACCATGCGTATTCAGCGCGAGGAAAGCCAGCGGGCACAACGCCTGCAGACGGAGCAGACCTTCATCGGCGCACATGCCCTGGACCGTCAGGCCGACGTGATGCAGACCGCCGCGCAGAGCCTCGGAGAGATGGGCAGTATGGGCGACGGCGCCGGCGGTTTCAACCCCGCAGGAATGATGGCAAGCATGGCGCTCGGCGGCACAATGGCACAGCAGATGGCCGGTATGGCAAACTCTATGGCAGCCGGACTTCAGAACCCGATGGGAAATACCATGGGAGGAATGGCCGCAGGAATGGGTGGCGCAATGGGTGGCGCTGCCGTAGCCGGTCCCGGTATGCCGCCACCCCCTCCCGGCGCGAACAACATTCAGTGGATGGTGGCCATCAACGGACAGCAGAGCGGGCCCTACGACATTCAGCAACTCTCGCAACTCATAGCCGCCGGACAGATGGACGCCGGAACCTACGTGTGGTGCCGGGGTATGGCCAACTGGCAACTCGCCGGCCAGACGCCCGAACTCGCCGCCCTCTTCGCAACTGCCTCAGGACAATGTCCGCCCGCGCCCCCTGTCCCCGGTATGTAAAACCCGTATATTTCAAGAGCCACTAATTCATTATGTACAACGATTTCACCTCCATAGATAAACTCGTAGAGTTCGGACTCGGCATCGGCATCGCCACGCAGATGATGAACACAATGAACCACGTCATGGCACAGACGGCCATCCCCGGCGTGGGAATAAATCCCGGCACCACGCCGCGGCAGACAGCCCAACGCCAATGCGCTCCAACATGCGCCGGTTACTATATCGTGCACAACGACAGCACCGCCGGACCCTTCTCCGCCCAGGAACTGCAAACGCTCGTCGCCAACGGCGTAGTGACACAAGAAACCTTTGTATGGCATCCCGGAATGGCTGGATGGAACCGTGCCGTTGCCATTCCCGAAGTAAACAAGCTCCTAATTCTCAATAACATAAAATGAAACTCGGCATCTTCTCTCTCTTCATGGCGTTGCTCATTCCAAAACCACCTGACGGCATTAGACTTTCCTCCAATTTAAAACAGTATAATTTACATATTTAAAGTAAAGTAATTAACTTTGCAGAAATACTTGGAACTTATGACACTTAAGAATGACAGTTTGCTTTCTGCGGGTAAGTACCGGATAGTGCGCTTTATAAGCGCCGGCGGTTTCGGTTGCACCTACGAGGCTGTACACACCCTGATGAATACACGCGTGGCCATCAAGGAGTTCTTCCCGAAGGATTTCTGCAACCGCGACGAAAACACCTCGCAAGTCTCGGTCGGCACCAAGAGTCAGGAAGAACTCGTGGCACGGCTAAAAAAACAATTCCTGCGCGAAGCCAAAGTGCTCTTCGACATGCGGCACCCCTCGGTAGTTCGAGTCATAGACTTCTTCGAGGATAACGGAACCGCCTATTACGCAATGGATTACATCGACGGGCCGTCGCTGGAGCAGATACTGAAGGAGAACGGCCCGATGCCCGAGCCGGAAGCCATGAAATATGTAGCGCAGATTTGCGATGCCCTTGGTTACGTCCACTCGGAAGGGCAGCTGCATCTCGACCTGAAGCCCAACAATGTGATGATAAACCGCTCGGACGGACGCGCCGTTCTGATAGACTTCGGGACTTCGAAACAGTATTCTACCGACGGGGGCGCCACGAGCACAATGTTCGGCATGACGCCCGGTTACGCACCCCCGGAGCAATGCAGCAGCGACATAAAAGACCTCGGCGCAGCCTCCGACATCTACGCCCTTGGCGCAACCCTCTACCGTATGCTGACGGGCAATACTCCGGTTGACGCTCTGAGCCGCAGTGCCGGTACCCGGATGCTGCCGCTTCCCTCCACTGTCTCCACCCCAGTTGCTATGGCCATTGACCGCGCCATGACGCTCAACCGAAACCTGCGTCCGCAGTCGGCCGAAGAGTTCATGAAGATAATCAACACTCCTGTTCCGCAGCCCCCGACGCCTGTCTTAACACCCGATTCTCCGGCCATCCACAGCAACGATACCCGGGCTATGATGCAACCTCCGCATCAACCACCCCGACATCCTGACGATACCATTCCCCATTACAGAAAACCGAAATCCAACTCACTGAAATACCTACTGATAGGTGCGGGTGTGTTCATCCTGCTTTGCATCATGGCGGGTGTGGTAGCGTCCGGCGACGACTCCGAGAACGATGCGCCTCCACAAGAGCAGACAGAGGCTATAGAAAACGCTTCCTCCTCTCCCGAATCCCTGCAACCTTCATCCACTGAAAATCAAGACGCCACGTCGTCCACTGCCTCAAATGCTGCCGAAGGATTGAGAGTCTACAGCTACGACATCCATCAGGAATACATAACGCTGCGGTACGAAACGGAAACGCCCGGCACCGTAGAACTCTCCTTCCGCGCCTACAACAAGGACAACGGCAAATCCATGGACGAGACTTTCACCATCGAATCCAATGGCGGAGGTGAGGCCATCGACCTCCAGCTGCCATATCCCCTGACACAAACATACGACTACCACATCACCCTGACCGACCGTCGCACCGGCCAAACATTAATCGACGACGACTGGCACTATTGACCGGTAAAACGTAAACCATAAGCCGATCAAAGCAAAGTATATGGAGCGTAGACCCACAGGTCTACGTATGTGCCAGAATAACAAACTGTTATAGTAGGCACATTTACTTACTTTGCCTACTATAAAAGCATCATACTTCTACCCTACCTAAACTATTGATACCGGGTCTTTCTCTCCATTATAAAATTGCTTCAAGACCTCTCCAAAAATATCATCAGGTGAGATACAGTCGAAAAGCGTCATACATGATTTTACTTTCATCGCATCGATGCCTCCCAGAATTTGGCGAACAGTCTTGTCGCGGTGATGCAACAATGCATTTGTAATCTTCCTGAGACGCTGTCCTAATATAGGATGCGCAAGATACGCTTCGGCCTCTTCCTTTCCCGCCAAGCCGTAATACTCCGCATTCCAGCTTCTTCCGAGTCCACGTAGTTGAGGGAAGACATACCATATCCAATGCGTGCGTTTGCGGCCATATTCAATTTCCATCAACCCATCGGCAAAACCGAAATCCTCGGCATTCTGAGCTTCCACAAACCGCTCTATATCGTTTTCTGATTTCATTGTCTGACCCTAATTACTAAAAATCTGAACCTTGCTGTATAAAATCAGCCTTTGGGAAGTAATACAACAGCAAATAGTATCTGTTAACATCATCCTTACCAGGCCCTTGTCGAATTTCGACAGATCCCATCATTTTGATGCCATTTTCCGGAACTCCGTAGAAGTAAAAGCATTTGAATCCCTGATCATTTGTATCATCTAAAACAATATACTTCTCCTCAAAAAGTTTCCTTAAATAATCCCGTTTCTCTTTTAATTTGCCTAAATGTTTTTTTGAGACCCAATCCTGAAACATAGCTGATGAAAGACGGCCGGTTCCTCCGGTCCATTGAAAATCTAATTCGCCGTACTGAAATGAAAGTCCACCCATTTCAAAATCATACAACTTCAATTTGCCGTTTTCGGGGCTACATTTTAAACCGTATCTTTTAATAAGAGACAATTCGGCATTGGAGTAGGTTTCTCCTACGGGAATTCCGAGGATGGTGGTCTGGGCATAAGCGCAGAGAGTGCATATCAGAGTCAAAAACAGACAGATAATTCTATTTTTCATGCTAAGTTAACGTTAGTGGGTTTCCTCGCAAAATTACAAAATATTTTTAAAATATCAAAATTATTTTTAACAACACTGATAGTTAGATATCCCTTATATCTCACTTTTGTTTTATTACACCCCTACGGACTATAATGGATAGACCACTCTTAAGGAGGCGCAGCGATTAAAAAAGACTATTATTTGCGGTTCATTTCATTAGGTTTAAGCGGGAAGGGACAAGAGCGGGTTGCGATTTTTTTTGAAAAATTCAGTTAATTCTTTGGGTAAATTTTGGAGTTTGCACATTTTTTATTACCTTTGTGCAAAATTTAACAACTCTGCTTGGTTTCTTCTATGTGATGAACAGTGCGGCGTATTTCTCCTCTTCCGGTTTCCGATTACCCGAAACTGACCACTCAGATTCTGCTTACTCAGGATTCCGCTCCTTCTCCTTACCGACGCATCCGACGTCCGACTGCACAAGGCAGATTGTTTTTACTACTTTCTTATGGCTGACATTATCCGTTTGAAGAAAGGTCTCGACATCCCGATGTTCGGCAGTCTGACCGACAATATTGTGCTTGACACCGGTACGCGCCACTGCGCCGTAGTGCCGGATGATTTTCCCGGAATGGTATGGAAACTGCGCGTTGCCGTGGGCGACAGCGTGCAATCTGGCGACACACTGCTTTCTGACAAGACTGACCCCACGGTTTGCCTGGTCTCTCCCGTTGCGGGACGCGTTTCGGAAGTTCGCCGCGGCGAACGTCGCAAAATCCTCGCCGTCGTGGTGGAATGCGCACCGCTGAAACAGGAAGAACTTATAGCCGCACTTCCCGCAAAACCGCTGGTAGACACGCAGGGAGAAGCGACCGGCGAAACGCTAAAACCCGATTTCTCAACACCCGACGCCACGCTCAGGACACTATGCTACTCAGGGCTATGGGCGATGTTGCGGCAACGTCCCTACGACATAGTGCCTCGTCCGGCCGCCAATTTCCGCGACGTCTTCGTGACGGCCTTCGACAGCGCGCCGCTCGCTCCCACGGTAATTGAGGCCGAAGACCGCGATGACCTTGAAGCTGGTCTCGAAGTGCTTTCGTCGCTGACGGCAGGCAAAGTGTACCTCTCCACGCAATACGGCGCCGGGATAACCTCGGCAGTGGCCGAAGTGCACGAGTTCGACGGCCCGCATCCCGCTGGAAACGTGGGTGTGCAGATAGCACGGCTCAACCCCGTAAATAAAGGTGAACGCGTGCTGACACTTGATGGCCGCACGGCGGCTCGCATAGGGCATCTGAAACGTACCGGGCGCCTCGACTTCGCAACACGCGTGGCCGTTACCGGTCCGGAAGTGGAAACGCCGCAAACTGTGGTTACCGCTATCGGTGCTTCCATACAGTCGCTCATCGACGGCAATCTGAAATCGCCCGTTGAAGGTCTGCGCGTCATTTCCGGCAACGTGCTCACCGGCGTGAAGGTGAACCCACAGGACGGTTTCCTGCGCTTCCCGTACCGCCAGATTACAGTAATCGAAGAGGGCGACCATGCCGACGAGTTCATGGGCTGGGCAACCCTCAGCCCGAAGAAATACAGCGTGAAGCGCACATTCCCGGCGTTCCTGGCCGGACTGAAACGTCCGTTCAACTTCGATGCCCGCATTCGCGGAGGACACCGCGCCATGATTCTCAGCGGCGAATATGACAAGGTATTTCCCTTCGACATCTATCCGGAATACCTGCTGAAAGCCATCATGAACAAGGACATCGACAAGATGGAGCAACTCGGAATCTACGAGGTGGCGCCCGAAGACTTCGCGCTTCCCGAGTTCGTGGACACCTCCAAACTGCCGTTGCAGAAAATAGTGCGCGAGGGACTTGACTACCTCCGCGCCGAAACCGAATAAACGCTCCCCTCCCGGAAAACAACTTCTTTTCACAGAGCAAGATATGAAACGACTTAAAAAGCAACTCGACAAGATAAAGCCGCAGTTCGAGAAGGGAGGACGCTTCCAGAAGCTACACTCCGTCTTCGACGGCTTCTATACTTTCCTCTACACCCCGAACGAGACGTCCGCGTCGGGCGTGCACATCCACGACGCCAACGACTCGAAGCGCACCATGATAACGGTCATCATGGCGCTCCTGCCGTGCTGCCTGTTCGGCATGTGGAACATCGGCTACCAGCACTCGCTGGCCGTTGGAATCCCGGAGGGGATTTTCCAGAACTTCATCTACGGACTGTGGGCCGCGCTGCCCAACATTCTTGTGGCATACATCGTCGGATTGGGCATTGAGTTCATCTTCGCACAACTCCGCGGCCACGAAATTCAGGAAGGTTTCCTGGTTTCCGGCCTGCTCATCCCTATGATATGCCCCGTCGAGACTCCGGCATGGATGCTGGCCGTGGCTACCGCTTTCGCGGTGATTTTCGCCAAGGAGGTGTTCGGAGGTACCGGCTACAACTTCCTGAACGTGGCGCTCGTCACGCGCGCATTCCTATTTTTTGCATATCCCACGAAGATGAGCGGCGACGCTGTGTTCGTATCGTTGGGTGGCGACAAGGCAATAGACGCTTTCTCCGGCGCGACTCCGCTGGGACAGCTCGCCTCGGCAGCCTCCGACTCGGCACCGCAACTTACCGACGTTGCCGGCCTGCCGCTGACACTCTCCGACATGTTCTGGGGATTCATGCCCGGCTCCTGGGGCGAAACCTCGACGTTCTGCATCCTCATTGGCGCCGTCATCCTGCTTGCCACCGGCATGGCATCGTGGCGCATCATGCTCTCGGCGCTCATCGGCGGCGTTGCCATGTCGGCGTTGGTACACAACTTCGCCACGCCGCTCTATCCCGCCACTATGCTGGGCATCCCCGAGCAGCTGTGCCTCGGCGGATTCATGTTCGCCATCGTCTTCATGGCCACCGATCCGGTTACTGCCTGCCGCACCAATGTCGGAAAATGGATTTACGGTTTCCTCATCGGCACCATGGCCATAATCATCCGCTGCTTCAACACCGGATTCCCCGAAGGTGCTATGCTCTCCGTGCTGCTGATGAACTGCTTCGCGCCCCTCATCGACTACTGTGTGGTAAACTCAAACATCAAACGCCGACTCAGCCGCGCCGGCATAAAAAGCTAACGCCATGGCTCTTAACAAAAACAGTATTCCCTATACCATAATCTATTGCGCCGTGCTTGTCATTGCCGTAGCAGTAGGGCTCTCCATTGTATACCAGTCACTTCGTCCCGCGCAGGAAAAGAACATCGCCGACGACAAGAAGCGGCAGATACTCAGCTCCATACGCATCTCCCCCGAGAAAGGTGAGAACGTGGCCGACGTCTATGACCGCTACATCACCGAGAGTTTCCTGGTGAACTTCAACGGCAAACGTACCGACTCGGCTACCGACCCGTTTGCCGTGGACGTGGCCGCACAGGTGAAACTCGACGACAACAAGCGCCTACTCCCGGTGTTCGAGGCCAAGACGAAGGACGGCGCCAAATACATTATCCCGGTGTACGGCGCCGGCCTATGGGGTCCGATATGGGGCTATGTGGCCTTCGACGACAACGGCGACACCATCTACGGCGCATACTTCTCACACCAGGGGGAAACCCCGGGACTCGGCGCCGAGATAGAAAAACCGCAGTTCCAGGACCAGTTCCAGGGCAAGAATGTGTTCTGCGACGGCAACTTCACCTCCATAGCGGTGGAAAAAGCCGGACAGAAACCGGCACAGGGCGACTATGTGAATGCCATCTCCGGCGGCACAATAACAAGCAAGGGCGTCCAGACGATGCTCGAAAATTCGCTGCGGCCATACCAGGCGTTCCTTTTCTCCCTCCAGGAACAGAAAAATCCCGTAAAGTCTAACTGAAACACACGCACCTACAATGGCTATCAATAAGAAATTACTCCCACTCGTAAATCCTCTCTCTAAAGACAATCCCGTGATAGTGCAGGTGCTGGGCATCTGTTCGGCCCTCGCGGTCACGGCCAAGCTGGAGCCGGCGCTGGTGATGACGATTTCCGTAACGGCGGTGCTAGCCCTCTCCAACGTGCTGATTTCGCTACTGCGCAAGACGATACCTACTTCCATCCGCATCATCGTGCAACTCGTGGTGGTGGCTGCGCTCGTGGTCATAGTAGACCAGGTGCTGAAAGCCTGGAACTATGAGGTGAGCAAGGCGCTGTCAGTCTTCATAGGCCTTATCATCACCAACTGTATCATCATGGGACGCCTCGAAGCCTTCTCTATGAGCAACCGTCCGTGGCCCTCCTTCCTCGACGGCATAGGCAACGGCCTGGGCTACGGCATAATCCTGGTAATCGTGGCCTTCTTCCGCGAACTGCTCGGCTCGGGCACGCTGATGGGCTATCAGGTTATCCCCGAAAGCTGGTATGCCGCCGGATACTCCAACAACGGCATGATGATACTTCCGCCCATGGCCCTGATCACCGTGGCCTGCATCATCTGGGTGCACCGCTCGCGCAACAAAGACCTCCAAGAATAATAGTAACGCACCAATCTGACTCATAATGGAAAATCTGAATCTATTCATACGGTCGATTTTCATCGACAACATGATATTCGCCTACTTCCTGGGCATGTGTTCATTCCTGGCGGTGTCAAAGAACGTCAAGACGGCGTTCGGTCTGGGCATCGCGGTCACATTCGTGCTCACCGTGGCGCTGCCCATCACCTGGGCCATCAACCGGTTCATACTGCAGCCCGGCGCACTGAGCTGGCTCGGAGCGGAATACGCTTCGGCCGACCTCAGCTTCCTGGGCCTGATAATGTTCATCGCCGTGATTGCGGCGCTGGTGCAGATTCTGGAAATGGTAATAGAGAAATATTCGCCGTCGCTCTACAGCTCGCTGGGTATCTTCCTGCCGCTGATCGCTGTCAACTGCGCCATCCTGGGGGCAGTGCTCTTCATGCAACAGCGCGACTTCTCCAACGCCTGGACAGCCACCGTCTACGGCGTGGGTTCGGGCATCGGCTGGCTGCTGGCCATCGTCTGCCTGGCGGCCATACGCGAACGCCTCACACCGTCGGCTATCCCGGCTCCCCTCCGCGGTATAGGCATCACTTTCATAATCACCGGCCTCATGGGCATCGCCTTCATGAGCTTCCTCGGTATAAAACTTTAACGCGCCATGGTAACTCTCGAAATAATCTGGCAGAACGTTGCCGCAGCCTCTCTCATATTCCTGGCCATCACCATGTTGCTGGTCATCATCCTGCTTATCGCCAAGAAATGGCTCGTAGCGTCGGGCGAAATCACCATCGACATCAACAACGGTCAGAAGGAGCTCCGCGCCCCGGCCGGCAAGACACTGCTTGCCACCCTCAACGACGGCGGCGTGCACCTCTCGTCGGCCTGCGGCGGCAAGGGCAGCTGCGGACAGTGCAAGGTGCAGGTTCCCCAAGGGGGCGGCGAAATGCTTCCCACCGAAGCCGTGCACTTCTCGCGCCGGCAAATGAAAGACCACTGGCGCCTCGGTTGCCAGGTCAAGGTCAAGAACGACATGAAGATAGAACTCGACCCCGCCGCACTCGAAGTCAAGGAATGGGAATGCGAGGTTATCTCCAACCGTAACGTAGCTACCTTTATCAAGGAATTCATAGTGCGTCTGCCCGAGGGTGAACACATGAACTTCATCCCCGGTTCCTATGCGCAGATACGCATCCCCAAGTTCGAGATGGACTACGACGTGGACATAGACAAAGACCTCATCGGCGAAGAATACCTCCCCGCATGGCAGAAGTTCGGCCTCTTCACCCTCAAGTGCAAAAATACCGAAGAGACGGTGCGCGCATATTCCATGGCCAACTATCCGGCCGAAGGAGACCGCATAATGCTGACCGTGCGTATTGCCACACCACCCTTCAAGCCGAAACCTCAGGTCGGTTTCCAGAACGTGCCGCCGGGTATCGCCTCCTCTTATATCTTCACGCTGAAACCGGGCGACAAAGTGCTGATGAGCGGTCCTTACGGCGACTTCCACCCCATCCTCGACTCCAAAGCCGAAATGATTTGGGTAGGCGGCGGCGCCGGTATGGCTCCCCTCCGCGCACAGATTATGCACCTAACCAAAACGCTCCGTATACGCGACCGCAAGATGTCGTTCTTCTACGGAGCACGCGCCCTCAACGAAGTCTTCTACCTCCGGGATTTCCTGGAGCTGGAAAAGGAGTTCCCCAACTTCAAGTTCCACCTGGCGCTCGACCGTCCCGACCCGGCCGCCGATGCCGCAGGCGTGAAGTACACAGCAGGTTTCGTGCATGACGTCATGTACAAGACCTACCTCAAGGACCATCCCGCACCCGAGGACATAGAATATTACATGTGCGGTCCCGGCCCGATGTCGAACGCCGTCAACAATATGCTATATAACCTCGGCGTGGAACCGCAGGCCATCCATTACGACAACTTCGGAGGATAACGGGGGAAACAAGCTTTTAATTGCCTCAAACATATACAACCGGGCGGTGCCGTGAAAGCGCCGCTCATTTTTTAAAATTACACGACAAAGATTTGTATATTCCAAACAGATTGATTCACTTCGCAAACCCATTAACCCATAAGTCGGAAGCCTATCCACGTAACATAAACGCGAGTTGACTCAAAG
>ERZ780207.1411-NODE-1411-length-20621-cov-5.258096_pt1 | contig 20621 bp, 15 predicted proteins | sample MGYA00510977_ERZ780207 | MGnify/ENA primary metagenome ERZ780207 (study PRJEB29588, sample SAMEA2151383) | human gut metagenome | biome: human gut; feature: human-associated habitat; material: faeces | place: Denmark | collected 2008/2010 ... | reverse complement strand
CAGACATGCACTTGCCCGGCGCCGTATTTATCGGCCGTCACCCCCTTGTCGAGGCCCTGCAACGCCCCGTAGTGCCGCTCGTTGAGATGCCAGTCTTTCACCACCGGCAGCCACACGCGGTCCATGGCCGTCAGCGCGATGTCGAGGGTATGGATGGCGCGTTTCAGGTAAGAGGTGAAACAATACTGCGGCAACAGTCCGGCGGCGGCTATTTTCTTCCCGGCGGCTGCGGCTTCTTCGCGCCCCTTGTCGGAGAGTTCGACATCGGTCCACCCCGTAAAACGGTTCTCGAGATTCCAGGCACTTTGCCCGTGGCGTAATAAAATGAGGTGTTTCATAAAAAAATCAGCATGTTTCGTAAAAAAACAGGGTATTTCATTCAACTTTATAACGCTTAAATTGTCAATAAGTTAAAGGGCGCGGCAATAAAAACGCCCCTTGTTTTTCTCCAACGTGTACTTCACCTCGAAACAACCGCGGGGAAACTCAAATAATTGGCAACTTTTAAAACTAAAAATCAAGATGAAAAGAACAGTGACCCTGCTGATAGCCCTGCTTCTTACCGCAGGTCTGTCCTCCGCACAGCACAAGGCGGTGGAGAGCGTTGTGGCCACGAAATCTCCTCTGGCAACGGTGACGCTCCCCGTCAATGTGACGGCAAAAGATTTTATGACGAAAGTTTACGGCGTGCTCGACCCGTCGCTTGACAAAGCCGGCAACATCGCAGCCTCGCAGCAGGTGATGAACCTCACCCCCGAAGAGGATGAATACGGCCTGTGGCTGGAAAGCGCCGACGGCTACGGCGTGGCTTACTACGGCATGACGCCCGACGTCTCGGCCCACGCCTCGTTTGACAACGCCGACCGACTCGCCACTTACGGCTACTTCTTCATCTTCCCCTACGGCACAGGCGGACGCGACGCAGCCAACGCGCAACAGACGGCCTTCAGCGGCACGCTGCTCCAGGACCTGCTCGACATGGGGCTTGAAATGGGCGTCGACGAGCTTTCGGACGCAATCTTCGAGGTGGCCGGCGATTTTGACGACAGCAACATCGACATCCGCCTGGTGGAGGAGCACGAAACCGCCGACAATTCCGGCCGCTTCATCCTAATCCTTTCGGTCGACCCCTCCGACGCGCATCTCGCCGCCATGAACCGCTAATCCCCTCCTCGCCTTACATATATAAAGAAATAACTGCGGCACACCCCTTTTCCCGGGGCGTGCCGCTTTCAGTTTGGTTACAAGCCAAGGTTAAATATCAAATATCTCGAGGGGAGAATCAGTTGACTTCGAGTGTATTTACGCGCGTCTACAGATTACCTTTTTACTGTCAAAAAGTGCCCTCGAAAAATATTTTCAAAAAAATTGCCGATTTATTTGCACATCTCAGATAAAAGCCATATATTTGCATTTGAAATCACTATGCCTTATTGCAAGTCGATTAATTATATAATTTTTAAATTTTTATCTTATGTCAAATTTTCAAAATCGAGATGTTAAAGTCCTGACATCTCCCTCAGAATTAAAACATTCCGGGGTTTACCTGGTTAAATCAGAAATTGTTTTCCCGAAGACGGAGGAATTTCGTGTGGATCTTTCCAAAATGGTGGAGCATTGTAGCTCAGCGAATGCGGAGCAGTTGAAAAAAGAAGATGTTCATTACGGTCTTGAAATTGCCGAAGATGTTACCCTGATTTTTGAAGGAGGCTGCTTTACGACAAGTGCAAATGCTAATTCACCCCGAAAGCAGATATCGGCGGAACAAGGAGGCCTGAAAGATTTGCCCACGCTTTCAGAATTATCTAAATTTTATCTTATCGGCAACAACACTGTGATTAAAGCCGGTGCAGAGCAGATTTTCGGTGATTTCCTGGAAGTGACAGGTCCCTGGATAACCGACCGCGCCTATCCGCAGTGGTTCGACCAATTGGCGGGCAAACAAAAGGGCGTGCACGCATTTAGCGGGAAGCGCGAAGATTTCAAACAACTCCATGATTGTTCCGCTGCCATTAACAAAGCAATAATATTTAAAGGTGTCGGAGAAGTGTTTCTGCCGCAGGGTAACTATTACATCAGCCATCCCATCAAATTGCCGATAGGGATAACGCTCGCCGGTGAAACCTATCGGAATATGAGCGCCGGCACCCAGGATGAAGAATTGTTCAAGATCTGGAATGACCGTGGGTGGTTTGATATGGACTGCGCTTGTGTCGGGTCGGTCATCATCCCCTTTATCGAAAATTTAGGGTACAATGAAAAAGACTTCATCGCGACAAACTATTCCACGCCTTTTGACAGAGGAATTTTCCGTATCAACCTTGAAGAAGATAAAAAGAACGGAGATAAGGATAATGCTGACGATGATTGGATAGCATCGTTCCCTCTCAATGTGAGCGCAATGAAAGACCTTGCGATATTTAATATTCTTTATACGAATAAAGAAAATTTCGGTAACATTGCAGTTAAAAACCACATTGAGATAGCCCGTAAGGAGTGTTGCGTAATCGCAGGAGGATACACCTTTCAGAATGTCAAATGGTACAACTTCCCCATGGCCATAAAGTGGACTGGCCATTATACGGATCTAAGGAAGATTACCGACTGCTCGATACAACTGCACCAAAATATCAGAAATGCAATCGATTCACTGAAAGATGAGAAGCGCGAGTGCATGTATCTGATAACCATCCCGTTCCTGGGCGACGCATTGCAGATTACCCATTTATGTACAGACGCGGGTTCCTTTAACCCAGAGGAACAGCAGTTCTTCAAGGGGATATATGTCCGCTCTTGCCATGGAGGCTCCATCTCCGACTGCATCATTAATATGGATGTGGTCCTGAGAGGATGCATCGGTGTAACTTTTCGTAACAATCACATGGAAAACGGTGCGCAAATATTGATTCAGGAGTCTGTAGTCGAGGTTACCGGCAATCATTTCGAGAAGGGCAGCCGGGCGAGTCTGCTTTTCGAGGTGCCCGAGAGCCGGAATATGGAAAATGATCGTAGTCCGGTAGATGAATCCAATGTCATCATCAGCGGCAACTACTTTATGACTTATACCTTGCGGTCTGATGCTTCTGAACAGACTGCACAGCGGACTCCGATAAAGAAGGTATCTCCCTATGACATAGTTTTTGACAAAAAGTTCGGAGGTGTTTTCAACGTCCGGTTGACAGCCAATTACAGATACTCCCACAATGAGCTCGGCTCTCTTCAGCCGACGGGAATCATGCTCGGATTGGTTGATTACAGCTCCGGGGAACCTGCGGTCACTCCTTTCGAGGAGTTCAACAAGTACAGCTACTTCCTCTCCGACGAATCTCAGATTCACGAGGGATTCAAACTTGACTTCTTTCGGGAGTTCAATAAAATACCTCAGATAGGTGAAGGATGCTTCATGAATAATGGTGGTGTACCATTCGTCAATGAGTCCGCATTCCCTAAAGATCTGACAGTGGATGACTCTTCTCAGAGTGGTAACGGTGTTAATCCCGGAACAGGAATGAGTGACGATATAGCGCCAAATCCTTTTAAGGAGGACTATACGTATTATGCTCAACCTTTTTTGGACGCCCAACGTGGAATAGCCGGAGTTCGTCAAAATTTCACAGCCAATCAGGACGATTCGGTGGATAATCAGCATGGAACAGGAATGCTTATACGCTTGACCGGTGCATTGTCTGCCGTACCGTGCATGCTGCGACTTTTCAAAATAGTCACAAATACGAAAGGTGAGAACGCCGTTTTCTATGTGGATATTCCCATAGTAGGTGGAGAATATCTCTATGACAACGGCTACAGCGTGAATTGCTATCCCTGGATAAAAGTGCCGGAGGCAAATATCTCAAATCCCGAAGACTATATCAAGGATACGCTATCTATTACATCTTCTGTACAGACCGGCATCAAGAGAGTCTCGTTCATGGGAGACAATGTCAAAGCTTTTGTAGATTCTTCTACATTACCAAACGCATACGGATGGAAAGTCACCGACGAACTCATAAACATTTCCGCCGGTAATGCGGGACACTATTGTGTTGGCTTGGTAAATGGACAGAAAAAGTGGATTAAACTTTAATTGAATATCTCACACGGAGGTGGGGTAGACTGCCCCCGGGGCGGACTATCCCACCTCTTATCAATAAAACAACACATATGAAAACTGAAAATTTAACACACACGTGGAACGTGGCGGCCGTCAGGGTTGCGGTGTTGCTGTCAGTCCTCTTGCTCTCGTTCGCGGCAAAAGCTGATTTCACCAAAGGTAAATTTGTGTACAGATTTTTGGAAAAAGGCGACGAGGTGGAGGTCTGCGGGTGGACAAGCAAATACGATTACATTACAATTCCTGAAAAGGTAACCTATGGAACAAAGACGTATACAGTGACAAGAATTGCCGAGAATGCATTTATGGATGCAGGTGTCTGGGGAGCTGACATTCCGAATACTGTAACTGAAATCGGCGCGTATGCTTTTTCCGGATGCAAGATGAACTATGTCACGATACCCCCATCGGTAAAAGTTATCGGTGAATACGCTTTCGAGGAAATGAATAATCACTATCCACATGATGGACGCTACGTTAAGGTGCAAATCTCAGATTTGACAGCATGGTGCGACATCGATTTTGCCAATGAATATGCCAACCCGCTTTCAACTGGATATGAATATTTTGGACAAATGGGCGATTACGGGGAACTGTATTTGAACGGCGAACGCATATTGGATTTGGTAATACCGGACGGAGTGACGACGATCAAACAATATGCTTTCTGTATACATTTTCGTTCCGTGACATTACCACCGTCAGTTAAGGAAATAGGGAGGGGTGCATTATTTCGCCATGACTCTATACGTAAGGACATCGAAGCATTATATTTGTCAGATATTGCAGCTTGGTGTAAAGTTACCGGTGACATTCCACGTGTAAAAAACCACTATCTGAATGGAGAACTGCTGACTGACCTTGTCATACCCGAGGGTGTAACATCTATTTCACCATATATTTTCTGGCTTTCTGAATCTATAACATCGGTTACCATTCCTAATACCGTTACAGAAATTGGAGAGTCAGCTTTTTATGCTTGTAAAAATATCAATAATGTATTAATTCCAAATTCAGTTACGGAAATTAAAGAAAAGGCGTTCGCAAATTGCAGCACTCTCGAGACTGTAACTATCGGCAACTCCTTAAAGACTCTCGGAAAAAACGCATTTGGCGATTGTGAATCTTTGAAAGATTTTTTTATATGCAACCCTGTCCCGCCTACCGCAGACCATGATGCTTTTGGATATTTTACTTTTAATAATTCACCGACGCTTCATGTGCCGAGAAACAGCATACCGGACTACCGTATGTCTTCGGTATGGAGTCAGTTCCCCCTCATAGTAGACGATGCTTCGGGTATTGAGGATGTAACGTCTGAGGAGGAAATCGGATTCTCGGTGTCGGGAGGAGTGCTGACTGTCACCGGCGTTGACGGCGCGATGATTGAAATCTACGATATGTCGGGACGCCGTGTGTATGAGGGCGTGTCGCCTGTCGTCAGCGGTCTCCCGCGCGGCATCTACCTGCTGAAAGCCGGCAACCGCACGGCCAAAATCTGCATCTGAAATATCCGGACGACAGCCTGAATCAAAAAAACTTTAAATCAACGGCAAATATGAAAACTGAAAATTTAACACACGCGTGGAGCATGGCGCTTGGCAGGGTGGCGGTTTTGCTGTCTGTCCTCTTGCTCTCGTTCGCCGCGAAAGCTGACTTTACAAAAGGTTACATTAATTACAGAATTTTGGAAAACGGCGACGAGGTCGAGGTCTGCGGCGGGACAGTCCGCAACAATAAAGTTTCAATCCCCGAAAAGGTAACCTATGGACCAAAGACGTATACAGTGACCAGAATTGCCGAGAATGCGTTTGAAGACAAGGGTTCTCTGTGGTATTTGGAAATTCCGAATACTGTAACTGAAATCGGCGCATACGCCTTCTCCAATTGTAGGTTGAGATCGGTCACGATACCCCCATCGGTAAAAGTTATCAGAGAATATGCCTTCGAAGGTATAAATCCCCCGACTCCAAGTAATCCACACGATGAAAGACCAAAACACGACGTTAATGTACAAATCTCAGATTTGGCGGCGTGGTGCGATATAGATTTTGCTCATGAATATTCCAACCCGCTTTCAACCGGAATTGAGTATGGAGATATGGGGCGGTATTCAAATTTTTATTTAAACGGCGAACGCATAGTTGATTTGGTAATACCTGACGGAGTGGAGACGATTAAACAATATGCATTTTGTACAAGATTTCGTTCCGTGACATTCCCGCCGTCAGTTAAGAAAATAGGAACGTGTGCATTCTATGGCTCTGACTATTCACTTTACTACACGGATGCAATATATTTGTCGGATCTTGCCGCGTGGTGTAAAGTTACCGGAGATATACCGAGTACGAAAAACCTCTATCTTAATGGAGAACTTGTGACTGACCTTGTCATCCCGGAGGGTATAACATCTCTTCCTTCATGTATTTTTAATCATTTTGAATCTATAACGTCGGTTACCATCCCTAATACTGTTACAGAAATTGGAGAGGGAGCTTTTGCGGGTTGTTATAATCTGAAGACTGTATCAATTCCAAATTCAGTTACAGAAATTAAAAGAATGGCGTTCCATTGTTGCCACATGCTTGAAAAAGTAACTATCGGCAACTCCATCAGGACTATCGGAGATGATGCATTTAACGGTTGTGAATCTTTGAAAGATTTTTTTATATGCAATCCTGTCCCACCTACCGTAGGCCATGATGCTTTTGGATATTTTAATAATTCACCGACACTTCATGTGCCGAAAAACAGCATACCGGACTACCGGATGTCTTCGGTATGGAATAAGTTTACCATCATTGTAGACGACGCATCGGATGTCGGGGATGTAATGGCTGAGGAGGAAATCGGATTCACGGTGTCGGGCGGAGTGCTGACCGTCACCGGCGTTGACGGCGCGATGATTGAAATCTACGATATGTCGGGACGCCGTGTGTATGAGGGCGTGTCGCCTGTCGTCAGCGGTCTCCCGCGCGGCATCTACCTGCTGAAAGCCGGCAACCGCACGGCCAAAATCTGCATCTGAAATATCCGGACGACAGCCTGAATCAAAAAAACTTTAAATCAACGGCAAATATGAAAACTGAAAATTTAACACACACGTGGAGCATGGCGCTTGGCAGGGTGGCGGTTTTGCTTTCAGTCCTCTTGCTCTCGTTCGTTGCAAAAGCGGATTTCACAATAGATTACATTGATTACAGAGTTTTGGAAAACGGCGACGAGGTCGAGGTCTGCGGCGGGACACCCGACAACGGTAAACTTAAAATCCCTGAAAAGGTAACTTACAGGACCAAGACGTACACAGTGACAAGAGTTGCCGAGAATGCATTTGAACATGCATCTGTCGAGTATCTGGAAATCCCGAATACTGTAAATGAAATCGGAGCTTACGCTTTTTCCGAATGTCGTCTTGGTTCGGTCACAATACCCCCGTCAATAAAAGTTATCGGTGAATGTGCGTTCAAAGATTGCGACTCTCCTGCTTCCGGGGAACAGGAAATTAAGGTACAAATATCTGATTTGGCTGCATGGTGCGATGTCGATTTTGCAGATAAATATGCAAATCCACTTTCAAACAAACGGTCGAATCTTTATTTGAACCGAAAAAAAACTTATGACCTGGTCATACCCGATGGGGTGGCGACAATTAAACAATATGCATTTTGTCATAATTTCCTTTCTGTAACGTTCCCTCCTTCCGTTAAGGAAATAGGCACACGCGCTATAAGTGGCTATGAAAATGATTACTACGACACGTTGGCAATATATTTGTCAGATCTTGCTGCATGGTGCAATGTCACCGGAGACATACCGGGAGGAAAAAATCTCTATCTAAACGGGGAGCCGGTGAATAGCCTTATCATCCCGGAGGGTGTGGAAGCTGTTCCGGCAAGAGGTTTCTACGGTTGCGAATCTATAGAATCGGTTGCTGTTCCTAATACAGTTATAGAAATTGGAGCCGAAGCTTTTAGTCATTGTCGTAATCTGAAGACGGCAGTAATTCCAAATTCAGTTACGGAAATTAAAAATAAGGCGTTCGCTTCTTGCTTCAATCTTGAAAAAGTCACTGTCGGCAACTCAATAAAGACTATCGGAGATTTAGCATTTTCCTTTTGTCATTTGACAGATTTCTTTATCGGCAATCCGGTTCCTCCTTCCGCGGGCAATGATTGTTTCTATTTTGCTTATGACCATGCTACGCTCCATATACCGAAAAATAGTAAAAAGACCTACTTAAAGTCTTCTACATGGAGCAAGTTTCACAACATAATAGAATACGATGCGTCGGGTATCGGGGATATAATGGCTGAGGAGGAAATCGGATTCACGGTGTCGGGCGGAGTGCTGACCGTCACCGGCGTTGACGGCGCGATGATTGAAATCTACGATATGTCGGGACGCCGTGTGTATGAGGGCGTGTCGCCTGTCGTCAGCGGTCTCCCGCGCGGCATCTACCTGCTGAAAGCCGGCAACCGCACGGCCAAAATCTGCATCTGAAATATCCGGACGACAGCCTGAATCGAATAAGAGCGGACGTCTGAAAGGGACGCCCGCTCTTGGTTTATGTCTGCTCCAAATCTAAATCTTTCATTCATAGAAGAGGTTCCAGCCGGGAGCGAGGCGATAACTGTCTTCCGAGGCGGCGGGGACCACGAGGCGGCATTTGCGGTACATCGCCCCTTCCTCGGGGTCGAAAATGGTGCTGGTACATTCAAATTTCGGCGGCACGGCAGAGGGTTCCTCCAGCACCTCGAGCGCACGGCAGCCGTCGAATATCAGTTCGCCGAGTTCGGCGCTGTTGCCCGGCAATTTGGCGCGCCGCAGCGACGTGCATTCCGAAAAGGCGTAGGCTTCGAGCTGACGCACCGACGACGGCACTTCCACCTCTTTAAGCGCGAAGCAATAGGCGAAAGCGTTCATTCCCACCGTAGTGACTGTAGCCGGGAACTCCACCGACTGCAACGACGAGCAGTACTGGAAGGCGAAGCGTCCCACCTTGTGCAGGCTTGGCGGAAGCGTCACCTCTTTCAATCCCATGCACCACACGCACATATACCGCGGCAACTCGGTGACGCCGGAGGGAACCGTGAGCCGTTCCAGACTTTCACATTCGCGGAAGCACCCCTCCCCCATCGTCGTGACCGACTCCGGGAGCAGCAATTCGCGCAACTCCTTGCAACGGGCGAATGCGTATGCTCCCACTTTGGTGAGGCGTCGCGCGGGAGTGCCGTCAACGCGCACTACCGGAGCATCGGCGAAGGCATCGGCAGGTATTGCCGTCACATCGGCCGAGAGCGTTATATCGAGGGTTTCGCCTGCGGTGACATCCGTTTTCCAGTTGCCGGAGCGGAGGTCGGCCTGTGTCAGTGTTACCGGTTTTTGAGCCATGGCATTGATGGTTACCGCCGCGCCGAGCACGGCCAAAAAGTGCGGATTGAGTTTCATATCGCAAAATTAGAAAAAATATCAGACATTAAAGCCCTCAATTCCGACAAAAATTACTAACTTTGTGGTTGGATTTGACAATACCGTACTGATATGTTAGATAAAATCAATTCACTAAGGAAAGAAATAGAGGGTCTGACAGCCTCCTCGCCCGAGGAGGTTGAGCAGATCCGCATCAAATATCTCAGCAAGAAGGGACTCGTTCCGGCTCTCTTCAACGACTTCCGCAGCGTTCCGCCCGAGCAGAAACGCGAGATGGGACAGAAGCTCAACGAGCTGAAGGAGTTCGCCACCGCCAAACTCAACTCCCTGCGCGAGGCGCTTGCCACCGCCGCCGAAGACGACCTGGCCGGCATCGACCTCACCCGCACCGCAACGCCCGCGCCCTTCGGAACACGCCATCCCCTGTCTCTGGTCAAGAACGAGATGCTCGACATCTTCGCACGCATGGGTTTCACCATCGCCGAAGGGCCGGAAATAGAGGATGACTGGCACGTGTTCTCATCGCTGAACTTCGCCGCCGACCATCCCGCCCGCGACATGCAGGACACCTTCTTCATAGCCCGCAACCCGGCGGACGTGTTGCTGCGCACCCACACCTCGTCGGTTCAGACCCGTGTCATGGAGAGCGTCAAGCCCCCTATCCGCATCGTCTGCCCCGGCCGCGTGTACCGCAACGAGGCCATCTCGGCGCGTGCCCACTGTTTCTTCCACCAGGTGGAAGGCCTCTACATAGACCGCAACGTCTCCTTCGCCGACCTGCGCCAGGCGCTCCTATACTTCGCACAGCAGATGTTCGGTCCGGAGACGAAGATTCGCCTGCGTCCCTCCTACTTCCCCTTCACCGAGCCGTCGGCCGAGATGGACATCTCCTGCCACATTTGCGGCGGCAAGGGTTGCCCGCTGTGCAAGGGCACCGGCTGGGTTGAAATCCTCGGATGCGGAATGGTGGATCCCAATGTGCTCCGCGCCTGCGGCATAGACCCCGAAGAGTATTCCGGCTACGCCTTCGGCATGGGCATCGAGCGCATCGCCAACCTCAAATACAAGGTCAGCGACCTGCGCCTCTTCTCCGAAAACGACGTCCGCTTCCTCCACGAGTTCGACGCCGCACACTAAGCGAATCTCCGTTTGATGAAAATCGCAGACAGATACCGGGAGGTGCTCGCCTGGTTCGCAGAAAATAACCCGACGGCAGAGACGGAACTGAAATATGACAGTCCGTTCCATCTGCTGTTGGCCGTTATCCTGTCGGCGCAATGCACCGACAAGCGCGTCAACATCGTCACCCCGCCGCTCTTCGAGGCATACCCGGACCCGGCGTCGCTGGCCGACGCCACCGAAGAGGAGGTCTTCTCATATATTAAATCGGTAAGTTTCCCCAACAACAAGACACGCCACCTCATCGGCGCCGCGCGGATGCTGCGCGACGTCTACGGAGGCGAAGTGCCCGGCACGCTCGACGAGCTGGTGAAGCTACCCGGCGTGGGACGCAAGACGGCCAACGTGATGCTGGCCGTGGTTTGGGGACGCTCCGCAATGGCGGTGGACACGCACGTCTTCCGCGTGAGCAACCGCATCGGCCTTACGCGCAATTCCAAGACGCCGCTTGAAACGGAACGAACGCTGATGCGCTACATCCCGGAAGAGACGGTGCCGCTGGCGCACCATTGGCTCATACTCCACGGCCGCTACGTCTGCAAGGCGCGGCGCCCCGAGTGCGAAGCCTGCGGCCTCACCCCTTGGTGCCAATATTTCCAGAAAGAATCCAAAAAGAAATAAAAGGCTTACGCCTTCTTGACGTCACCCCTTCGCGACCGCCGCGAGGGGGTGACTGCGTATGTAACCCCCGCAAGGATGAGCAGGATGCCTATGGCCAGCCTACCGGTGAACGCCTCGCCGAAGACCGTTATCCCTATCACCACGGCGGTGAGCGGTTCCAGCGCGCCGAGAATCGACGTCGGAGTGGAGCCTATCTCCTTGACGGCGACGGTGAGCAATATCAGCGCCATTACCGACGGCACTACGGCCAGCATCGCCGACATTCCCCACGCGAAAGGCGTCGGAGGCATCATCAACCCCTCGCCCGGCACCGTGAGGCCGTAAACAGCCACCGTGGCCACTACAGTCAGGATTACGTAGAACGTCATCTTCAGCACCGGCATCTTCATGCCGCTGCGGTTCACCACCACTATATATAAGGCGTAGGTCAGCGACGAAACGAAAACCAGCGTCACGCCAATGGCCGACAACGGGGCGCCGTCACCCCCGCGGTAGAGCAGGGCTATGCCGCCCAACGCCAGCGCTATGGCCGTGCCCATGCGCCACGTCAGCGGTTGCTTGAAGAAGAGCGCCATAATGACGGCCACCATCAGCGGGTAGACGAAAAGCAACGTCGAGGCGATGCCGGCATCCATGAACTGGAAACTGAAAAAGAGCGAGAGCGACGACATGGCGAACAGTACGCCAAGCAACACCAACAGCCCCGCCTCGCGCAGCGTAATGCGGAACGAATCGCGGTGCGCCGCCATCAGCACGCCGATAATCACCGCCGCCAGGGCAAAGCGAGAGAACAGCACCGACGGCACATTCATTCCCTCGGCATAAAGGAAGTTGGCGCCCAGCGGATTCGTGCCGTAGCAAACCGCCGAAACGATACCGCAAATATAACCCTTGGTCCTCGAATTCATAGCAAAAGATTTAAAGCAACTGCGGCGTATTATAGGAATGCCGCAGCCGCAAAGATTCAGCGCCGCAAAGTTACAAAAAATCCGCCAAACGCCCAACCCGCGCCTTGATGTGGAGCGCAGGCTTCCAAGCCTGCGTTAGAAGCCATTTTCAAAAAGCTGAAATATCATCTAGGCTATCAATGTCAAATAACGGAGGCGTCCATTACGCCTCCGTTATTATATTGCTTAGTTGACCAAATCAATCCCATTGGTCAAAATAAGGATCTGTATTGATTGTGTGCTGAATATGCCCCCACGAATCATCGCTTGAAGATCCGGAACATAAAGTAAACCCAAATATCAGTATCAAATCTACAATGCTGAATTAAATAATTTATAACTTTATCTTCAATATTATATCATCGTGCTCTTTCATATATAGGGCACACACGCGCATTACAACAGCAAAGCTGAAATTGGCCATCATAACGAAACTACCGCTAAGGATTGAAATCCAGCTAAAGCTATTATCCTGAGCCACAGCTATAAAACAACCTGCAATAAAACAGATTATACCTAATACGACGAAGCTAACCGATAGCACGTTTACAATCTTATAGCTGTCGCCAACTTCATCTACCTCAGAGGATGATTCTGGATCGGAAAATTTTTCTACCACCTTCTCTGTTGCTTTGCTCTTACTTTGTTGATCATCAAACATGATTTAAAAATAATTGGTTTTGTGCAATATTGCCGGAGTTATTGCCCTGCCAATAAAAATTAGTGGAGGGCTGAAGTCTTGTAGATTCAGAGGCACTGCCATGCCCACACAACTTACAAAGACACCGGCCCTCCGACGAGCCATACATACTGGTGTATATGTATGGCTGTATCGAGGCCGCTTAGTGCATTGTTCCCGTTGTGTTGAAAATTGGCAGTTTTCTGAATCGAGTACAATAGCATTAAACGCTATTCGTTCCTATGACTATGAAGATATGATCTCTTTCATATCCGTTTGCAAAGTTACGATTTTATTTCCGTTCCCACAAATATTTTCCCTATTTATAGGTAACGTAAGTAAATGTGCATTTTATTGTAACCCGAATTGCGTCAGCGCCTCCTTACGGAAGCGCTACGCAATACATATAACGGCAAACTATTGGCATTATACTTCAGGAACTTTGGTTAACCAAAATGAACATTTACTTACTTTGCCTACTATAACAGTATTAGTCGCTGCCACATATATATGGAGCGCAGGCTTGGAAGTCTCCCGCACCCGCGCTCTTTGCTTTTATTACGCAGGCTTGGAAGCCTGCGCTCCTTATAACGGCGCAAAAAAGTCCGCGCCGGGGTGGGCGCGGACTATTTATCTGGGGTTGGGGGTTGCTGATTAGCTGAAGCGGCGGTTGCCTACGGGTGCGCCGGGTTTGGCGTTGGCGGCTTTGCGGGCAAGCGAACGTTTCAGGATGTTGTAGGCTATCGGAGCCGCGCAGAACAGCGAGCAGAAGGTACCTACGATTACACCGAAGATCATCGCGAATGTGAAGGAACGGATGGTGTCGCCGCCCAGGAAGAAGATGCACAGGAGCACGAGCAGGGTCGACAGCGATGTCATCAACGTACGTCCCAAGGTCGTGTTCAGCGACTTGTTGAAGGTCAGGAAGCGGTCTTCTTTCGGGTATTCTTTCATCATCTCGCGCACACGGTCGAATACCACCACGGTATCGTTGATCTGATAACCGATGATGGTCAGCACGGCGGCGATGAACGACTGGTCAATCTCCATAGAGAAGGGGAGGAAGCCCCAGCATACGGAGTAGAAGCCGATGATGAGGAAGGCGGTGAGGGCGACGGCCGACACGGCACCTACTGAGAAGGCGATGTTGCGGAAACGCAGCAGGATGTAGAGGAACATGCAGACAACCGCTATGCCCACTGCCCAGTATGCGTCGCGCTTCATGTCGTCTGCCACCGAAGGACCGACTTTCTGGATGGAGATGATACCGTGGCTTTCGTCGGCAACGGTGAAGGCGTCCTTGTCCATGACTTTGCCCTGTGCGTTGGTAAGCTCGTTCTGAAGGGCTTTGTACATGAGGTCGGTGAGTTCGTTCTCTACCTTCTGGTCGGCGCTGTCGATTTTATAGTTGGTGGAGATACGCACCTTGGAGAGGTCGTCGATGGTGATTACGCCCACGCTGACGGTCTTGTCGTTGGCGGCTGTCTGCAGGGTGTTGAGCAGTTTCTGCTGAATCTGCGCGGGGTCAACGTTCTTCTCGAACTGCACCACATAGTTGCGGCCGCCGGAGAAGTCGATGCCCTGGTTCATGCCGCGGATGGCGAGCGAGGCGATGGAGACTACGATAAGTGCGATCCAAACGGTGGCAGCCACTTTGGTCTTGCCCAGGAAGTTGATCTTCGAGCCTTTGAACATGTTGCGCGACAGTGCGGTGGTGAATGTCATGCCGGAGCAGCGACCGTTCTTGGTGATGAGGTCGAAGGCGATGCGGGTCAGGAACACAGCGGTGAAGAAGGAGCATACCAGACCTATGATGAGGGTGGTGGCGAAGCCCTTGATGGGGCCTGAACCGAAGAGGAGCAGGATGACACCTGTTATGATAGAGGTGAGGTTACCGTCGAAGATAGCCGAGAATGCGTTGCTGTAACCCTCGGAGATGGCCTGGCGCAGTTTCTTGCCGTTGCGCAGTTCCTCTTTGGTACGCTCGAAGATAAGCACGTTGGCGTCCACCGCCATACCGAGGGCGAGCACGATACCGGCGATACCGGAGAGCGTCAGCACCGCTTGCAATGACGCCAGGATACCCAGGGTGAAGTAGAGGTTGAGTATCAACCCGACGTTGGCAACGAGGCCCGGGATTACGCCGTAGATGCAGATCATGAAAATCATCAGAAGCACGAGCGCCACGATGAAGGAGATGAAGCCCTGCTGTATGGCTTCGGCACCGAGGCTCGGGCCGATGACGTTGTTGCTGACAACGTCTACCTTGGCCGACATCTTGCCGCTCTTCAGCACGTTGGCGAGGTCGTTGGCCTCTTCCGGGGTGAAGTTACCTGTGATTTCCGACGAGCCGCCGGTGATTTCGTTATTTACGTTCGGGTATGAGTAAACATGGTTGTCGAGGACGATGGCTATGGGGTGTCCCACATTGTTGCGGGTCAGCGTTGCCCACTGCTGGGCACCCTGGTCGTTCATCTTCATGTTTACGGTGTAGCCCTTCATGGCATCATGTTCGGAGGATGCGGAGGTCACTACGTCGCCCTCCATCGCTGCCTCCCCTTTGAGGGCGATGAGCTGCCAGTAGGGAGTGGTCTTGTCTTCGCCGTTGGCTTTCTTGACCACATTGCCGTTGGCGTCGGTGACGGGGATTTCAACCGGTTTCACTTCCCATACTGCGGAGAAGTCGGCGGGCATAGTGCTCTTGGCCAGCGGTGTGTTGAGGATGCTGTCCACCATAGCGCGGTCGTCGGCCTTCACCATACCGATTACGGGGCTTCCGGCACGGGCGCCGCCGAGCAGGCTCATGAGGTTGGGAGCCTTCTTGGTGCTGTCCTGCTGCACGAAAGCCTGGGCCAGCCGGTTAAGGTCGCCGGCCACTTCCTTATAATCATAAACTTCGAAGAACTGGAGGTTTGCCGACGATTTGAGAAGTTCCGTTACACGTTCCGGTTCCTTTACGCCCGGGAGTTCGAGCAGGATCTGGCCCTGCTTGTCCTGGAGTTTCTGGATGTTCGGGGCTACTACACCGAACTGGTCGATACGTGTGCGGAAGATGTTGAAGGCGGCGTCCACCTGCGAGGAAACCTGCTGGTTGAGGGCAGCGACTACCTCATCGTTGGAGGAATTGGATTTGAGTTTTCCGAGGAACTCGCCTTCACGGGTAAAGAGGCCTGCCATGGTGCCGGGCTGGAAATTCTTGGCAACTTCGGCGATGAAGCCCTTTTCCGACCCTTTCACCCCTTGCGCTTCGGCCTTGCGTATGGCATCGTTGATTTTGGCCAGTTGCTGTTCGCCCGAGGCGTACTGACGGAGAATGTCGGGCACCGAGATTTCGAGCACCACGTTCATACCTCCCTTGAGGTCCAGACCCATGCCTATCTCCATCTGGCGTACCTGGTTGTAGGTGTACCAGAGATAGACTTTCTCTTTGTCGATAGAATCGTTGAATTGTTTCAGACTCTGTTTGTAGGCGTCATTGGTGACGTCCGTGGTTTTGGCTCTTGCGGCAGCGAACTCTTCCGCCTCTTTCTCGTAATGCGAGGTCACGAACGAGAACGAAATGTAGAAGCCGCAAATCAAAATCAGGAGCACCGCGATGACGCTGATAAACCCTTTGTTCTGCATTTTTTACTGTTGTTATTTGTTGTTTGATTATTATCGTGAATATTTCAACTTGCAAATTTAACTGATTTTTTTGAGCTTTCACCACTCTTAACCCAAAAAAATGCCCTTTTTGTGTTTTTCACCCTCAAAAATGCCTCTTGTTTCCGAAAATTTTCATACTTTTGGGCCTGCAAAACCGCAATTACGCACTTTTATGGACAGTTATCGCAAAGCATTTTTAGCCCTCGCCGGCGGTGCCGCGGCGTCGCTCCTTTTCTCTTGCGCCTCCATCGGAAACCCCTCCGGAGGCCCCCGCGACGAGGACGCCCCGGTGTTCGTCCGTGCCAATCCGGCTCCCGGAGCCACGAACGTCACCAACCGCCGCGCCATGCTGGAGTTCGACGAGCTGGTGAACGTCAAGGACGCTTTCTCAAAGGTTGTCATCTCCCCCACCACGGCGCAAACGCCACGCGTCTCCACCTCCGGCCGCCGCGTCTACATAGACTTCGGCGACTCCCTGGCCGAAAACACGACCTACACCGTGGACTTCGGCAACTCCATCGAAGATTTCACCGAAGCGAACAAACTCCCCTCATTCGCCTACAGTTTCTCCACCGGCCCTGAACTCGACACTCTCCAGATTTCCGGAATGGTGCTCGCGGCGCGCAACCTCGAGCCGCAGCAACAGATGATAGTGGGCGTGCACAGCATCCTGGCCGACTCCGCCTTCAAGAAGCTGAGGCTCGAACGCGTGGCCAAGACCGACGACCGCGGCCGCTTCACCGTGCGGGGCCTCAAGCCGGGCCAGTACCGACTATTCGCACTCGCCGACGCCAACAACGACTACCGCTGGGACAATCCCGAGGAGGACATCGCCTTCACAGACTTCACCATCGAGCCTTACGCCGAAACCATCACCGTCAGCGATACCATCTTCGACCTGCGCACCGGACGCGTGGACACCATCGTGGAACGCATACGCTCCCGTTTCCTGCCAAACAACATACTGCTCAACTCCTTCAACGTAGACTTCAAGCAGCAGTACCTGCTCAAGAACGAGCGTATGGATTCCACGCGCATCTCGCTTATTTTCAATACCAAAGCCGACACCCTGCCGCGTATCTCGCTCATCGGGCACCCGGACATCACAGACTGGTACACGCTGGAGCGCTCGGCACACAACGACACCCTCACCTACTGGATTCGCCCCGCCGACCTGGTGCGCACCGACACCCTGAACGTCGCCCTGCAATACACTGCCACCGACAAAGACCTCAACCTGGTTACCAAAACCGACACCATCAGTTTCGTCACCCCGCGGCCGCGCGGCAAGCAGAAACAGCAGAACCGCAGCAAGAAGAGCAAGAAAGACAGTATCCCGGAAGTCGTCTTCCTCGACATGAAACTCGCCTCGGCCGCCGGCCAGAACATCTACGAGCCGGTGGTAATAGAGTTCGGACAGCCCCTCGAGCGCCTCGACACCCTGGCTTTCCACCTCTCCCAACAGGTGGACACCATCTGGAAACCTGTCGCAAAGCCCTACCGCCTCGTGCCTGCGGACTCCCTCTCGAAACGCAAGTTCAAGATAGAATACCCCTGGGAATACGGCGGGAAGTACAAGCTGAACGTCGACACCCTGGCGGCCACCGGCATCTACGGCAACTTCACCAAGCCGCTGGAGCAGCCAATCAACGTCAAGGACCGCGACCAGTACTTCGACCTCCGGTTCCACATCCGCTCCCTGCCCGACACGCTTCCGGCCTTCGTCGAGCTGCTCGACACGCGCGACGAGCCCCTCTTCAAGGCCCGCGTGGAGAACGGCGAAGTCTTCTTCAAGGACATACCTCTCGGCACATACTACGCCCGGCTGGTGGAAGACCGCAACGGCAACGGCGAGTATGACACCGGCAACTACGACGAACAGCTGCAGCCGGAATACGTTTACTATTTCCCGCAGGCGCTGAAAATCAAGAAGCGCTGGGAGGTGGACCAGGAATGGAACCTCACCGCCATGCCGCTCGACCTGCAGAAACCGGCCGCCATCAAGAAGAACAAGCCGGAACAAGACAAACGCAGCCGCCAGAAGAACGGAAACAGCGATGAAAACGAGGAGGAGGACGACGGCGTCTTCGACCCGACACGCAATCCTTTCGACCCCAACTCCAAGCCCAGGCGCAACAGCACCTACGGCTCCTACTGACCCCGGCACGGACACAAAAAAAGCGGGACTCCCTATCCGAAGGAAGTTCCGCTTTTTATCGGTCTTGTCGGTGAGAAATCCCGAATTTTCCGGCCGGCGTCACTCTCCGGTTTCGGAGTATCCGGCCAGGAAACCGTCTTCCGGGGTCTGGATGAGGTAGAGGCAGGAGGTCCGGCCCGCCGTCATGGGCGAAGAGTAGATCACCATCTTTCCCTTCTTTCCAATCTCGCGGTCGGTGCGCGTTATCGTCTCGCTGGAATAGGGCAATACATCTTCGAGAAACATCACCGCCTCGTCGAGGTTGCTGTAGAATGCAGGTGCTTTCCAGTACATGCAACTGATGCCCTGTTTCTCGAAAGCGGACGGTGTGCCGTCGTTGTAATCCCCGGCTACGTCTACGAAAAACGGGAAAAGCGGAATGGCGTGGGCGGCCGCCGCTGTCAGCGACAACGCCAGTGTCAATAGCAGTTTTCTCATATCTTTTGGTTTTATATATTACCTCGCAAAGTTAACTAAAAATCAGATATTTCCAAAACTTCTTCATTTTTATTTTGCAGTTTCGCCGGAAGTTCGTATATTTGCACACAATTAACAAAAGTGTGCGAAAACAATGAAACTGAAAACCTTTTATATAACAGGAAGCATGGTGTTGGCGTTGCTCACCGGCGCCTGCCAAAAATCCGCGAAACTATCCATCGAAATGCCCGACCTCCCCGACGGCACCGAAGTGGCAGTAATCACATACGCCGACTCGGCGACAGTAATCAAAGGCATGACCGGCGGCGGAAAACTCTCCATGGAAATCCCCGCCGAAGAGGGTACCCTCACCGAGCTGAAAGTGGACGGCAAGACAGTGGCTTTCTACGTGGTGGAAGGAGGCGAGGCCGTAATCAAGAATGACGCCGAAAGTGCTTCCGGCACTCCGCTCAACGACCGGTTCACCGCAATGATGCACCGCCTCGACTCCATCGACAACCTCGACGACCTGCGGCTCTACGCCGACGCCGCGCGCCAGACCTTCCGCGACAACCGCGACAACGCCCTGGGTCTGTACGCCTACAGCACCTGGCTCCGCTTCGCCGACCTCACCGACATTCAGAAGGAACTTCCCGACGTCCCCGATAACATCAAGAATGCCAAGCGCCAGAAGAAGCTGATGGACGCCGCCAACCTGCGCGCCGCCACGGCCCCGGGCAAGAAATACGCCGACTTCTCCGCCCCGCAGCCCGACGGCACCACCCGCAGCCTCAGCAGCTACATGCAGCCCGGCAAATACACGCTCGTGGATTTCTGGGCCTCATGGTGCCCCTATTGCATCAAGGAACTCCCCGAACTGCGCGAACTCTACAACAAATACAAGGATTCAAACCTTATATTAGTGGGCGTTGCCGTCCGCGACGAGGAAGCCGACACCAAGACCGCCGTTGAGAAGCACGGCATCTCTTGGCCCGTGATGTACAACACCAGGCGCATCCCGTATGACAAATACGGCATCGGAGGTATCCCCCACCACATCCTCATCGCCCCCGACGGCACCATCATCTCGCGCGGCGAGTCGGTGAAACAGCTCGACACGCGCCTCCGGTCATTACTTAAACAGAAATAAAATGAACTACGACACATTAGCAGAATATATAGAGAACTCAATCAAGAAAAACTGGGAGCTGACGGCCCTCTCGGACATCGGGGGCACCAACCACCAGTTCAAGGACGTGGCCGAGCTGATAGCCAAGATGCACATAATGTTCGAGGCGGCAGGGCTCAAGCCGGGCGACAAGATAGCCCTGTGCGGGAAGAACTCGGCCAACTGGGCCGTGGCTTTCCTCTCCATCATCACCGGCGGCCCCGGCA
>ERZ780207.1397-NODE-1397-length-20734-cov-128.141738_pt1 | contig 20734 bp, 19 predicted proteins | sample MGYA00510977_ERZ780207 | MGnify/ENA primary metagenome ERZ780207 (study PRJEB29588, sample SAMEA2151383) | human gut metagenome | biome: human gut; feature: human-associated habitat; material: faeces | place: Denmark | collected 2008/2010 ... | reverse complement strand
GATTCAGCACCTCGAGGATGCCATGGGCAAAGCCCCACATGAAGAAGAGGCTGCTCCTTACCTTCCACCACACTGCATCCCGGTCTTCTCGGTTCCATCGGAATCATCACCAGATGGTCTTCCAGAAAACGGAGGGTCATCTCATCCTGCGTACTCTCTATCTTCTCCGGTCAGAAGTTGTTGTCATAATAATGACGCACCAGACCGGGAACACAGATACCTATGGAATCCTGGGCACCCGAGATGATACCATCATGACGCTCCGGATTGTTCTCAAAGCAGAATACTAGTCGGGCGAGCATCTCCGGATCCATCACCATACTGTGATGCCTGCTGGAAAAACTCCACATGACCAGAATGTAGCAGGTCGTAACAACCGCTTACAAAAACTTTCTTCTTCATTATGATTATCATTGATAATCGAAGTGCAGATAGTCATCCTCATCTAGCTGATTACCTATCTGCATCTCGATAAACATAAACAAAGTTATTTCAATTAATTATTTGATTATTTTATTTTTTATATTTTAGCCTCCAGAAGAAGTGCCAAGTACGAAACAAAGGCTCGCATAGAGCCTCAGCAGGAAAATACCTCACGAGTCTTATATCCCGATACACCCTTTGGAGATTATGTCCAAGCTGTGACCTTCCAAACCGATTCCGGGCATCATGCCTTCCGAAATTCCCGGCTTCCAGCACTTCATTCAGTACAAACTTACCATACTTCTCATTCGGAGGAATAATAAGGCAAGAGGCAGGCATGCCGAACACCTCCTGCATGATATACATGATACCCCCGGCAAACTTCCACAACCCCAACTCCTTCAATTCCTTCTGCACCCTATCAATAGCTGTAGAAGAAGAGCGAGCAGCAGTTGCAGAAGAGTCAGTAGAAGCAGTTGCAGAAGTCATATCCCCAATAGCATCCCGGCGGTCCCATCCCGCACTATCTGGCGAGACCTTTGATGGTCCGCCATCCTTAGAGCGTAGCGGTTCCGAGCACCGAGTAGGGCGGTTTCCTCCCTCTCCCCTGAGGGTGAGAGGGTCGGGGTGAGAGGTGGAGCCCTCTTTAAGGGTAAAGAGGGACGGGGTGATTTTCGAAGATTTTTGATAGACTTTATAAAAGTCGCAAAGAACATAGTAATAATCCACCAGTTGCCTTAACCCAATCCCCTCATTCATCAGATGAGCATAGATATGAGTCAACTGGAAGATGAGATTGAATTCCATTGTCGGAATCGCAATCTCACCTTGCTCTCCCAACATCACCCGATGCGAGAACTGATCCTCCTTCACCCTCTCATAGTATTTCTGAAGCTTTCTGTTATGCCAGAAACACAACAGGAAGCTAGGCCGATAATGCACTTCCACCTCCACACCCTTATACGATGGGAACTCGATGTGGTGATAGCACGCCTTTTCATGAGGCGAGATAGAGCGGACAAAGGAGATAACCCGTTTGTCTTCCCCTTCCACCCAGATATCAATATCGCCAGGAGTCCGGGAATAAGGATTCGGATACATCAATGCATTTCCCTGCCCTTTTAGGATACAGGTTCTGAATCCCTTCTTACTGAACCACTCAGAAACATGAATGACAGCATCGTTAAGACGAACATTCGTCTTCTCCAACATTTGGCTTTCCGCCATCCATTGGAGCAGCAACTCCTTCTTCATTCCTACATGTTCAGCAGGCAACTTCTTGATACCATCAAAGAGAACACCCACCAGGCATTGCTTCTTGGCAATAGCATACAGTTCCTTCCAATCCACCTTCTTCAAAGAACCAGGTATTTCCTTGGCAGAACCAATGCAGAATCGCAAGAAATCAAAGAAAATCTTTTGCTGTTTCAACATAAAGCTGTACTTTTGCACGTATGAAACAAGCCATACGCCTCATATTATCCTACATAGCCGCTATCATCCTCCTTCCGATAGCCTTGCTATGTAAGTTCTTCCGAAGAAAGTAATCCTACTTTTTTCGGAAAGGATCCTTGTATATTCCCAAAAGCTGCTTACCGAAGTAATAGAAGAACTGCATGTCATCCACGAAGTAACGCTTGAAGAGGCGCTTTGGTTCCTTCATGCAACGATACAGCCACTCCATACCAATCTTCTGCCAAATCTTAGGCGCACGTTTCAATGTTCCAGCTTCGAAGTCAATGGTAGCACCCAGAGCCATGAATACCTTTACTCCAGGCATCTTATCACGATACTTCATTATCCACTTCTCCTGCTTAGGCGCACCCACACCGACAAGCAGCACATTAGCACCACTCTCGTTCACGATGCGAACCAACTCCTCGCATTCATCTTCATGCTTCTCGAAGCCAAAGGAAGGAGAATGAGCACCAACCACCATCTGGCGCCCTACCTTCTCATTGATACGTTCCATTGCCTTGGCTGCAATACCCTCCTTGGCACCAAGCAAGAAGATCTTGCTGTCAGCATCATCCTTATGATACATATAATAAGAAGTGAAGAAGCTGGAACCCGGAATTGCTTCCTTGATTGGAGTCTTCAACAACTTACCGAACAGGTAGAGTATCTTGCTGTCACATACCACCCATTCCGACTTCTGATACACATCATAAAACTCCCTGTCCTTCTGAAGCTTAATCAGATGATCAAGATTAGGAGAGTCACAAGAACACCCTCCTTCAGGTTCTCCAAGAGTTCCTGACGAGTTATGTTCAGAATATCTATATTTAATACTTTAATAAATTCCATAGCATTATTTTCCATTTCCTTCATCTTTTGGTTTTAATGATTCTTTAACTTCATCTGACAACATTTCATATAGCTTTGCACAGATTTCATCGCCATTCTTATGCTCATTGATATATTTAATAATACCATTCGCTATTCGGTAGCTTTGGTTTACCAAAGGCATATAAAATTTTGAATAGTTATATACCAATGTCCGAGATTCCGAATCATTCAAGAAAGCATATTCAATAAAGTTTTGAACGAAAGTTTCTACATTAGGAATCTCTGTACCAAGTTCTGGTATATAATACCCAAAACAATTAAACTCATCGACAGACGCATGCCGACTTCCTACAGTAAAGCTATTCCTTGCCAGATTTATCAACGGCAAATAATCTTCTTGCTTTATATGCTCAATAAGATTACTTACAAAATCATTTTTTATTAAGCTTATGTCATGATTCTCGCAATACAAGTTAAAGATATTCTTCAAACCATCCAAGACATATCCATCAGTATGAGGCCAAACATTTGTCCCGAGAAAACAAACAACAAAATCTTTCCAGTATCCATTGATGATAGTACCATTCGTACTGAAAATTTCATGCACTCCACTTTCCAAAAGATTTCGTCCTACAGACACTATCCATTGTACTAATTTACAATCTGTTTCTTTCAGATTAGTAAACAAACTACTAGGAACATAGTTAGTGAAATCTTCTTTTATACAATCCTTATCTTCTTCTGACAAATCATCCACATATAAACTGAAATAATTTAGCACACTTTCCCAAGGTAAAGTAGTTGCGGCTTGAATAGAGGATAGAACATTTAGTTTTGTTACGATATTCAAATAACCCTTAAGTTTCTGTTCTATGATTCTCTGTGCCAGTCTCTTTCTAGTTTCATAAACGTTATTTAGGTTCACGAAAACATCATTGAAACAGTCATACTTAACGCTGATGAGAGCTATTTTGTCTAGATTTATATTCTCAATTTGTGGTGTCTTTGCAGCAAGAATCATAGAAAGGAAAACAAAGTCCCAATAACCAGTTTGGTTTACATATTCATCCTGTTCATATACTTCAGGATACAGGTTGCTTAAGACTTCTGCTTTAGGAAGATTTCTTCTTAAGACAATTTGATTTTTAATTTGGTTATAAACAAAGGAAACATAATATAGCAAAGTGCAAACATTATCTTTTTCAACCTCTCCTTCATTTATGAGATGTGAACAAAAGTCTAATAATGGTATAAAATCATACCTTAGGTCATTTGTAAGATATTCTACCAGCTCTGGCAATTTGCAAGTCTTCAGATTAGAATCAGACAAGTAATCCATCAATTCTTTGCTGGAAGTATAGACATGAAAGTCCAAATACTTATCTTTTGCTTCATAAAGATACCCCCAGAATATTTCAGCAGATGTACTTACCCAATCATCAGTCGAAAAATCATATTGGATAGAGTTGGCTGTTACAAATTGACGCAAAGCGTCCATCGCTATATAATAGTCCTTTCCCTTGAACTCAGGATGTGTCTGTAACTTTTTGACTATACTACTCACCAATCCATACTTATATTTGTCAGAACAATGAAGTAAGAGTAATTTTGGTTCATCAGTCAATGTTTGTTTATCTATCCCATTTTCTTTCCATTTATTTACCAAGTAATCCCATTTATGTCTAATATTGTCTTTGTCCTCATCAGACAGGTTAGAGCTATCCAACTTCCCCAATCCGATGATATACCTATTTATAAGAGTAGGCGGTACTTTATTTATAACATTTGTCAATACTGTAACAAAATGAGGGTTCTCGGCTAACTCATTGATATTTTGGTTGCCATCGCCTTCAAAATAGGCACGCAAATAACTACGCATCGGTATTTGCATAGCCAGCCCATCATCACTCAATCCATAAGCTATCTTAGCCATATTAACCTTTGTCTTTTCATGATGCGTAAAAAGTGCTCCAACATTTTGGAACAAATCATTGCTCAATAAATATTCGTCGAGGGCTCTATCCTTTCTATGATTACTCACTTTCCTACAAACATATAATGCTATATCTGCTAACGGTATTTTTTCATCCCACATTCTAACCAATGAAACCATCTGGTTAAGGAAATAAATCACATCTCTAGGATTAGGACTAGGATTCAATACTCTGAATATCTGATTGATTCTATTTTCATCCTCATGATTGCCAAAAGCCTCAACAAAATAAGAATGAAACAACAATTCATAGTCCGAAATTACTGGAGGAGATACTCTATATACCATTGAAAATGTTTTTTTGATAAAGTTATCACCTTCCTTAACATCCCTTTCAGAGAAAGCCTTAACAAGATGTTTTTCATCATAAGGTATGATAACCCAAATATTTCCAAAAACTTCACCAGCAAAGAAAGCGTAGATAGAACTCCATAATTGCCTTACCTTTTCTGGAGCCAAGCGGTCCATATTATCAAATACAAGAATCAACTTCTGCCTATGATTACTATCTATATAATCAGATATAGCTCGCATCCAATTTCTAAACTCTTGTATAGAAGGTTCTTCACTGCTCACATATTCCTCAGTTACTCTTTCTGTATCTTCTTTCGTGACCCATTGTTTCAAAAAATTTAAAGAACAGCTGCTATAAGCATATACTCCAATTAGTATCATACCCAAGAGATAAGGAGCTAGTAAGACTACCCAATATAAATATGTGTTTTCTTCGCAATCAGCAAATTTATCGGAACTAATAGTAGAAGTTATATGAGCTAAACAGACAATTAGCAACATCATAATAGTAAAACTGGTTGCTTTTACTGTCGGTTTAGTCGTTGTAACGGTTTTGTTTGACAACAAATAACTCAGCAAACCACTCCATTTGTCCTCCTTCACTTCTCCATTGCGAAGCCTAACCTTACCTTTGCCTTGAAGGAAATCTCTCTTGATAAGTTCTGTTGTAAGTACTTCAAGAATAGACCTACGCTGCAAGTCTTCTTGATGTCCCCAAGCATCATAAGTAAAGAGATAATATTTCTTATCAAAATTATCAATTGCACTTAATTGCTTGATAACATTTGATTTACCAGAACCCCAATCTCCTTCCAGTCCCATAATATGCGGCAACTTAGTACAGCTATTTATCGTATCATAAATAGCATGCGCTACTAGATGCTGAGACTTTCCCTCAAAGAAATCCTTTCCTTGAGGTGCATTAGATATATAATTTGCTACCATGTTGCTGATTCATACTAACTCTATCAAACCAATACTCTATACCTTCTTCAAAAACTTATGATACCCTATAGCCACAACATACGATACAAGCATCAGCACTACCCAATCTGCATAAAAAGGCAATATGCCTCTTGCAAATTTGAAATAAATACTAAATATCAGTATATGGATAAGATACCACTCATACGATACCTTGTTAGTATATTGGAAGAAACGATTAATCCAATTGATACCCAATTTATAAACAATGAGAGCCATAGACATATATCCAACCAGCGAAGGGATATCGTTATATGATTTCCAGAATCCACCAACAATACCTGCTACACCAGTCAACCCCAACCCAACAATCATTGCAACCAATAAAATACTAAATTTCGGCACTTTGATTTTCTCAGGATGTTCAAAGTATATCTTTGCCAACCACATACCTAAGACAAACTCCCAAAGATATTGCAAGAAGAAGCTATTCCAAATTCTCTCATCGTCTATTCCTAAACAAGCAGTAATTGTTGCCCATATAAGACTGATAAGTAATGAGATTCGCCCCCCCCATATCCACTCTAAACAGCCTTACTATTAAAGGCCAAAATAGATAAAACTGGATAATTGTTGACACAAACCACATCTGAACACCAAAAGCACCCTCCAAAGAAGGAACAAACATTTTGTAAAGAAAGACTGAACCTAACAATGGGTTAAGCACATCTTGTCCACATACCACCCCAAAGTACAACGCACTTATGATTACGACTATAAGATAAGGTATATAAACCTTAGAGAATCTTCTATTCAAGAATCGCCCATAAGTCAATGGTTTATATAGTGAAGACAGATATAATCCAAATCCGCTACACAATATAAATACATGAACACCAGCACCACCCAATGAAGATGTCTTTTGCAAGAAACCAGGTAAAGGATAACTCTGCACAAGATGCATTAAAACTATCGTAAATATGGAAAAGCCACGAAGGAAATCCACTACATCCAATCTTCTATTATTCATTATCTTATTCACTATTTTCCAAATTCATTAAACTTCAGTTCTTCTTTCAATGAGCAGACAAGAAGCAGGCCGTGCTTCTCGGCTACCATATAACCATCCAAGCCTTTAGCTACTACCTTGCTTTCATCGGCTGCATGTACCACGCAGTTCTTGCATTCATATAATCGAATGTCCTTACCTACTAGCTTGTTTCTGGTCGGCTTAGCTTAATACCGATAGTAACAATGGCATTCTTATCTGAAGTATAGCTCAATGCCTTGCTGAGCACTCGCTGATACTCCGAGGTATTAATGACCAGGGCATCGGATGGTGTCACCACGATGTTGGCATCAGGATGCTATCAGAAGCGGAGTAATGCATTGAAACCGATAGCACTTTATCCGAAGATTTTTTCTGCGATAAATCTTGCAGGAAACAGCAAGCCTGCCATCACATAACGCTTGCGGGTATGTGGTTCCTTCCACATTCGATATACAAAACGAAGATTTGTCTTATCTACCCATGCCGGATAATAATCAATCTCATTCCTAGAAGTCTGATGGATGAAGCCACCACAGGTAAACCCAACACCCTGATAGCAGGCATTCTTCACCCTTAGCAGGAACTTCTCCTGCATCAAGGCTCCCATTCCTACTATCAGGAAGTCAGGATTCAACTCGGCAATATGCTTAGCCTCAACATCCATTTCGTTTTCCGAAGCAAAGTAACCGTTACGATAACCAACAAACTTCACCTTTGGATACCGCTCACGGAATATCTCCACGGCCTTCTCCACCTGCTCTTGCTTAGAAGCCACAATATAGATGGCCTTTCTATGCTCCTCTGCATACGAGAACAACTCCGGTGCCATCGAAGTCATGTCAAAACTTCTTCGAGTCACCTGCTTGCCATAAACCAACTTAATAGCTTTCACCAGTAAGCCACCATCGGCAAAAATACCATCCATCTTACCAAACAGCTCCTTATGATCCAGAGCAGTGAGATAAGATACAGGATTGAGGTAAGTATAAACCTTACCCTTTGTTTCAAATATCTGATGTACGGAAGTTTTTTCCGTTGATAATATTTTATTTATAAGTATAGATGTCATTGACTTCTACTATTTATTATAGGCAACACCTAAATTCTTTAACTCGTCTTCCACACACTTCTGAAATATGGGAGAATCTATCAATGCCCTTTTAACCACATCCTCACAACTGTTAGGAACAAAATAGTCTTCAATATCCGTTTTTATCGCATGGAAACACTCTTCAAGGTTCTTTATAGTCCCATTTTTCCGAACATAATCCACCACTTTATTTTTCAATTTTACGATAAACCTACCACAAGCCATTTCATAAATTTGAAACATTTTCTGTCCATCATCATCCATAGTGTTCTTTATAAGCCTGAAAGTCTCATCATCAATGCTCCCTTGTTGGATATAAAATTGAATGTGAGGCATACCGTTTACTTCTTCCACATTACAGTAGAGATAGTTCTCTGTCGGTGGAGTATCTAGATAAACATTCCAATATTTTCTATTTCCATTACTATCGGTAATAGTGTCAGACTTATGCCCATTACAATCTATACATGACGGTATCAAGTTTCTTGGGTGAACAGCAAACAAAGGATAACCAGTCTGGGGTATAAAATGATCCATTGTATTTACCAAGTTGATTTCACACAGCGGACAAAAGTTATTAGCATAACCATTTGTTGTTAATACTTCCTTCCGCAATTTGGCAATATCTGTTCGAGAATAAGAGTACAAACTCTTCATCTCCTCCTTATCTGATGTTGCCAATACAGGATGTGTACCTTCTAAAGATTGAAGATTATCAATATCAAAAGCAGAATCATAAGATTTGATATAATCTTCATATGCATCCACTCTTGCATGACATCTTCCTTTAAAAGTCTGTTCCTTTGGCAAATGCTCTTCACCCTTCCTTTTATGGGTAGAGTCGATGATGCCTTTTATGAAATCAATGTCGCCTGTTTCTATATTTTTAAGCTTCCTCATGGTTATGTTTATCTATCACCGATTGTATTAGTAACCTCATGTTCATACCAAGTTTATTATGTACTCCTTTTAGTCTATCAACTATTGCTGGATAATCATAATGACACTTCTTGGCTACAGTTTCTACAAAACGTTCATATTTCTTTACATCAGACATGTTCTTGAATATTACATCACTCAAAACCGATACATCCTCACCAAAACATTCTATACCGATTTTAGCAATATTCAAAGTTTTTTCGTCTCTTTCTAGAGTATAAACATTGTCAGATACCATTTCCCTAACTATCAATGGAGAGTGGGTAGCAATGATTGCGTATGATTCGAATTCCTCCAACACATCATAGATGGCTTTCATCAATACTGTTATTGCATGTGGATGCAAGTGTTGTTCAGGCTCATCAAACAAGAGTAAAGTATCATATCGAATATTTGCCATAATTTCCGTCAAGGAATAAACATAGATTGACTCTCCTGAACTCATATTTTGACAAAACTCATTTATATTATCTTCTGCCAATTTATAGTTTCCTTTATCGTCTTCTTCATAAAAACCATCTATAATGACTTTATCTATAACAGCTCTCATAATGCGTTTCCATTTCCTTAGAAGATGATTAGAAGAGCCTCTATGTAAAATCTTCTTTAGATTTTCCTTAAAGAAAAAGATTTGGTCCTGCTGTGAATACAGCTCTGTCTGATTCTTCAATAGTCCACAATAATGATACTCTACAGTATAATCAGTTGGGATAGGAGGAAACTTGTCAAATGGAGAGTATGACATCACTATGATTTTACTCATGATAGGTGGCAAACCTACAAATGCACTTTTGTCCTTTCCTATAAAAGATTCAACAATATTGTTCAACAGGGTAGATTTTCCAACACCATTTTCACCTATAAGACCTATCATTCGATGATATGGTTCACAATTATAAGCAAAGTCGAAATCAATATCAACTGGTAACACATTTTCCGAACCATATTTCGGTTCATAACGATAGGTAAAGGCATAAGCCTGTCTCATATCCCTGCCAAATACCAAGAAACGGCCTTCTCTTAAAGCCCGTTCTGCAGAGTTATCTCTCAACAAAGATGAGTTGAAAGCAATAGTATCTGCAAACTTTTCATGTATTTTACTATATAAAGCAGCATCTCTTAGCTCTCCTAAGTAAATATATGCCCTCTCACCAAACAGCCGAAACATACTACCATAGTATTCCAAATCATCCCCCAAAGAACAATAGCTATCGTCCAGTCGATAAAAACGCTTAGGCAAAACAGCATTCGTATTTTTTTCTGAGAGTTTCATTATCTTGACTCTACCAAGAAACTTGATATCATCATCTTTCTTATAGTACAGTCTAAACCAAGTCTGATATCCATAATCATTCCACTCGTTATTGAAAGTAAGCATAAAGCATTCCTTTTCATCGGGAATATCTACATTTTCCTCTTCAAAACGGAAATAATTTGTAATAACGGACTTACATCTAATGAAAGGTATCCGATTATCCACTTCAGGCGTAATATCTCCACTTATCGTTTGGATAACAAGCCGACCTTCATCATTAACAATTTGATAGCTTTCTGTTTCAAGAATCTTCCGCAAATCATTAACGATAGCTTTATCATACTTAATATTGATAAGACCTTCTACAAAACGCAATAGTTTATGCTCATCATCAAGTATATGAAGCACTGATAAATAGAGTTTATCTTGCGTCCAATCATCATTCATGAAATAGTGTTTATCTATCTCATCTCCAAGAATATTATACCGAGAGTCTTCACCAGTAGAAGACTTCTGATAAACATTCCATAAAGAAGAAATCAAACTAAGCACATCATGCTCATACCGTAGTTGGTCATCAATGCGCTTTATTATCTCATATATAGCTTGTTTACTTTCCTGTTTCATATTAGTTTTTCTTGTTATGCCTACCTAAGCCATCCGAATTACTTCATATCCTTCATTTTCATAATAAGCTTGTGAAAACAGAAGGCAATGATAATGCCAAACAGCCCCTGCCCTTTTATCATAATCAAAACCAAAGATTATGCGTTATAAATCTTCAGCAATTCATTTGCTTCATTCTCTATGTTATAACCAGCTTTGGTAATTAACTCATAATTATTATGGCATCTTACTTCACGACTTATTGCATAATCAAAAGAATCTATTGAGTCTGCCCAATCCTTAACTCCATCTGTCAAATCTTTCATCTTAACATCTTGACCAATATTAACATCACTAGTCACATTAGATGAAATCAAACATGGAAGACCAGAAGCCTGAGCCTCAAGCACTGTTAATGGCATTCCTTCATATATCGAAGGAAATACAAAAACATCCATGGCTTGAACAATAGCTGGAATATCAGTACGTAAACCTGCTAGAATTATAGAATCAGCACAGCCACTATCGGCGACCCAACTTTCAACTTTCGAACGCCATTCGCCATCACCAACAAGAAGCAATTTAGAATTAGGATGCTTCAAATGGTATTCAGCAAATACCTTTATCAAAAACTCATGATTCTTTGCATCCATGAATTTGCCTATATGCCCAACAACAAAATCCTCTTCTTTTATGCCAAACTCATTTCTTATAAGTACACGTGCATCATTATTATATTCAAACTTAGCAATATTTATTGCATTTCTCAAAATCTTATAGTTATTCTTTCCAAATAACCAATCTCCAGCCAATTGAGAACAAGCGATTGCATCGGTAAACGAGTGCATAAAGAAAGGATGTAAAACAGCATTAATAAACGGATGCTGTGTTTTGCTCGTATGATTGTGGTGAATGCGTTTAGGAACCCCTGCATTTTTTGCTGCAGAGAGTTCTATTACGGCAGTAGAACTATTGGCATGTAAATGAACAACATCATAATTTCTCGACAAACACTTAACTGCCTTCCAATATCTAATGATATTTTTTCTTTTGGGAAGCTGATAATATTTGCTACCGTTTTTTTGAATTTCGTCATTCAAGTCTGGAGTAATGGTATTAGTTGATGCAAAATCTATTTGAACCCCTTTCTTATCAAGACTTCTATAATAGTTTAACATTACTGATGCCAAACCTCCAGTAGCAGTAAAAGCCGTTGTTATTATGACTAATATTCTTTTCATGATTATCTTAGACTTTCGATTAAACGTTCAAACATATGTTTCAAATCATATCTAGGCATCCATCCCAAAGATTCCAACTTATCTGTTTTCATCTTAATCTTCGTTGTTGGAGGATAAATACTACTATCTCCCAACTCCACCAAAACCTTATTGCTTGGCGAGAAAGTATCCAACACCATTTCTGCCATATCTCTTACAGAAATATAAGTGTCTTCATTCGCCACATTATAGGCTTCTCCATTCTCACCTAAAAGTAAAATTTTCAATATGGCATCTATTGCATCTATTGTATAACAATAGTTGCGCTTGACCAAACCTGGTGTATTAAGACGAACATCTTTTCTTGCAATAGCTGACCTTGCAATATAAGCAAAAACTCTATTGTCTTCTGGCGATACACCGGCACCAAAAGTTTGCCCCAATCTTGCTATCTTTACAGGAAGTTGATACTCTGAGAAGTAAGAATAACACAGACATTCTGCAGCTCTTTTACCCATAGAATAACTACTTCTTGCACTCAAAAGATTAACATATCCCTGCTTATCTTCTGTAACAAAGTCAGTATCATCTAAGATTTCACCATATACCTCTAAAGAAGATAAGTAAACGAGGCTGTCAACATGCATTTTAAGTGAAAGTGCAAGAACATTTTTAGTCATTTCAACGACCCCTTCAAAAGTCTCAACAGGATTATTTGTAAAAAATGAAGATGATGTTGGGGCAGCAGCATGAATCAGATAATTCAAATTTCCTCCCATCCATTTTGATTCTGTAGATAAAAAGTCATTTATAGACACTATATTTACAGAGGAAAAAGAGGCAAACATGTCCCTAGCCTTATCCGTATTTCTAACGATGCAAAAGATGGCCATATCCAGATTATATTTAACATTTAATACATCTAGACATTTAACTAAAATAGAGCCTATTAAACCTGTAGCTCCAGTTACTGCAACACGTTTATTCTTGAATTTCTCCCAATAGGTACATTCTTTAACAAAATCATTAATATCTTCGTTTAATATATGTGTATTCATATTTTTAATATCCAAATATTTGTTGATTTTCATGTACTTGAACCATTGCTCTAAATATAAAATAATCGGTAGGTGTTGTTATCTTTATATTCTCCATAGGACCAATAATCAGACCTAATTTGTAACCAAAGTAACTCATCATTGAACAACTATCTATGAAATCAGGCAATTTCAGTTCTATACTTTTTCTATGAGCCCACATAATATCCTTTAAATGAAAAGATTGAGGGGCTCTTGCGATAAGTGAATCTGCACGCTGTGGAATTTGCAATTCTCCATCTTCTTTTTTTACAATAAATGTTTCGATGGCAGGAACACAAGTTATGCAGCTTCCTTCTTCTTTAACCTTTGCGATGTTATCTGTTACTGTTTCCTCTGTAATTAAAGGTCTAACTCCATCATGAATAAGCACGATAGCATCATCCTCCCCATACGACTTTATATATTCCTCTGCAGCACAAAGGCCATGGTAAATCGAATTTTGACCTGAAGTTCCACCGGGAACAATCTTAACAACTTTATTAATTTCAAACTTCTTCAGCATTTTCTCTAAGAATGGAATCCATGAATTCAAACAGACACAAATAATCGCATCTATATCAGGATGATTATCAAATAACTCCAATGTATAAATCAGTATTGGTTTACCATTCAATTCAAGAAATTGCTTAGGACGGCTCTTAGTATTCATTCGAGTACCAGAACCACCTGCAAAGATTACTGCTATATTCTTCATACCAAATATATTTTTTACAAGTTAATACCAACACATTCGAGAGCTCTTTTACAAAACTTGCCATCATGATAATCATTTGCTAGAGCCATTACTCTTTTTCGCTCACTTTTATAATCATCATCCCCATTGACCAAACTCTCAGCAAAAGCCAAGAAATCCTCTTTTGTTTTTATTCTAAAACCAGGTTGATAAGATTTAGGATTGTCAAAAACAAATCCACGCGTATAGTCATCCATGTCATCTTCTGTAAATGCTATAGGTCTGTCAAGCAACAGATAATCTATAAAAATAGAAGAATAATCAGTAATAAGAGCATCAGACTGCGCCATGAACTTATATAAATCCATCTTTCTTCTCACAAATTCCTGGTGACTCAGCAAAACGAAATGGTCTAAATCCATTGTCTTATATTGGTCTAAATCCTGAAGAGGATGAAGTTTTACCACAACCTTGACCCCTAAATCTCGAAGCTTCTCATTTATTTCGCCAAAATCTTTAGAATCCAATACAGGAACAAGACTATTACTTGTATTTGAATCACTATATCCCGTAACAGAGGATTTTCTAAAAGTAGGAGCCCATAATACCAATTTACGATAGTCACCAAAATCATAGTGTGGATTATCCTTATAAAAAGCATCACACCTAGGCTGACCACATATTGTTACTTGCTCTACTGGTATAGAGAAACAATAACTAAAAATCGGGGCAAAATGCTTAGATGAAGAAAATACATTCGTATAATATGGCTTATCAAAGGAATGACCTTTCAACATTCCTTCATCAGGTGCTTTAAAAGCACTACCATGCCACATCTGAACCACCTTTTGGTCTTTCCCATGAAAAATTGGAAGTTTGCCAAAACAATAGTAGACAAATCCTGCTGACAAGAATTCTTTTATCCCTAGAACATTACTAATGAATTTTACATTAGAAGGAACATGGCTTAAAAATTTATTATAATCATTAGTACTACATACGATTTGATACTTTTGATTATAACCTTTCTCTATTAAATAATCATATAGAGCCTTCACATTATCACGAAATCCCATATTGGAATATAGCATGATTTTCTTCTTGTCATGCTTCTTTCGTTGATTCAACCAAGAAAAGGCAGAAAACACCGTGTTCTGCAAGAACACCTTAACTTTTACATTTTTTATCATATGCTTTTTTAAAAATACTATAATAGTTATCTGCACATCGTTTCATCGAATATTTAGAATCATAAAGGGATTTTAAATAATCTCTATTTATAGTGATGTTTATTGCATCATTCAAGGCCTTTATATATGAATTACAAGAAAAATCTTCAGACAATATTCCCCAAGACTTATCTTTTATCACATCTATAACCCCACCAGCTGGAGTACAAACTGGATATGTACCAGCCATCCCCGCTTCAATCAAACTAATAGGCAGACCTTCCCACAAAGAAGATAAACAAAAGAAATCGGAACATAGTAAATAATCTGTTACATTATCTTTTTCTCCCAACATAATAATATTGGTTGCTTTTTCTACTTCTTTTTTTACGACCAAAGAATTATCACCATCATGCCCCATAATTAACAAAACACTATTAGGATGAAATTTCAAAAAATTCACAAATGATTTTATGAGTAATTGTTGATTTTTTTGAACAGCCTTACGCGCTACATTTATAAATACAATAGTATTTGCATCTATTTTATAACTATTAATCTCAAGTAATGTTTCATCGAATTTGGAACTCTTAAACAATCTTCTACAACCATTTTCTATCATACAAAATGATGGATACTTATAATAATTCAAAAAAGACTGTTCACATTTTGAAGATATAGTAATAGAACTAATTTTTCTTTTAAGGAAGAATTTTCTAAGATAATATCCCACTCCTTTTCTTGTATCTTTTTCTGCCAAATTATGAACTGTATAAAAATACTTGATATGATGGAAAAACAATGAAGCAAAAGCAGTATACAAGAAAGCATATGTATGACAGTGTATTATATCAGGTTTAATCTTTTTTATTGATCTTACAACAAAATATAACTGCTGGATTTTTGACCATGCAGTCCAATCACCATCGAATTTTATAATTGAAATATGCTCATTTAATTCTTTTTCGTAAAAATTTAAGCATCCTTGATTGGTTCGAAATGTTAATACAAAGATCTGGACATCTTTTATCTTAATGAGTTCATTGCTCAAATCTACTACAAACCGTTCAGCTCCACCAGAAGCTAAATTTGGAATTATTTCTAACACTTTCATATTTGATAAATTAAAAGGATAAAACATAAGGCATTAAAGCAGTCTCTTTCCAAAAAGCCTCAGAGCTAGTACGCTGCCAAAACCAAAAATAAAAAGCAAAAACAACAAATATCCCAAAAAGAGATTGCCACTTCTCATCTTTAGGCTTTACTGAATCCAATAACATTCCCCACATTATTAAACGTGGAATATAAAAAATCTCATAACCTCTCCAAATTCCAAAAGCACTACATATTGGTATTAACATACAATCAAAAAGACAAGAATACCAAATTACATTAAATTTTCTTGTATCTACTATATCTCTTGAAATATAATTTTTAAATATTTTCTTGTTAAAGAAAAACATTAATACTCCTAATAAAATTTGTTCAAAAGCTATCTTCCAAAAATTACCAAAGAAGCCGACCTCTAACGAATTCTGAGAATAGCCTGCATAATGATCCGTAAACTCGTCACCTAGTAAATTGCCCCCAAAAACAAACGTCGTCATAGCTGTTGTCACCATTGATATACCAACAATCATTACTATTATATACTTCAACTTTATTGCTTTTCTCTGAGCATACCAATAAAATGGAATAAACAAAGCATACAAAACCATCATTTTATGGAACAAAACTGCTAAAATTGCAACAATAATGCTCTGCTTATATTTATTTTGCACTAGATAAACTAAACTCATCAAAAGTATTGCTGCTGCAAAATTGGAACGGATGGTACAAAAACCTCTGACATACCAAAACACAATTAGGAAAAATGGAATACAATTCATTCTTTTGAATCTGAATTTATCCACAAACTTAATCACACACGCTAACATGATACCATGGGTTAAAAACAAATAATAAAACTGATCGTCTGATAAAAGTCTTAATATTCTGTTATACCATCGAAAACCTAGATTAGAGTCATAAAGACCTAAAGGGGTTAACTCCCATCCCCGTATGTCAAAACACATCTTAAAATATGAATAATAAGCAATCGCATCGGTACCTCCAGCATTTCCATCTATCATTCTAAAAGTAGCTATGAGAGTCCATATTAAGAACCAAATTTGATAATACTTATTTTTCCAAAAAGGTTTTGGGGAGTTTTGTAATGAGGACTTGTAAATAGCCCAAGCACCGATAATTCCCATAAATGTGTACAACAATGTTGTGCCTAATGTCCAATGGGGTGTAAAACTAAATAAAATCATTTTTTATTTTTTTAAATATATCAATATATCTATCAGCTATATTATGCCAAGAAAAACATCCAGCTAACGATGCCTCTTTAATTTTAATTTCATATTTACATAATTCTTTTGGACTAGTTAATATACTTTGTATTACACTTGCTAGTGCGTTACTGTCTCTAGCCGGAACAACAGGCCCATATTCACCATATCCAAGCATTTGTGGCAATCCACCAACATCCGTGCCTACAACAACTTTACCTAATGCATAAGCTGACATAATAACGCCACTTTGAGTTGCATCAACATAGGGGCAAACAACAATTTTACAATTCTTTATCAAAGAATACAATTCATCCATCGTTAAGAATTTGTTGATAACCTTTATATAAGATTTATCTTTTAGTAAATCTTCGAAATAAAGTTCGCCTCCACCAGCTATAACCAAATTAACCTGCAGATTATCTTTATGAAGTTTCTCTATTGCCTTAATTAAATACTCTACGCCTTTATAAGGAGAAATTCTACCAAAAAATAAAACATAGTTATCAATACCTGTTATATCTTTGTCATTCTTAAATTCTTGTAAACAAGTATAAACTCCCAAAGAAGCCTGATGTATGTACGAAGAATCCAACTTGTTTTCTGATACAAACTGTTCTATTTGTCGAGTATTAAGCAAAAGAAAATTCTTCACCAACTTATATTCCAAAGAACGTAAAAGACGTTTTTTGAAAGTTTTTTCTCCAGAATGTGGAAACGGATCATGCACTATTTGTAGAAGTTTATTTCTATATTTATAAAGAAAGCTATCAGATAAATCTACAAAATCAGTACATTGAATAATGTCTGGATTATATTTTTTTATAAGTTTTGAAAACTTATAACGCATCATATAGTTTGCTATATGATAAATTTTACAAGTTCTATTTAAAACAAAGACATTATCAAGTGATATATAATGCGAAATAAATGCTAATTCTAAGTAAACAGAAGCATTCATCAAATCCGTTCTTGGAATTTGCCTTGCAATATTGACCATTGTAGATTTTAGCTGGTAATATGGTAAATCTATTACCAACTTTACATCTACTCCTTTATGGATAAGTTGCTCAATAAGAGGCAAATCACAATCCAAAAAATAAGTGTGTGTATAATAAAGCAGTTTCATATTTAAATAATTTACCTTTATGATATAACAATTATGAAAGAGAATGTTCAAGGAACTTCAACGATTTTTCTCGTAATATACCCAATTTAGTATTTACAGAATCCCAATCTATTTCTTTTTCTAAAATCTCATTTAGGGTCAAATCGCCAGAGAGAACTCTATCTTGCAAACCTATGAGACTCAACATGTTTAGAAATCTATCAGCTCCACGATTTCCATTCACTAATACAAGAAACGGTTTATGAAATATAATAGCAAATACCATTCCATGAAAAGAATCTGTAACAACAAAACTAGCATTTTTTATATATGTAAGCCAGTCTTCAATTGACGGTAATGGTTTATAATCACGTTGAATGTTAGAAATTCCATATGTCGTCTTTTTAATTTTTTCTTGAATATCGCTTATAATATTTGATATATATTGATTTTTATCTAAGACGTAATAAAATATGCCAGCGTTAGTTTCTTCCTCTTCGTATGACAGAAGCTTTGTATAATCTCCAGAATTTAACAACAATGTTGGATCTAAAACAATTTCTAAGTCATTATATTCCCAACAAAAGTTTGTAAAAACATGTTTTCCGGATTTTTCGCGTAAAGAAATAGCATCAAATTGTGGAATCAGTTTACAACAGATTTCCTTCTCTTCTTGCGTATATTCAGGATTTTGCGTACCGAAAGATGCGGCATAAGCTATGCGTTTAACATCCCAACCTAAAGTAAAATCTAAGAAATAATTTGCAATATCAGGCACATATATAGCTCTCCAAACTTGATCGCTTCCAACAATATAAGCACCAAATTTTCCTTCACAATATTTTTGCAAATCTTCTGATGTATAAAGAAAAGGCGATTGAGGTTGTACCCTCTTATCAACAAACTGATGCATTTTTGAACCCAAATACACGAAATCTCTTTCTGTATTATATAATAAAGGGCACAACTTCTTGTTTTTTACAGAATGATATATGCCCATAATGAAATATTTTATTGCAGTTTTAATGAACATTCTTCTCTTATTCTGCCGTCGCATAATAAGTGTTGGCTCATGCCCCATTTGTTTTAAAACGCTCATTAAAGCAAAAGCTTGAAGATAACCGCCATAATTATTATTAAATGGTACTGTTAATATTCCTATTTTCATAAATATAAGAGATTATAATTATATATAGCCAAAACAATATTTAGAAACATAATTATTACGATTTAAAACTTTTCCTATTTTATAACACAAATAGGTTATAACTAAGCTGATAGGAAATCCAATAAAAAACTGAGTAACCATAGCTGGTGCAATACCCAAACCTATTATACTCTCAAAATACTGACCGACGAGAGGTATTTTTATCATAAAGAAAAAATGTAATATATAAATATCTTTCGTACTTTCTCCAAAGCTAATAATCATTTTCTTTATATGACCATCAGATAATAATCGAGAAATATTTGTTGTGAATAATATTGCAATCAATGGAAAAAAAACATATATATTTTTTGGATAGACAACGTGAATGATCATAAATACTAAGCAAACTGGTAGGACAAAATCATTTTTACATATATCATAAATGTTCTTTTCCCTTCTTAAATACCATCCCAGTATAAAATAGAATAAATTCCAATCAAGATGAGAAGAATCTAAAATGAGATCAACTGCCCCCCCATATCTTTTACAAATTTGACTCAAGCCCAATATAACACTAGAAAACAATACAGGAATAACTAGATTCTTATATCGTGATTTTTTCACTACTTTACCTAATATTGTATCCAAGAAGAACACCAACATTAGGAATATGGCTAAAGTTTTAAAATACCAATACTGCCCCAAAATATTTCCTATATTAAACTCCTCCCTATATATAGAGCAAATTACCCCAAATGTTACCAATGGAATAAGATACGATGTACACCTTCTTGCAACTTTCAACAACGTATACTTTTTAGAAGGATTGAATACTACAAAACCTGAAACAAACATAAAAAGAGGCATATGAAAGCTATATATATACTTCCAAAGAACTATTTCATTATATGGCATCGAATCAATTCTTACTAACAAATCATCATAAAACCAAGCCAACACATGGCCTAAAACTACCAACATAATGGCAATACCTTTCATCACGTCGATTTCTACGAATCGAAAAGATTTACTTGTTTCTAAATTTTCCATATTGTTTTAAAATGAGTCCCAGCATGCTCCCTGCCACAAGCAGAAAAGTAGCTTAATAAAATTG
>ERZ780207.1396-NODE-1396-length-20759-cov-2.745991_pt1 | contig 20759 bp, 9 predicted proteins | sample MGYA00510977_ERZ780207 | MGnify/ENA primary metagenome ERZ780207 (study PRJEB29588, sample SAMEA2151383) | human gut metagenome | biome: human gut; feature: human-associated habitat; material: faeces | place: Denmark | collected 2008/2010 ... | reverse complement strand
AAGGAATGTTTAAATTGACATTGCCGGTGAAAGAGGGTGTGCTCGAATTTTCTTTTGTAGGTTTTAAACCTCAAAAGATTAATTTCACGGAAACCAATAGTACTTCTCTGCATATCGTGATGGAAGAAGATATACAGGCATTGGATGAAACTGTTGTCGTGGCATATGGTTCAACGACCAAACGAGAAGCAACGGGTTCTATTTCCGTGGTAAAAGCAAAAGAATTGGAAGGAATACCATCTCCAAGTGTGGCAAATTTATTGCAAGGGCGAGTAGCTGGGTTAGATGTAACTAACATGTCAGGAGCTCCAGGAGCGGGTGGTACCTCCATTGTAATTCGAGGTTATAATTCACTAGATCAGGATCTTTATCGAAGATTCTCGAATCCGTTGTGGGTTGTGGATGGTGTACCGATGAATTCGTTTACATCTCCGGTGACAGGAACGAATACATTGGCAGATTTGAATCCGGATATGATTGAATCGGTTCAAGTTTTGAAAGATGCTTCTGCCGCTTCTATTTATGGTGTACGTGCTGCCAATGGCGTTATCCTTATCACAACCAAAAAGGGAACCAAAGGACGTACCATTGTATCATACGATGGATATGTAGGCTGGCAAAGTGCCTCACGTATGCCCAAATTTTTGGATTCTTACAATTATGCAGTGCTGATGAATGAAGCTTACACCAATGACGGTTTGAAAGGTCCGTATGACGAAACAGCCCTACAAAAGTTCAAAGACGGAAGTGATCCCGACTTTTATCCCAATTCCGACTGGCTGGGTACGCTATTAAGTGAAAACGGCCTGTTCAACAACCATCACTTGAGTATCAAAGGCGGTGGAGACAAAGTAACTTACTCGCTGGCATTCAACTATCATGATAAAGACGGATTGATAGTCAATACCAACTACAACAAGTTCAATGTACGTGCCAACATTGACGCTCAGATAAACAGTCGTCTGAAACTGACTACAAATATGGCGGTATACCGCAGTAATATGACTGCTCCGGCGGCAGGTATCAGCAACCTGATGCACTATGCTTTCCGTGAGACTCCGGTTACTCCCATCCAATTGAGCAACGGCAACTATGCTTTATTCAAAAACGAGCACAACTCCGTAGCCTATGCACGTGAAGGAGGAACCTACAAAGAGATAAACAGCAATTTCCAAGGTAACGTAGGAATGGAACTGGACATCATAGACGGACTGAAACTGAGAGGAGTCGCCGCCTCGACTTTCAACCTGACCGACAATCCCACCCACGTAAATACCATGACATTCTATCAGGCAGGTTCAGACACACCGGTAAAGAAAACCACTAACTCCATCACAGAATATGACATCAAAAGTATGGAACTGAACTTGCAAGCTTATCTGGACTATAATAAAACCTTCGGCAAACACACAATAGGAGCCTTATTAGGTTACTCACAAATTTATAAACAGACACGCTATCTGCAAGCTTACCGTAAGAACCTGCCCAACTCCAACTCACTGGACCAGATCAACGCCGGTGAAGTGACAGGACAGACAACATACGGTACAGAAATAGAATACGCCCTCCGCTCAGCTTTCGGACGCGTGAATTATTCATACGATGACCGCTATCTGCTAGAAGCCAACCTGCGTTATGACGGCACTTCACGCTTCCCCAAGAACAACCGCTTCGGCGCATTCCCCTCTTTCTCCATCGGATGGAGAATATCGGAAGAAGAGTTCTTCAAAGCCGATTGGGTGGATAATTTGAAACTACGTGCATCATGGGGATTGCTAGGTAATCAGGAAACCGTAAACTCGGACAACAGTTCTAACTATTATCCGTATCAGAACACCTATCTGTTCGGTTATGACTATAGTTTCGGCAACACTTTGACTCCGGGTATTTCCATTTCCAACCCGATGGCTAACCAAGATATTACGTGGGAGAAAACCGATCAATGGAACGTAGGTGTGGACGCCGCTTTTTTGGGCAATAAACTGACATTGGGCGCAGACTGGTTCCGCAAGGAAACACGGGACATATTACTGCAACTTCCAGTTCCCAACATGATGGGAGTCAGCGCTCCGATGCAAAATGCCGGCGTAGTGCGTAATACCGGTATCGAACTGCAACTGGGACATAACAACCGTATCAATGATTGGAGCTATTCTATCGGAGCCAATTTCAGCTATGTAACTACCAAAATCATGGATTTGAAAGGCGGTGACACACCGGGGCAATCCGTAGGCGACCCACTGTGGGCATATTACGGCTACGTATGCGACGGCATCTTCCAAAACGAAGAAGAGATCAAGAATCATCCTACACAGAGCATGGGTACTCCGGTTCCGGGTGACTTAAAATACCGTGACCTGAACGGAGACAAAGTAGTAGACAGCAAAGACCGGCAAGTATTGGGTTCTTACTTCCCGAAAATCAACTTCGGTCTGAATCTTTCAGTTCAATATAAAGACTTCGACCTAAGTGCACTGCTGCAAGGTGCAGCTGATGTAAAGAGTGCTCCTGTAGCCGAAATCAGATATGCCTTCTACAATGGCGGTAAAGTAACGGAACAGCATCTGGACCGTTGGACTCCGGAAAACCCGAATGCCACTTATCCCCGATTATCCATGAGTGACTCCAAAAACCGCGTGACTTCCAGTTTCTGGATGCAGGATGCCTCTTATGCCAAGCTGAGAAACCTGCAAGTAGGTTACAGCCTGCCCAAACAGCTGATATCCAAATACGGAATCAGCCGTCTGAGAGTGTATTGCAGTATCGACAATCTCTTTATGATTTCCGGCTTCGACGGTGTAGACCCCGAAGCCATCAGCGGCAACTATTATCCATTGACCCGAAATTATTCCTTCGGTCTGAATGTAACATTCTAAACACTGACAACTATGAGACTAAAATATAACTTTATAGGATTAATATTGGCATGCGGCCTTGGTCTGAGCTCTTGCAATGACAGTTTTCTGGACAGAAATCCTAAAGACCAATTATCCGATGCATCTTTCTGGAAAAACGCAGAAGATGCCCAGAAATTTGCAACCGGAATTTATCTGTATCTGATAGAACCGGAAAACCATACTATCATGACAGACTGCTACACAGATAATGCTATTCCTGTACATGTCACAGCCGAACAGGGACAGTTGTCTGCTGGTACGGCAACTTCCAGCAACCCACATTTCCTACAATTATGGAAAAATGCCTATCAATGCATCCGCAGATGCCTGGTATTTTACGAGCATATAGGCGATGTGCCGATGGATGAAAAAGAAAAAGCGCAACTGACAGCCGAAGTACAATTTCTCGAAGCTTTCTCATACGCTAACATATTAAAATATATGGGTGGCGCCTCCCTGCTGGATCATCCGTTGGAACTGAACGAGAAACTTCCTTCACGCAGTTCTGAAGAGGAGACTTATAATCATATAGTAGGATTATTGGATAAAGCAGCAGCCAGCTTGCCCGATATCCGCAGCAACAGTGACCACGGAAAACCGAGTGCCGGAGCCTGCTACGCACTGAAAGCCAGAGTTGCTTTCTACGCACACAAATATGATGTGGCGGAAGCCGCCGCACGCAAAGTAATGGGCATGAATGTGTATGGACTGTATGATAACTATGGTGACTTGTTCCAACCTGTAGCAGAGTTATGTAACGAAATCATCTTTGATCGCGAATATCTGGAAAACCCGAAAAACTCTAATGAAGGCAGTTATATAGGACAGTTCTTCGCTCCCGTCATGATGGGAGGATGGGAAGCTTTATCACCTACTCAAGACTTGATAGACTCCTATCCATGCAAAGATGGCAAATCAATCAAAGAGTCTCCTTTCTATAATCCGGAAGACCCGTTTGCCGACCGTGACCCCCGTCTAGGCTTCTCAGTACTGTGGAACGGGTCACAAATAGCAGGAAAGACTTTCAACCTGAACAATATGGGAGATGGCAGCCATACCCGTACAGGATATAGCATGAAAAAGTATATCAATCCGGACAATGACGGTATCAATAATTATGACTGGACCAACTTTATCTATATCCGCTATGCAGAAGTGCTGCTGACCTTCGCCGAGGCTCGTAACGAAAATCTGTCTGCTCCGGATACGGAAGTATATGATGCGGTCAATCAAATCCGTCAGCGTCCCAGCGTAAATCTTCCTCCTCTGCCTTCCGGCTTATCCAAAGATCAAATGCGCGAAGCTATCCGTTTGGAACGTCGTTTGGAATTTGCTTTCGAGGGAATGCACCTGTTTGATACCCGTAGCTATAAAACAACTGAAAAGGATGTTACTAAACCAGTATACGGGGTAAATGCAAAAGGAGAAAGCATTTTTATTGAAACCCGCAAGTTCAATACCAACCGTGACTATCTGTGGGCTATCCCCTTGGAAGAGGTAGACCTGGCTCAGGGTGCACTGAAACAGAATCCGGGTTGGGATTAACCCGGTCATTTATTTGGAGGGACAGACTCATAAAGCTGTCCTTCCAACTCTTTCTACACATCTCTTTTCATTGAAAGCAAAAGTAATTACCTTTCCTCTCGAAAAAAGATAAAGCACTTTCAAGGAATATATGGTTTTCCCACCACCAATTTATCTCTGGAAAAATCGACTTCAAACAAGCGAGGAGTACGAATATAACGTCCGTTTACATCCTTATGACTATGTACAGACATCAACCATTTACCGTCCAAGGTCTGAAACAACATCCCATGACCGAAATTGGGAGGAGTAATCGGGTCTTTCTCCTGTATCCATGGTCCATCCAAGGTTCCGCTTTCAGAATAAGCCACTCCCTGAGTGTACACATTATAAATCCAACTAGTCCAAATCATACCGAGTCTACCTGTTCCTGTACGGAATAGATACGGACCGTCAGTGACTTTATTCGGTTTGTCCTTGCCATCCGCATCTTTTTCACGGCTCCACGGCGATTCGCTGGCACGGAACAGCAATTTCCCTTCGCCTATGGTTCCACTTAAGTCAGGCTTCAGTTCTATTTTCTCTATCGTACCGTCCAAGGCTTGCAACCATTCATAACAATATACCATATAAGGCTTTCCGTCCTTATCCACCCAGAAAGTCCCATCCAAGGTTGGTTTATCAGCAGGCAGGTAAGTGGAATCCTTCATCGGAACGTAAGGTCCGTCCGGGTTATCGCTCACCAAAACATGACTGGCACGGCGCTCTATTACATTCCCTTGTACCGTATCAATCTTCACCGCCTGATTGGTGAAAGTGGCAAAATAATAATACTTGCCCTTATACGGATGTAACTCGGCAGCCCAAATCATTGGTTTCGGTCCCATCCACGAACCGGAATCAGTCTTTGCCACATGAAACGGTCCTTCCCAAAGTTTCAAATCCTTGCTTTTCCAAAGCATACCGCCGGTTCCGGTCATATAATACATAGCCGTCTTCCTGTCTGCCAAAATGCAAGGGTCACTCAGTACAATAGAATCCAAAGGCACTTCCTTCCGTCTTTCCTGCTGACGTTCTTGGCAAGCAGACACCAGCCACGAAAGAGAAAAACCTAACAACAAAAACAATCCAATCTTTTTCATGCATATTCTATTTTAAGTTTCACAAATTCGACATTACAAATATACGAACCTAGAAAGGTAATGAAAACAGAAAGGCACATTTCCTCACGAAATATGCCTTCAATTCTAACTTAACCTAACCTAAAATTCTATTATCACATCACAGTATGTTAACCTTCTTCCTAAAAACCTATCTTTAATACCTATTATCTCTTTTTACCGATAGCAAAGATAAAAAATCTGATTGACAACCATAGGGGTAAAATCGAGCAAGATGGATGCAATAATCAGTCAAGAACAGACTATTGCACTATTTTCCATTCTTCAGACTATTTTCAACAGGGATTACTGAAAGAAATCCAGTGTCCAGTTGTCCATCCACTCCACGTATGGAATTCCTTCCTTGAATTGAACAGGTAACCAAATGTAACGGGCATCACTGGGATGCTCCGGACGCCAGATATCCGCCATAAATATAAAGGCGTCTTTCTTCCCCCCCACTTTCAGAATATAAGTGCTCTGTCCGCCAAACGTAAGTTCCGACTTAGGTCCCACACAAGGGTTGGGATGCTGAGACCACGGTCCGAAGATGGAAGAAGACGAGAACATACGAGCCTCATTGGGAGCCCAACCGGTACAACCGGAAGTGATCATCCAGTAGGTTCCGTCTTTTTTGAAGATAGCAGGTGCCTCATTGTGTCCTGCCGGAGCCACACGCACATAATTCCCTGTGTGTGAAAGATAGTCATCGCTCAATTCCGCTATTTGGAGTGTGAGGTTTTCTTCGGAAGAGTAAATATGGTAGGCTTTACCATCCTCATCTACATAAAGAGTCATATCGCGAGACATCTGTCCGCCATCCAAATCAGGCTTTACTATCAAGCCTTTGTTCACAGCATCCGTCCATTCGGGAGTCCACCATTTTTCATAATTCTTGGCATTCAGAGTATCCAGCACTGCAACAGCCTGTCCGTCCATATCAACAGGCAGCTTACCAGCATTGACACGTCCCGAACGGATGAAACGGTAAGGACCGGCAGGAGTATCACTGACTGCTACCCCGGCACGGGCGGCTGCATAACCTTTTCCTTTCAATTCCAGATGGAACCACATCACAAACTTCCCTGTTTTCGCATTATATATCACTTTAGGACGTTCCAATATACATCCACGCGCTATGTCGCTGCTGTCGTTATCAACAACAGAAAGCGCTACGCCTTCGTTCTTCCAGTCAGTAAGATTCCGAGAAGAATAGCACATTACTCCCACCATGGCACTGCTGGTAGTATCGCATTTATTCTCACCGAACCAATAGTATGTTCCATCATGGTACATTACTCCGCCCCCATGGGCATTGATATGCTCTCCGTTGTTATCAGGCCATATCTCACCTGAACGAATGGGTTGCAACGGTTCATTGCTGCATCCGCAAAAGAAAATCAAAGCTGTGCACAACTCACACAAGCTGTTTCTCAGTTTACTCATCATGAATTATTTTATATAAAATGTTTCTTATTCAGATGGAAGCAAAGCATCGTAAGACATCCCCCAATGTTCTGCCAGGCGTTCCGCTTCCTGGCGGGTAAGATGAATGATTGCCCCATGTTTGGGAGAAGTAAAGTTAGTAGTCCTCATCACTCCTTGGTTAAACTGTCCCAAAGGAGTGAAATGTACGAAGTCGGAAGTTTCACTGAATCCGAAATTATGAACCTTCTGCCCGTACACATCATACATCAACACCCATCTATCCTCACCAATGCGTTTCCACAAGTTCGGAGCTTCGCACGCCGTGGGTTCAGGATCATACCAACGGGCATTATACTCGTAATCACTGTTTACCCTATCCGAAACAGCCTGCTTGATACCGGCGCCCCCATCGTGCGAAACGTAAAACATGTGATATTTATCTTCTATACGGGTAATATCCGCATCGATAGCAGAAATCTTCTCATCGGGATATTGAAAAAGAAGCTGAGGTAAAGTTTCCAACTTATCAAAGTCGTCATTGACATATACATAATAAAGTTTGTTCGCTTCATTCTTAAAGCGCATGGTGAAATACATCATCAACTTTCCTTTTTTATCATCATAGGTCACTTCAGGAGCCCAAGCGCAACCTACCTCACTGTAAGCAGCAGATAATTTGTCAAAGCGCAGATTAGTACGCTTCCAGTGAATCAGATCCCAAGATTTCATCAATACCAGCCCCCGGTTGTTACCCCATCCGTACTCTTTTCCATCGCGTTCCCATTCTGTATCACGATATCCGTCACGCTGCGCATAAATATGCAAATCGGTCATCGACAGATAGAATGCTCCATCCGGACCACGGAAGATATGCGGATCGCGGATACCTTTCTGTTCAGCTATCGTATCTCCGGCTATGACGGGCTTTCCTTCGTTCAAGGCGGTAAAAGTGTAGCCGTCGGGACTGATTGCCATGTGAAGTCCATGGTCCTCGTCTTTGTGGAAGACCATCAGATAGGCGCTCATATCTTTCTCTCGCGGAACTGCATTCCGATAACGGAAGCGGCTGAAACCCGAACTTCCTTTTCCAGCGGAAAACAGACCAACACGCAAAGCATAAAAACCACCATAATTATTGTGATGCAAGGAGGAAACATCCATATCACTGGCAAGGACAGTCCATTCTTCCCCGTCTTTACTCACCTCGACGGACAGACGGTTACCGCAATTGTGCAGTCTGGCAAAGAAATGTTTCCCAATACGATTGGGAAGTTCCGTCTTGTGCTCCGCATTCCGGTAAATATAGAATCTCTTTCCATCGGAAACGACTCCGGCATAAGCCTTTTCATTATAATACAGGATAAGCCCGGCCACATTTCCATTCCCTGTCCGGATTTCCACTTGTGTTTCGTAATTTTTGTCTTCAGCGGTGGTCAACAACACCCGTCCGTCGGCAGGAGTCCGACCTTTGGCCTTCATCCATAAGATATCCTCCTTGAAAGTCAGGGATTTGGGAGCATATTCTTTCCAAAAAGTCCACTGAAGTCCCAATTGAGGACCTTTGAAATCATCGGACAGTTCCAATCCATGTTTGATTTCCTGCTCCGGAGTGACAGGGGTAGCGGCAGATACGGTACGATACCAGCCGTCTTCCGTCCATTCTATCGGTTCAATCAAGGTGGAGCGTCCTAATGTATGATAGCCATTGGCATATGCATGATAAACAATCCACCAGTTGCCGTTCACATCATCTATCAACGTGCCGTGGCCTTTAGACCACCAACTATCCGTTGCACTATATGTATGCACAATGGGATTGTAAGGTGAATTCTCCCAGGGGCCGGTCACACTTTTTGAACGGGCTGATACAACCATGTGGCTGGTTGCGGGTCCTGCGGTTCCTCCTTGAGCAGAAGTGAGATAATAGTAGCCATTGTGTTCATTCAGTTTCGGGGACTCCAGACACATGCATTCCGTATCCCAATGATCAGGATATTTCCATCCGTCATATACTTTCTTCTTCTCCCCAACGGTAGCAAGTCCGTCTTCTGTTAACCGGATCACCTCCCCTTTATCCACATAAAGATAGCGATTTCCCTCCCTATCCACGACATGACCAGGGTCAATTCCTCCTACCTTCAAGTCTACGGGAAGACTCCACGGCCCACGAATATCTTTCGCCCACATCACCCAATTGGTTCCTGCGGCAGGATAATAAATATAATAAGTATCTTTGTATTTCAACAAATCAGGTGCCATGGCAGAGCCTTCATATTGAGGCATGACACGACATAACGGCTCCCAGTTCATTAAATCCTGCGAGTGCCAGATTAAGAATCCGGGAGCGTAATAGAAAGGAGAATGAGTCATGTAGTAATCCTTGCCGTCACGCATAATGGAAGGGTCAGGATAATCACCCGGAAGAATCACTTTAGGATAAGTCTGTGCATTCATCTGCAAAAATGACAAAAGCAATAAAAGAGATAATAAAAGTCGCATCATAGTATTTTATGGGGTTATTCATTACCTGTCATCGAGTTCCAACCCGATACAGCTGTTTTTTATTCCTCAAAAATACATATTCTGCTAATAAAAAAGGGGGTATAATTCGTGCAAAATAGGACAGAAATCAGCCAAAAGCCGCTTTTTATTCTTTCTAAAGAAATAAATCACGTCGGATTTACCAAACTAGAGGAAATAAAATAAAGGCACTCTCTTTGAGAGATATGCCCTTCATGCTCTTTCAATATTTTATATATCTATCTTCTTACTTATATCCGACAGAATCAATAACCCGGATTCTGTTTCAAATCTCCGTCTTTGTTCAATTGAATCTCGGTGAGAGGTATCGGAAGCAGTGTATGGATATTGGCATCAAAACCTGTAATCACCTTATTGCTTGGTGCGGCAGGTTCCATATCCCCATTCAGTTTGATACGTTCGGCCAACGTATTGGTCCGGACTAAAGTCATACGACGGTTCTCCTCACTAATCAATTCACGGGCACGTTCATCCAAAATGAAGTCAATGTCAATCTGATCAGCCGTTACTTTACCAGCACCCGGAGCCACCGCACGATAGTCTTTAAAGGCACGGTCGCGCAACACATTGATGTCATCAGCCGCCCCCTGTGTATTCCCCTGACGGAAACGAGCCTCTGCACGGAGCAAGTAAGTTTCTCCCAAACGCATCACAGGCCAGTCCTTCACTACAGCATAACCAAAATCATCGGTTTCATCATAAGCCCCCCATTTAGTGGGATGAGGATAAAATACGTTCAATGAATCTCCCTCGTGAGGGATGACCTGGTCGCCCGTTTTTAATGTCACATTTCTTACACCTTTGTCTTTATCCACCAAGAACCCTTTAGCATCAATACCAACTTCTTTTGAAAAACCGGGCTTGTTATACCACATTACACGACGGATATTATAATTAGAATTACGGATATCACCTTTCTCATACAATCCGTATTTCACAAAATTGCTGATACGCAAACGGCCATTACCACGACCGCCTATGGAATCCGCATTCACCATACCATCCAGTTTATAGAAAGCAGGAACCCAGTTACGACGTTGTTGCGGATTATCAATTGTACCGCCATTCACATCACGGTTATACTCCATTTCGAAAGTCCAGATAGCCTCCATATTCCCCTGTGAACGACGCTGATTCCCCCAACGGAACATATCATGATAATAATCACCCGGCTCGGCCGCATATTTACCATATCTTGCTGAAATCAGTTCATATTTACCACCTGTTATAATAGGCGTCACCGCATCTTCCGCCTTTTTGAAATAGGAAGCATCACGCATACCCATCCGAAGATAGGCTTCTCCTGCCAACTGTCTTGCCATGTCCTGATTTATACGGCTTTCATTTTTGGCAGCTCCCACTACCGGAAGATTAGACATGGCATAAACCAAGTCAGAATCAATGACTCCATCCACCTCGGCAACCGCATTACGGGTATAATCTGTACGCGGAATACTAGTAGATTCTGTCACCAAAGGTACATCTCCCCATAATGTCACCAACATATTGTATGCATAAGCACGAAAGAACATGGCTTCGGCTATTGCCGCCGCATCACCGCCTTCAGCTTGTGAAGCGATAATCTGATTCGCACTATTAATGAGCTCATATAATTTTTCCCAAAGGAAACTTACCCCTGCATTCTCTGCATTCAATTCCTGATATCTGTAAAAAGGAACCTCTACCCCCTGAGTGTCACCGGGAGCACCTACATCCGTACCTACCTGCCAGCATCCTACAAATCCCTGCTGACTGGACATTCCCCATATAGCAGCATATTGACGGTGCAGACCTACCAATTTCGCATTTACATCTGATACTTCCGGACCATAACTAGAGTACATTTTCTCATCCAGAAAACTATCGCTGCATGATGTAGTCCCAATAACAAATGCCGATGCAGCAAAAGTTGTTAATAATATATTTCTAAATTTCATAGTTCTTCGTTTTTTAGAATGTTAAATTAACTCCAAATACACAACTCTTAGTCATCGGGTAGTTACTGCTGTCATATACAGTTTCACCTCTTGTACTATCCCATGAACTATTACCACGAGCTACCTGACGAGCTTCAGGATCCCAACCTACCCAATCCGTGAAAGTAAACAGGTTACGTCCGCTCACATAAAGCTGCAAACCACCGATACCCATCTTCTGAATCATGCGCTGTGGGAAAGTATAACTTAATGTGATGTCTTTGATACGTGTATAACTGGCATCACAAGGGAAACCATATCCATGTTTGTTTGAGTTCTTACGCAATGAACGCCATTCGTTACTCTTGTTTTCCGGAGTCCAATAACCTATTTCAGTAGTGGTATTACGACGTCCCATTTCATCACCTGCCATACCGATCAATGAATTGTTCTTTTTCAATCCTTGTGTAGTCTGGATAAAGATACTCAATGTAAAATCCTTATAAGTGAACGTATTCGTCAGACCACCAATCCATTTCGGTGTTGTCTGCCCTTTGATGGTACGGTCATTGTCATCAATCTTGCCATCAGGTACTCCGTCAGGGCCACTGATATCCGCCAACTTCACATCACCAGCTTCTGCAATCGGGTCCCAATTCAAATGGTCGCCACGGGCTATCTCATCTTCCTGCCAGATTCCAACCATTGTATAATCATAAATCACGCCTATCGGATGTCCAAGGAACCAACGGTTACCCAAGTCGTTCTGTCCGTCTCCATAAAGGTCTTTTATCTCATTCTTATTCCATGAAAATACCAAATTGGAACTCCAGGTAAAATCGCCTGAAACAATATTACGGGAATTCAGTGTCAATTCCACACCTTTATTAGCTGTTTCACCCATATTGGAGTACACGGTATTGTAACCAGTTACTTTAGGTAAATTACGTTTCAGAAGCAAATCGTTGGTCTTTGAGAAATAGACATCAATATTACCTGTCAAACGGTTATTCCAAAGTCCGAAGTCCAGACCGACATTGAAACTCTTTGTGGTTTCCCAAGTCAGATCCGCATTCCCCATCAAATCATTGGGCCATAAACCTGCATTCGAAGCTCCGCCTAAAGCCAACATGCCTGAATCCATCTTCACACGTGACTGATATACTCCGATGGCCTCATTACCCGCTTTACCATAAGACGCACGCAGCTTTAATGTGTTCAACCAATTACTGGAAGATTCCATAAATGATTCACGGGCAATATTCCAACCTAAAGCGACAGAAGGGAATACACCGTATTTGTTATTATCACCGAAAACAGAAGAACCGTCCCGACGCACTGTAAATGTAAACAAGTAACGGCTGTCATAAGAATAATTAATTCGTCCCATTTGTGAAACAGTAGTATAAAGGTCGGTATATGAAGCTACGCTAGGTGTTTCCGCACTACCCATGTTATGCCACTGCTGGTCGTCATTAATAAATTTGCTGGCCATAGCTTGCGAACGTTGATATTTCTTACGTGAAGCGGCATACAAAGCTGTCAAATCCAAATGATGCTTTCCAAAATCACGATTATAAGCAAGGATATTCTCTATGGTATAACTTTGTGTTTCTTCATTCTTTATTTCAGCATAACCGGTCTTATTATTCACCGACTTACCTTCATAATTATTATAACGTTTGGGCATATATGCATAACCACCATTGAATTTATAGGTCAATCCTTTAAGAGGAGAAATCAACTTTCCGAAATCAATCTCGGCATAACCGTTTATATTGATATTCCACTGACGACGCTCGGGATTAGTAGTAGTCCACATCAACGGATTGGTAAACAAAGTTTCACTGTACATCGGATTAATGCAATAGCTGCCGTCTTCTTCATACATTTTTGCATAAGGAGACATAGCCTCAGCCATCAGAAAGTTAACACGTCCACCGTCACGGTTATGAGATACTATATAGGAATTAGTTCCCACCTTCATATAATCAGTCACATTCATATCAATATTCGTACGAATAGAGTAACGTTTGTAGTTGAACCCTTTCAACACACCTTTCTGACTCATATAGTCGGCAGAAACGTAATACTTCACATTATCCGCCCCACCGCCGATACTTACGTTATGGTCTTGGATGATACCAGTTTGCGATACAGCATCAATCCAATCATTCTCTATACCATTGGCCTGATTTTCCGCTTCGTATGCATTCTTCACATAATCATTATACATGGTTTCTCCGGGGTTCTGTGACACATAATCTCTATAACGTTGAGTGATTTGCGCACCATCACAGAAATCTAGTTTATGAGAAAAATCCTCCACTCCGAAATATCCGTTATAACGAATAGTCGGCTTGCCGGAAGTACCACGCTTAGTAGTAATCAAAATAACACCATTCGCACCGTTTGTACCATAAATGGCAGTGGCCGAAGCATCCTTCAAAATTTCCATGGATTCAATATCATTCGGATTGATCATAGCCAACGGGTTACTCATACCGGTCGGCGTATTGTTATCGATAGTCAAACCATCGATTACAATCAACGGGTCGTTGGAGGCATTCAATGAAGAACCACCACGTACACGAATCTGGGCACCGGCACCAGGAGTACCGCCCGAAGTAATTACATCTACACCCGGAACTTTACCGACCAACATATCCTGAGCATTATTCGTAATACCCTTGCTCAGTTCATCGGGCTTAATGGCTGTTACTGATCCGGTCAAGTCATCTTTCTTTGTACGACCGTATCCCACAACAACCACTTCACTCAACAATTCGGCATCGTCCTGCAACGTTACAACCACCGACGGAGCAGCAGCAACTTCTTGTGTCGTATAACCAATGAAAGACACCACCAACGTGGCTCCCTGAGGAACGGTCAATGTAAAGTTACCATCCATATCGGTAATCGTACCATTGGACGTATTTCCTTTTTCAACAACATTAGCGCCTATCACACCACCCAGAGCATCTTTCACATGCCCCTTCACGGTAACATTCTGTGCATAAACGCCTACAGACAAGAACAACCCTAACAATAAGGGAAGAATCATTTGATAGATTCTAAGATTAACTTGCTTCATGCATCTAAAAAAAATTAAAGTTAACAATATTAATTATTACTATTCTTTTTCTTTCAACCGAAACTGTCACGTGCCGTTTACATAGCATTCCTGACTATAAGGTACAAAATGACTGAGGCAAATATATAGGTTATCGGATTATGTAAAGATACAGGAAGAGTTAAATGTCGAAATTGAAACATGCAAACGATTGCACCAGACGCGCAATGCCTCTCACTGTATATGAAGTTACCTGCTTTTCAGCCTCTCCTACAACACAGACGAACAATGCTTGTAGTGCTCGCGAGAGACACTTGCATTGTTCACGAGCCACACTTGCACCGCTCGTGAGCCACACTTGTGTTGCTCAACCGCATTACTTGCTACATCGCCTGACCACGATTGTTACACCTCCTGACATTGATTACAATTCCTTCCTGCATTAATACCTATTTCCTCCGACCAATGTAGATGTTTACACGCGTAAAGTATCACTTCAGAGATACAAAGTAGTACTTTAAAACAGCCATAACAGACATCCAACAAGACAGTCAGAATGCGTACATACCCACAAAAGTTCTGAAACGTAGTTTTTTGCTTTCACGCTTTCACCGTCTCCCTATAGTCTGATTAACAAACAATTGCGGTGAAACATGAGATTTCACCCACGCTTCACCGCAATTTCAAAAAACAGGATTACGACTGTGTCTGATCAGTCTTTCCAGAATAGTCCTTTCACTGTAAACAACTTGTATTTAATCACTTACATTGAAACATTACCGATTATATATCTTTCTTCCGGCGTTTCACTTCACTTCCAGCGTCAGCTTTCCTGCCTTCACCCCTTTGGCTTTGGCTTCGAACACCAGATTGCCCGACTCAGCTCCACTTTGTACAATAGCTGTCAGCTGACCACTGAAAGCATGCATACGGGGCAGATGGAAAAGATCGAGGCAGGTTGCATCGCCATTGGCGGCAGCACGGAAACTTCCCGCCCCTTTCACCGTGAAAGAAACCAGACGGTCGTCGGCCGGACAAAGATTGCCATCCTTGTCTACCACCCGAACCGTTATATAAGCCAGGTCTTTGCCATCGGCCGAAAGCGCCGTACGATCGGCCACCACTTCCAGGTGATGAGGTTTGCCCGCTGTACGTACTGTCTTTTCTTCCACCTTCTTGCCACTGTTATCGTAAGCCACCACTTTCAGTTCGCCCGGCTCGTAAGGCACGTCGGTCCACATCAGCCGATAACGGCGCTGCAACCACAACGAATCCTTTCCCTGCAAGGCACGAGCCTCATCGGCTGTCAGTTTTCGCTGCTTGCCATAGCTCTTACCGTTTACAAAGAGTTCAGCCTCGGGATAATTGGTGTAAACAAAAACCGGTGTATTCTCTCCTTCACGCCCAGGCCACGTCCAATGAGGCAGCACGTGCAGCGTATTGTCCCGCTTGTTCCAGATGCTGCGATACAGGTAGTAACGGTCTTTAGGCAGACTGGCCAGGTCGATGATACCAAATACCGAGCTGTGGCTGGGCCAAGCATCAGTATCGTAAGGCGAAGGTTCGCCCAAATAGTCGAAACCCGTCCATACAAACTGCCCCAGCGTCCAGTCGTAATCGTCAGCCAGAGCAAAATCCTCATCGGGCACGTTCGACCACGAACAAGCTTCCAGGTCGTAACCCGACGACTGATGGTCGTCGTACATAGCCTGTTTCTTCAATTCGGCCGGGAATTTATAGACTCCGCGCGAGCTGACAGTCGATGCCGTTTCAGAGCCCAGCACCAGATTCTGCGGCAGTTTCTCGTAAGACTCCACATAGCGGTGAGTGCGGTAATTCAGTCCCGGCACATCGAGCATGGCCGCGAAGCCATTGGCCAGCACGCACGACACCTGATCCATACCACACGTCACAGGGCGTGTCGGATCCTCGCGATGACAAATGTCTTGCAAGAACGAAGCGACCTTGTAACCTTCAGGACTGCATTGCGTAGGCACTTCGTTTCCGATGCTCCACATCACCACGCTGGGATGGTTGCGATACTGGCGAAGCATGTTTACCATATCCTTCTCGGCCCACTCCTTAAAGAAGCGGTGATAGCCGTTTTCGCATTTGGCAATGTCCCACTCGTCGAAAGGTTCTACCATCATCATAAAGCCCATTTCATCACAAAGTTCAACCAACTCCGGCGCAGGCATGTTGTGCGACGTACGGATGGCATCACATCCCATATCTTTCAACAGTGTCAGCTGACGGCGAAGAGCCGCTACATTGATTGCGGCTCCCAACGGGCCAAGGTCGTGATGATTGCATACCCCCTGGAACTTACGATGCTGGCCGTTCAGGAAGAAACCTTTGTCGGCCACCAACTCAATGCTGCGGATACCGAAACGGGTAGTATACTCGTCGGTCTGCAGCCCATCTACATAAATCTTCGAAACAGCCTTATATAAATAAGGTGTTTCGGCACTCCACTTTTTGGGGTTCTCTACGTTCATGGTCACCAGACCGGATTTGTTGGCGGTAGCGGTTGCCACTTGCTTGCCTTGTGCATCTACCAGTTCCAAATCGACTTTACCACTGCCTTTCAAATCCAGATTGACAGCCAGGCTGCCGTTTTGGTAAGCTGCGTCCAAGTCGGGAGTTACACGGATATCTTGAATGCGTTTTTTGTTGCGGGCATATAGATAGCAGTCACGTCCCACGCCGCTATACCGGAAGAAATCCTGATCTTCCAGATAGGTACCGTCGCACCAGCGGAATACTTGGAAGGCGATCAGGTTTTTCTGACCCGGTTTTAAATATGGAGTCAGGTCAAATTCGGCTTCCAGTTTGCTGTCCTCGCTGTAGCCTACATAACGTCCGTTTACCCACAAATACATATTGGAGGTAACCGAACCGAAATGGGCGATAATATCTTTTCCCTTCCATGAGGCGGGAACTACAATTTCACGGCGGTAAGAACCTACATGGTTATTCTCTGTCGGCACTTCGGGAGGGTTGTTCTGGAACTGGTTACGCCAGGCATAGCCTACGTTCACATAAATAGGATCACCGTATCCGTTCAGCTCCCATACGGCGGGAACTTGCAGGTCATCCCAGCCTTTGTCGTTGAAGCCGGTTTTCCAGAAATCAGTCGGACGGGAGTCTGCATCCTTTACCCAGTTGAACTTCCAGGTTCCGTTCAAAGTCATGTAGTTAGTTGATTGTTTTTTGTCTGCTTTCTTAGCTGCATCTGCATTCTCAAAAGCAAAGTAGTTCGTGTGCATCGGCGCACGGTTTACCGCATTTATTTCCGGGTTGCGCCATTCTTGGAAGGTCTGTGCGCCTGCTGTAAGGGCGAGGACTGTGAACAGACCTGTCATAAGTTGTTTCTTCATGCTATTATTTTATTGGTTTTGTGCAAATATAGTGAAAATAATAGTTACCGATGGGACATAAATCGGGCAATATTTGTTATAATTGTGAATGATTTGTGTTCTATCCTAAAAAATTATGGCATTTCTGAGGCGTATTTGGAATAAATGGCAGAATTTACTGCATGATGAGAAATTAAAGCATAAAATATATGTGATTATTTTTGAAAGCGACACACCGATGGGAAAGTTATTCGATGTGGCGTTGATAGGGTTCATTGTCTTGAGTATTCTGGTGGTTATTGCCGAGAGTATCAAGAGTTGGGATACCGTTATCGGGCCTTATCTGCGGGTGTCGGAGTATGTTTTTACTTTCTTTTTTACGTTAGAGTATATGTTGAGGCTTTATTGTTCTCCCCAACCGCGGAAGTATGCTCTGAGTTTTTTCGGTATAGTGGATTTGCTGGCTACCTTACCTCTATATATAGGCTGGCTTTTCGGCACGGCACGTTATCTGCTGGTGATCCGCACTTTCCGGTTGATTCGTGTGTTCCGTATCTTTAAACTTTTCAATTATCTGAATGAAGGTAATTTCTTGTTGCGTTCCTTGGTGTTCAGCAGTCGGAAGATTATTGTTTTTTTCTTGTTTGTACTGATATTGGTGACTTCGATCGGTACATTGATGTATATGATTGAGGGACAGCGGCCGGGCACTTCTTTCAATAATATTCCGAATAGTATTTATTGGGCGATAGTGACGATGACAACGGTAGGTTATGGGGATATCACTCCGGAAACTCCGCTAGGGCGCTTCCTTTCGGCCATTGTAATGTTACTGGGCTATACCATCATTGCAGTCCCCACAGGAATTGTTTCTGCGTCTATGATCCAGGAACATAGACGCAGGGTGGCCCTGAAATGTCCGCATTGTGGTAAGGACGGACATGAGGACGGGGCTGCTTATTGTAAATACTGTGGAGGAAAACTGGTAAATTGATTATGGAATGCTGTATGATAGAAAGTTATTCTATCACCCATCGCTTATCATGCGCCACCGTCTTTTTCGGATCATAAGTCATTCCTTCTTTGGTAGGGATTTTTATCACGTAAGTCCGCCCGCTGTGGTTGGACAAGGATGTTTCCCGTAACCAGGGATTCATATTCTTTAATATGGCCAGATTGATTCCTTTGCTGCGTGCGAAACGTGCCAAGTCTGCAATTCCTTTCGTCACAGTGATTTCCGTATAAGGAATAGGCGGATACAAATCCGATGCACGCAGGCGGAAACCGAAAGTAGTGGGGGCATTGAACAATTGTTTGGCGGCAAGAATGCGGTACACATACCGGGCAGTCTCTTCTACCAGTTGCAAATCCAACGAGTCGTCCACATCCTGTTTGGCCAGTTGGCTGGCAATGCGTGCCTGACCGGCATTGTAAGAGGCGGCGACAGCCACCCAGTCCTTATATTTTGCATACGCGTCTTTCAGATAGCGGCAGGCGGCACGGGTCGCTTTCTCAATATGGTAACGCTCGTCCACATTGTTGTTTACCTCCAATCCGTAATCCCGTCCCGTACCTTGCATGAATTGCCATAGTCCGGCAGCTCCGGCAGAAGAACGGGCGGTGGGATTCATATTACTTTCTATTACCATCAGGTACTTAAAATCATCAGGTATTCCGTTTTCTTTCAGTATGGGTTCTACAATGGGGAAATAGCGGTTGGCTTTTTTCAGCATTTGCAAGGAAGTACTGTGCATATAGGTGAATGCCAATAGTTCACGGTCCATACGCTCGTGGCGGTCAAAGCGGCTCAAATCAATGGTTTTGCCACAGAACTCAATACTGGTGGGAACTTCGGGACTACTGTATTTCAATGCCGTAATACCTGAATCTTCCCGTATGATAGTGGTATCTTCCTGCTCCGTTTTTGGAGTAGCGCAACTGCTGCTTACTAAGGCCGGTGATGCAACTACAATGCAAAAGGCTGCCACAGCAGCCAGATTGATGGTTATTTTTCTCATTTTTTCTTTATTCGTTTTCATTCTCTTTTTCTTCCACTCTGAAATCTACAATGTCTAAGTCCATCTCCTGAATCATCTGAAGCATCAGTCTTTTTACATCCTCTGATTTAGAAACAGCCATTCGTAATTCCTGCATAGGATTTCCATAATTTAAAAAAGCAATTCCTTCATCAAACCAGCCCAACACATCCCGAACTACATCATTTTTACTATAAGTTATTCCCAGATAAGATAACAATGGCAATGTGTCTGATAATTCATCACTTGTTTTTAACTTTGCAAATGTACCTTTTAATCTAATTTCTTTTTTATCCCGTTCAAAAAGTGCAGATTTTCGCCCTGTTTCTAATTTTATACGATCCAACCTTTCGTATTCGATTACTTCTTTTTTTACAATTAATTCATATCTATACTCAGCCAATGCAGTTCTAAAGAACAATTCAAATTCTGTAGGCTCATTAATTGTCTCTTTATCAAAAGCAAATGGCTCTATAATAAGCTTCTTCATCCTTATTGCAATATCTTCATTATTACTTGTCGCATATAATGGTCTCAACACTTTCATAACCAGACTATGCAATGCTTCCAAAACATTTGATTTGCCACCGCCATTCGGACCGTATACCGCCGATACCGGCAAATATAATTCCCCATCTGTACAATTTATAACTCTGTCTTCATGCTCAGAAATCGCAGCAGCTTGCATGTCAAACGTTATCTCTTCCCGTATACTTTTAAAATTTTTCACTGTAAATTGACATAACATATTATTTACCTCCACTTATCAAAACTTCTTACTTATATAATATATTATATCCATTTTCTCAATTTTACAACATATAT
>ERZ780207.1395-NODE-1395-length-20762-cov-2.912348_pt1 | contig 20762 bp, 14 predicted proteins | sample MGYA00510977_ERZ780207 | MGnify/ENA primary metagenome ERZ780207 (study PRJEB29588, sample SAMEA2151383) | human gut metagenome | biome: human gut; feature: human-associated habitat; material: faeces | place: Denmark | collected 2008/2010 ... | reverse complement strand
TTGGATGATATAAAAAATAACATTTCACATAGTGCTAACTAATAGGCTGAAAGAGATTAAAAAACGGTAGAGTACAGTTTATGGTACAATACCTTTGATAAAATAGTTTTATCATGGTGAAGAGTATGGAAGAAAATCGCATTGATATAAAAGAAAATTATATATATAAGCTTGATAATGAACTACTTGAAATGTTATTAAAAGATCACTCTTCAAAGAAAAACATTATTTGGGCTACAGATAACTATGCACATAAAGGATTTGGTTATCAGTTTTCAGATGAAATATCCATTATGTCTATTACCGGTCATAATGGTGGCGTTATAAAGCCGAGAATTGAAAAATCAAAAAAAGAACAGGCTGAGCGTATCCGAAACAAAGCGGAAGTGTTCACACCTTCATGGATCTGCAACAAACAGAATAATTTGATTGATAACGCATGGTTCGGAACTGATTATGTGTTCAATGAGGAAATTAATAAGACTTGGATTGCAACCACAAAGCCGATCGTGTTCCCCACCGTGACGGACAAAACATGGAAAGATTATATTAACGATGTGCGTTTGGAGATCACCTGCGGTGAAGCGCCGTACCTTGTCAGCCGTTATGATACTGTCAGTGGATATCAGATAGAACTTTCACAGCGAATCGGTTTACTTGACAGAAAGCTTCGCGTCGTGAACGAGAATACACAAACAGAGAAAGAATGGCTGAAATGGGCAATAAAATCTTTTCAGAATATCTACGGCTACGATTGGCAGGGTGACAATGTGCTTTTGGCACGAGAAAATCTATTTTTTACATTCATTGAATATTACAAAGCAAAATTCAGCAAAGAACCAACTATTGATATTCTTATGAAGATTGCCGAAATCCTTTCTTGGAATATATGGCAGATGGACGGATTTAAATTTGTTATCCCGAAAAGCTGTAAAGAAGTAGAACAAGGACAACTCACATTATTTGATATGAATGCCGAAAAGCAGCTTTGTCCCGGATGTGCCAAGAACGACCCTTATGCACACACGGGTGTTTACTGTATTATTAAGGATTGGAAAGCAAATAAGAAAGTCTCATTTGTGTCCCTGTTAAAAAAAGATTGAATGGAGTATTGTGATGAAAGATTTAAGCATACTTGACAGCTTAATAACAGGTCGTGTAGAACCACATATTTATGCTTTTACTACGAATACGATTCCTAACTTTCTAAAAGTGGGCGACACCTACCGTCCGGTGTCAAAGCGACTTCGTGAGTGGCGAGAGTATTTTCCAAATCTTGAACAGAAATTCGAAGGCAGCGCAAAAATTACCGACGACGTGTACTTCCGTGATTTTGCGGTTCATTACTTTTTGGAATCGGAAAAGCGTAGGGTTCGTCTTAAAACATCTGATCTTTCCGAGGGCGGGTACTATTCAAAGGAATTTTTTAGAGAAGCAACCGTTGACGATGTAGAAGAAGCTATTGCCGATATCCACGAAGATTATAATAGCAAATCAGGCAAATATCATTATTATGATTCTAAAACGCAACTACCTACTACCGAAAAATACGCTTCTACAGGCATGTGGTTTCCCCGTCCAAATCAGCAAGCAACAATAGATGCTTTTAAAACTGCAGTGGCAAATGGCAGAACGCATCTGCTTATGTACGCTGTTATGCGTTTCGGTAAATCATTTACCTCTATGTGCTGTGCCAAGGAAATGGGCGCAAATCTTGTTGTCATTGTATCTGCAAAAGCCGATGTGCGTGATGAGTGGCGTAAGACAGTAGAAAGTGCTGAAAATTTCAGAAACGACTATGAGTTTTTTTCTTCCGATGATTTAAAAAACAATTACACCATTATTACAGATACCCTTGTAAATCCAACTAATCCAAAGAAAGTTGTGGTATTCTTAACTTTGCAGGACCTGCAGGGTGAAAATATTAAGGAAAAACATGCTCAGATTTTTGGTCGAAAAATAGATCTCCTTATTGTTGACGAAACACACTTCGGCGCAAGAGCTGAAAAATATGGTGCTGTTCTTCGTGCAAGCCAAGGAGAAAAGCTATCTAAGGAAGAAAAGTATGCCGTTGAGGATATCTTGGAAAGTACTAAGGAATTTGATGTTAATGTAACCGTCCATCTTTCCGGAACACCTTATCGCATTTTGATGAGTGATGAATTTGACAGGGAGCAAGATTTAATTGCTTTTTATCAGTTTACCGATATTGTCCGTGAGCAAGAAGAATGGGATAGGGATAACTTAGCAAAGGACGAGCCGAATGAAGAATGGGAGAACCCCTACTTTGGATTTCCGCAGATGATAAGATTTGCTTTCAACCCGAATGAGTCTGCACGCAAACGTATGGCGGCTTTGCGCGGAAACGGTATGTCGGATGCTTTCTCTGCACTCTTCAAGCCTAAATCTGTTATTAAGGCTGTTAACGGTAACCATAAATTGTTCGTTCATGAACAGGAAATTCTTGAATTGCTTGAAGTTATCGACGGTAGCAAAGAGGATGAAGAATTGCTTGGATTCCTTGATTATGATAAAATTAAGGACGGAAAAATGTGTCGACACATCGTTATTGTCCTACCGTACTGTGCTTCTTGCGATGCATTGGAAGCATTGATTAAGAATAACACTGACAAATTCAAGAACTTAAATGACTATGAAATTATCAACATCTCAGGTGTGGATAACCCCAACAGATATAAAAAGCCGGGCGATATCAAGAAAGCAATTAGCGATTGCGAAGCGAAAAGCAAAAAAACCATTACCTTAACGGTTAATCGCATGCTGACAGGTAGTACTGTCCCCGAATGGGATACCATGCTGTTCCTTAAAGATACTTCCTCACCTCAAGAGTATGATCAGGCTGTATTCCGCTTGCAGAATCAGTACATAAAGACCTTTGCGGATGAAAATGGCGAAACAATCAAGTTTAATATGAAACCGCAGACACTGCTCGTTGACTTTGATCCCGATCGTGTTTTCGTCATGCAAGAGCAAAAGGCTCAGGTCTATAATGTCAATACCGACGAGGCCGGAAATAGCAAGCTCCGTGAGCGTATTGAGGAAGAACTGCGTATCTCTCCCGTTATCGTGATGAACAAGGACAAAATCGTTCAAATTACGGCAACGGATATACTGAAAGCAGTTAGCGAATATTCCAAATCCCGCGGCGTCGCGGAAGAAACTGTTGAAATTCCTGTAGATATGTCCCTGCTTGATATTGCAGCTATCCGTGCCGCCATTGAGCGCGAAAACGAACTTGGCTCGAAAGCGGGACTCACCATCAAGGGTGCAGACGGCGATGGCGATGATATGAATATGCCCGATGAAAATGAGCCGACAGACACAAGCGGAGAAACAGGTGAAACTACGGGAACAGAAACGCAAACCGACGAGCCTGCCGATACCACTCAATCAGAAGAAAAGACCAAAGATGCCGTAAAACAGTTCAGATCGTATTACGCAAGAATTCTATTCTTTGCATTTCTTACAAAGAACATCGTTATTTCGCTTAACGATATTATTGATTGCATCGCCGAGCCGAATAACGCTCGTATTGCAAAAAATCTCGGAATCAGCAAAGTTGTGCTGGAAGAAATGTTGGCGCACGCCGATAAATTTGTTCTCAGTCGTTTGGATTATAAAATCCAAAACCTGAATCAACTATCTCATGATGACAGTGTTGAGCCTATCACCCGTGCATCCGTATCCGTTCAGAAATTCGGAAAACTCGGAGAATCCGAAGTTATCACTCCGAAGCATATCTGCAAGGATATGATAGATATGATTGACGATGCCGATTGGAGAACTGTAATGGATAGCGGAAACAAAGTGCTTGATATTGCAGGCAAGGCGGGTGAATTTGCCCTTGCCGTGTTTGAAAAGTTTATCGTATTGGGATATGATAAAGAAGCATTAAAGGATGCGATTTACACCATTCCCACATCGGGCATTACCTATGAGTTCACCCGTATGATATATGAAATTTTGGGATTGAACGTGGATAATATTGCTTCCAAGTTCACCTCTTACAGCCTTTTGGAGGTTAAGGACGAGGGCGGAAATATCGATTATGCTAAGATAGCCGCATTGTTAAGACAGAATAAACCGTTTGACAGCATTACAATGAACGATGAAATTACAGAAGGAGATGTAAAAGTGAATTTTGATGTAGTAGTAGGAAATCCACCTTATCAAGAGAATATAGGAAGTCAGAGCAACAGATCATTGAGCAAACAACTTTATCCCACTATGATGCAAATGGCTATTACAATCAATCCGAAACATTTAACGCTGATTACGCCTTCGAGATGGTTTACGGGAAATGCACAAGATAGATCTTTTGTTAAATTGAGAGAGTTTGTTAGGGATCATAATCATTTTAGAAAAATAACGAATTTCCTTAGTAGTTCAGATGTGTTTGACGGTGTAAGTGTGCCCGGTGGTGTTAACTACTTCTTGTTTGAACCTAATTATTCTGGAACAATTACCTTCAAAGAAGTTCAACAAAAAGCAGAAACTTGTGTTGAAAGACCTCTATTCGAAGATGGTTTGGAAGTTATTCTTCCTATGAACAGGATGATTAGCATTCTTCAAAAGATAAGAGCCACGGATTTCGTTTCGATGGAAGAAATCGTTACGGGCAGAAATCCATTTGGAATACCTGCCAATGACGCAGATTTAAATAAAGAAATGGTAGAATCGCAAGATGAATTGCATAAAATCCGTATTTTGTGTGCGTATGAAAAAATACAGTATGTTAGCCAAGAATTGATAACTCGTAATTCTTCGCTGTGCGATCATTGGAAGGTTTTTACTTCTAAAATGAACGGCGGTGCAGGCACTTTGCTGGATGGTAAGCAGGTTGCAATTTTGGGAAGAACCTTTGTTATGGGACCCGGATCGATTTGTTCAAACACATTATTAGCTGTAGGGGATTTTGACAATCAAACCGAAGCTGAAAACTTGAACAAATATATGAACACAAAATTTTTCAGATTTATGTTGGGCATAAAAAAGATAGCTCAAGTATTGACCAGTAATATTTATTCCTTCGTTCCGCAACAAAACTTCAAGAATAGTTCTGATATTACTTGGACAAATAGCTTGGCTGATATTGATAAGCAACTGTATGCTAAATATGCTTTGACGGAGGAAGAAATCGCATTTATCGAATCTATGATTAAGCCGATGGAGTGAAAATATGACATTTTAATGTTAGATGACATTATTAGGCTTTATAGCAAAGCAACCATGCAGCTTATGAAGTATTTGAAGGGTAATTGATTTGGAAACAAAAGAAATTAGAGTAGAGAGTATTAACGCAGCATACGACATTTATAAAGGTCTTATTACAGATAAAAATTCATGTCAAAGCAATCAAAAAATATTATCTGTTTTAGCAATTCAAATCGATGCTTTTTCTTTGGCTTCGATACTTAATTTTTTTAATAAATATTCGGATATATCCAAAGAAAACTGGCAGTCGAATTTATTAATTATTAGGATGTTTGCTCTTTTTGTTACAGAATTATTTGGCTTTCTAAGAGCAAATAAATATTTTGATGCATCATTGATAAGTGACCAAAATAGTCTTGAAAATGTAAAATTACTCAGAAATAAAATACACCAATTTAGAAATCAAGATTTTAAACAAAAAATACAACACATTGATCAAAATATGGGACGTTCAAGAGATAAATTTGCGCCACGTATTGATATTTGCCTTCAGTATACGGGTAGCAAAGAGTTGATGGGTACAAATATTTATTGGTTCAATTTTTCTGAGGCAAAAGATCAGGTCACTGTTGATTTGATGCAACAAATTATTCGTAGTGTAGAGAAAATATTAAAATATCCTAATACAAACTTTGAAATTAATCGCTCTAAGAAATCGGTTACTTACCAGTACGAACCGTATTGTTATGTAGATATTGTCAAGAGTTGTAAACTAAAGAACAAAAAATTGATAGATCGACTTTTGTTGGCGTTTGATGATATGTGTTCAATATATGATTTTTTTGTATACGTTGTCGATGTAGATAAATACTTAGAACAAGCTCCCTATCCGGTGGATATTGTTTGGCTTTGTAGGCGTTTGTTTTACCTCAAACGCCCTACGGCTCGATGAAACTATTTCTGTCCGATTGTACGAGGGTTAATCATTAACCTCGATAATTTTCAAGGCTTCTTCCGCCGTTAATTCGCCGCGGAGATACTGATCCCGTGCCGCCGAAGCCGCTTCGCTCCAATCCCAATATGCTTCAATAGATATTCCTTTGGGAAGTTGCTTAAGGGCATAGGCGGCGCGCTCATATCGCTTATACATTTTCTGTTTGGTGCGTTCGAATGCCTTCAAAACCGGATCTGTGTCAACAGCAATTTTATGCTTAATTATCGGTGCGACCTCTTTGCAGGTCTTTCCGTTACTGATAACTCTATCACAATACCGAGTTGCTTTTCTTGTCTTTGGAATAAAATATTGTCCGCAACAAAAGCATCGGGCAACATTGGGATTGGAATTCAAATAGTGGATCAAAAGGAATTGAAAATAGTTCTTAATAGACCTAAAGCGGTATTCCGTATTCATAGTGCCGGTAAAGGTATAGCATTGTATAAATGCCCCTTGGGCAAGATTTGCATACTTCTCATCAAAATCCAAGGGAATACCAAATGACAGGTCTTCCAAGACTTCTCGAAGTTGAATATAAGAAATTACCGGCTCAGTAATATGTTCGCAAATTTTATATTTGGCGTTATACACATACATCGCTGTCCCATCGTCCTTGGGTGTGTGATCCAAAAGGTCAAACCGCAGCAATGAGCCGAGTGCAGGATATAGGTCTTCAATATCATACACCAATTCGTTGACCTCGGTCAGAAGTTTATCAAAGGTATCTAAATAGACGGTGCCGTAATTCTCGGGATCGCCATCATCCTCTGTCTTCTCTGCCAGTTCTTCGATTTTTTTTAACGAATCCAGATAGGTATTAAAATCCAACTCTGCAAACCATATGAGCTCAGCACCAATGGTTGTTTTATCCAGTACTTTCTCGCCCTTGTTCGTAACAAGGGTTCTTTTTATTATACTGTCCTTTTGCAGTGTTACATAAAGTCCCGGTGATCTTTGCATCTAACGATCCCTCCTTTTTGTCTAAAAGTAAACTTTGGCATTTTTTAAAAGATTACTCTTTTATTTAGAAAAAGTGCTTTACTTTTTACAATTATATCACGGTCAGGCAGAAATGAAAAGTCTGACCTTACAACTAAACAGCCTGCCGACAGGATATGAGTGGGCGGCCTTTGGCGATGACAGCAGTTTGCGAAAACTGTGCCGAGAGAGAAAGATGCACTTCGGTGTGTTCCGAAAGGACTCGGCAAGCGAAGGATTGCTCTCAACACTACACGGTCGAAAAAAGAGCGTAGGAACAATGTCGGGCGTACAGGTAAAATCTGCGGAGAAGCGAGGAAGGCTTATAAACTTTCTCTTGTAAGAAACAGTCGTTATCTGCAGTTGTAGGCATTATTTTATTGCTTGCAGCGGGAGAAAGAGGTGCTCCTGCAAAAATAAATACGGTTCGATTTTTCGGGAGCAGTAAAAGGCTATTTTTTAAAGGTGGGATGTTTATGATTGTTCTCAAAGAATTCTTAAAACAAAACTTTAGGCAAAGGAGTGTGTAAAATGTCAACCGAAAAAACACTGTCACTTGTGCGGATGTCGGATGTGCGGCTGCAAGAAGTTAAATGGCTTTGGAAACCGTATATTCCGTTTGGGAAGCTGACAATTATTCAGGGCGATCCCGGCGAGGGCAAAACAACGCTTGCTTTAAGACTTGCCTCCGCCTGCTCTTCCGGCACGGCTTTGCCCGGTATGGAAATTGTGCAACCGTTTAATGTGATTTATCAAACGGCGGAGGACGGGCTCGGCGATACCGTTAAGCCAAGGCTTATAGAAGCCGGCGCGGACGAAAGTAAAGTGCTGAATATTTGCGAAGATACCGATGCGCTTTCCCTGTCGGACGGACGCATTGAGCAGGCGATTAAACATACCGACGCTAAGCTGATGATCCTCGATCCGATTCAGGGGTATATCGGCGAACGCATTGATATAAACCGTGCTAATGAGATTCGCTCGGTATTAAAAAAGGTTGCTGCCGTTGCCGAGCGCACAGGCTGTGCCATTGTTATGGTAGGCCACCTTAACAAAGCGCAAGGTTCAAGCAGCGCTTACCGAGGGCTTGGCTCCATAGACTTCCGAGCCGCCGCAAGGAGCGTTTTGCTTGTAGGCAGACTTCGCAAGGAACCGAATGTTCGGGTAATGGTGCACGATAAATCTTCGCTGGCGCCGGAGGGGAAAGCCGTTGCTTTTAACCTCGGTAACGAAGAAGGGTTTTATTGGCTTGACGGTTACGGCGATATAACCGCCGTGGAATTGCTTAGCGGATTTTCGCATGATACCAAAACGGCGTTGGCGGAAAACTTAATTCGTGATCTGTTAGCCGACGGTAAAGAGGTGACGGCAGAAAAAATATTTAAAACCGCCGCCGATAAAAACATTTCACGGCGTACCGTTAATGAGGCAAAGAAAAACATTAGCGGTATTACCACCCGAAAGGTGGGCAAAGGCTGGGCGTGGTCGATACCCGAATAAAGATTGCAACAATGCAGTGCGTTTCATCTGCATTGTAAAAAATAGATGACAATGGGAGTGAGCTGCATTGTTGCATTCTTTTTTTTCTGCCGTGTGTGAGCGCACCGTTCGCCCCGTGCGGCAAAGCTGCAGAAAAGGCGGGTAAACAATCGGCTGTGCCTTAAAAGCCGAATTTGCGCCAAAAACAGGGACGGCAGAGTTTCTGTTTAATTTGGTACGGCACCTTGGTGCCGTTTATTGCGAGTTTCGCCTTTGTGTTACGAACCGCCGGTTTCGGCGGCCGCACCAAAGGCGGTCGGGCTAAGCCCATACCCCTATTATTTTTAGAAAGGACCAAAACGGCAGTGGCTAAAACCGAAATTTTAAAATTCAGGGTAACACCCGAAGAAAAAGGAATCATTGTCCGTAAGGCGCTGTCTTCATACAAATTGGTCAGTCGCTATCTCAGGGACTGCGCCTTGGAAAAACCGATCACCGTGATAAACGGTGCGGACAGCATTGCCGAGGAGCTCAGGCGCATCGGCAATAATGTAAATCAAATCACTCGTGCGGTAAACGCAGGCTTTGTTACCGCGACGGATCTCACCGAAACAAGAGAGGAGTTGAAAACAATATGGCAATCGTTAAATTTATTACTTCGGGCTGCCCGATGAATAATATTTTTCCCTATGTAACAAGGAAAGAAGCAACCGAGCAAAGACTGATCAGCGGAATTGGCTGCTCTCCCGACACGGCGCTTGAAGAATTCCGCTATATCAAGCAAAAGTACGGCAAAGAGGACGGCAGAAGCTACTATCACATTGTGCAATCCTTTTCACCCGATGATAACCTAACACCTGAAACGGCGCATGAAATAGGACTTAAATTTGCCGAGTACTTTCCGGGATTTCAAATTTTGGTTGCGACGCACTGCAACACCGTAAACATTCACAATCACCTGATTATGAATTCGGTCAGTTCCGAAAACGGCAAAAAGTTTCATCAAAGCCGTGACGGGCTTTTGCAGGTGAAAGCGTATTCCAATAAGCTTTGTCGGGAATACGGTCTTAGCGTTACCGAAGAAAAATGCAGCTATGGCAAATGGCCGGAGTGGAAAAAGATGCTGCGCCGATATGCTTTGTTTGCGATAAGCAATTCCGATACCAAGGAAGAATTTATTGCGTGTATGCGTGAACACGGCTACCAGGTCAAGTGGGAGGATAAGTATAAATATATCACCTTCACCACGCCCGACAATCACATTTGCCGCGATAAAGGTTTGTTCGACGAGCGATTGCTTAAAGACAACCTTGAAGTGTATTTTGCGCTCGGCGGTGTTAACAGCGAACTTTATGATGAGTATATGAGTTATGCAACGCCTGCGCATAAAGTACAGGCGAGCCTGACGGTAACAACAGGGCTAATCTCATTGCTCAGCGATTTGTTATCCATAGCGCCGCCCGAGAGTGATTTTGAGCCACACCCCGTAAAGGAACTGAGTACCGCCGAAAAGCTGCGGCTTGAAAAAATCCTAGGCAGAAAAATATCCCCGATTTGTTTTGCCTGCTATTCAACACAAGAGGAATGCGAGCAAGGGATGTCTTTGATTTTATAAAATGGAGTGGTGAATGAAAATTTACTGTGCTAAGCGAAACGGCATGAGCATAGTATGTATTATCAAAGAAAAGAACCGAAAGGCAGGCGACCGCACCGTGGGAAAGATTAGGCTGAACTATTCGTTCAACAATCCAAACTCGGTGGAGGACACCGCCGAAATGCTTTTAAAACTTTTCATAGAGGCAAACAAGCCAAAGGTTGAAAAAGCGATAAAAACCGCTGTTCAGAACAGCGAAAAAGCAATGAGCCATTCTGCGTAAAGCAGAATGGCTTTTATAAAAAAGAATAGCGATTATTCGCTGGACTTGTGAAAACGATTGTGGTATTGTGTTGTCACAAAATTGCAGGAAAGGAGAAATTTTTATGAATATAGCGGCTTACTGCCGTGTATCAACCGAAAAGGAAGACCAGTTAAATTCGCTGGAAGCGCAGAAAAACTTTTTTAAGGAATACACCGACCGTTCGGGGGACAGGCTTGTAAAGCTGTATGCCGACGAAGGCTTATCGGGAACAAAAATTAAAAACCGAAAGCAGTTTCTTAAAATGATGACCGACGCCGAAAGCGGACTGTTTGATATGGTGGTTGTAAAAGACATCTCGCGCTTTGCAAGGAATACCGTTGACCTGCTCCAGAACATAAGAAAATTAAAATCGCTCGGCATAGAAACGCAGTTTTTAACGGCGAATATGACAAGTATGGGCAACAGCGAATTTGTACTTACCGTGTTCGGTGCGTTAGCGCAGGAGGAAAGCGCAAACACCTCCAAGCGTGTAAAGTTCGGCAAAAAGATAAACGCTGAAAAAGGCAGAGTGCCGAACATTGTGTTCGGGTACGATAAAACGATCGGCGATTATTTTAATCTGACGATCAACAAAGCGGAGGCCGATGTGGTTCGTCGGATTTACCGGTGGTATTTAAATGAGGGCTACGGCGCGGCTAAAATAGCCGCTATGCTGAATGCTCGGGGAATCAAAACCAAACGGGGGTGCGAGTGGTCGCAAAATGCGGTCTGCCGCATTCTTGAAAACGAACTTTACACCGGAAAAATCGTAAACGGAAAAGAAGAGGTTTCCGACTTCCTTACCGGCAAACGCACCTTAAAAAATGAGGATGAGTGGTATGTGGCAGACCGCCCCGATCTTCGCATTATCAGCGATGAGGACTTTGCCGAGGCAGGAAGGCTCAAAGCGGATCGGGGTAAAAAATTTCGGGTGGATAAAGAGCGGCACAGCAATCAGCATCTTTTCTCCACGCTGATAAAATGCAAGGATTGCGGTTGGTCGTTCAGAAGATGCGTGCGTATTTATAAAAACACCTATGTCAGGTGGGTCTGCTCGGGGCATAACAGGGGTGCGGACAGTTGCCCGAATGCTGTATCGGTTGATGAAAACGAACTGATAGAGGTTATTGAGCAGTATTTTTCGAACATACTAAAATCCAAGAAAAATGTTACCGAATATGTGGTAAACGAATTCCAAAAGGTGTACCGTGCTAAGGACGAAAATGTTGCGTACGAAAAGGAACTGCGTACAGCGATTGAAAAACTGAAGCGCAACCGCCAAAAGTATATGGATATGTATACCGACGATCTTATTACCCGTGAGGAATTGAACGCAAAAATCGGCGGGGATAAGCGAGAGATGGACAGGCTACAGGAGGAGCTTAAAATGGTGGAACAGCACCTGACCAAAGGCGACCGACTGCAAATGATACTCGCCGACACCTTTAAGGAAATTGAGGACATCAGCAATTTAAGGGAAATTACCAACGCACAGCTAAGACGGGTGATAGACAGAATAGAGGTTGACCGAAACGGAAACGTTGAGGTCTTCCTCAAACTCTTCCGAGAGTTGAGGCTTGACGAAACCGTTCGTATTTGTAACAGCCGTACATAAAGATGTTACCGAAAGGTTAAGACATGAAAATCCGCATCTTTACAAGCAGGTGAAAAAGATTTTGGAGAAAAATAAGCAGGAGCGGCACATACGCGGCGGAATGGCAACCAAAAGAAAATATAAAGGCGAATGATCAATGCGAAGGAGCGTGCCCGGACGGCAGAATGAATGCCGATTGGGTACGCTTTTTAATGGTGTCTTTAGACATGGAAATAAACCCTCGGTTCTACCGAGGGAAGAAAAAGAGCGGAGCGACAAAAAAGTCGGGCGAGCTTGGTACGAGCCGAAAGACTTTAAAAAAAGAAGAACCTCTTGTAAAATAGTAGTGGTTTGGCGACCGCATTACTAAAAAACAGGAGGTTTTTCAAATGAAAGTAAATAATGAGATAAAAAGCACAGCACACAGCAAATATAGGTGTCAGTACCATATAGTTTTTGCACCAAAGTTCAGAAGAAAAGAAATATACGGAAAACTGAAAAAAGATATTGGGCAAATACTGCGAAAATTATGCGAGCAAAAAGATGTGCAAATAATAGAAGCAGAAGCATGCCCCGACCATATACATATGCTGGTGAGTATCCCACCGCACATAAGTATAGCACAGTTTATGAGATATCTCAAGGGCAAAAGTACATTGATGATTTTCGACCGACATGCGAATTTAAAGTACAAATACGGCTCAAGAAGTTTTTGGTGTCGAGGATACTATGTAGATACGGTCGGTCGAAATAAAAAAGTTATAGCGGAATACATAAGGAATCAGTTAGAAGAAGATTATGCAGCAGACCAAATTAGCATAAAAGAATTTACCGACCCGTTTACGGGTGACAAGAGAAAGTAGGCAAAAAAGACAACCGCACGTGAGCGGTTGCCGGAGAATGTAATGCGGTGCTAAACTTTCGAAACCCCTTTTAGGGGTCAAGCCAGTAATCACCCCTTATAGGGGTGGAGCAAACCACCGGTTGAACCGGTGGTTTTGATTGAAAAAATGCTAGTCAAATTTGATTGTTGTTGTATTTTATGGTTATAATCTTTATCGTCAAGTTTTTAAATATAAATGATAGTTTATAGATTGAGGGTTAGTAATAAAATTAAAATCCAGTTAGAGTGGTAATAGCAGAAATGCAGCCGTAAAAATAACATATCTTTGAAATAAGTGATTATTGATTTAGAGAGTTTGTTTAATATGGTTATTGGTAATAAATACTTGTATAAAGATAAAAAAGTATGTGTTATTATTGTTTGAGATGATGCTTTCTATAGTTTAAAGGTGAGAGATTAGTGTGGGCTTTAAATTGTTTTGAAAAATGAGCAATACTACTATATCCTAGTATATCGGCAATATACTCAACAGAAACATCGGTTTTTAAAAGTAGGCTCTTAGCTTCCTGTATTTTAAGATTGTTTTGGTATTGAATTGGTGAAAAGCCAGTAACTTCTTTGAAAATATGTGCAAATCTTGAAACACTTAAATTGGCAAGTTTGGCATAATGTTCTACACTGTAATTATTTTGGGTTTCATTATGCATAAGTTCTAAAATATTTGCGATTGATTGGAAATTATGGTTGGGGTTTTTTGTTTGATAAATAGATTTAGAAAGTTCTGCAAGGATATCTAAAAATAATCCCCAACTATAATGTTCTGACTCTTTTTTTAAGGAAGTGTGAAATTTTAGAAACAAATTTAAAATTTCGGCATCATAAGCTGGGTTTGTATTATAAAAAATAGAAGTATCTAATTGGTATTTTTTAATTAATGTTTCTGCAGCGGTGCCGGAGAAATGAATGTAATTAGCAACAGGACAGTCTTTTGGCAGGTAATAATATAGTTGTGGTTCGTGGGGTTTAAATATAACTAATGAATAAGGACCTACTTTTGTGAGCTTTTCGTCGAAATAAAAATAGCCATAACCGTTGCTAATGTAGATTATTTGCCAATCACATCTTCCGTTCAACCGGTGAGTGTATTCTGGTTGAGGTTTTCGAGCTTTCCATCCACTTTTATCTATATATAGTAACTCGGATGATATTTTCCCTAAATATTTTTCTTCTTTTAAATTTTTTGGAAACGATAACATAAAACATCCCCCTTATTACATTGTTATTATAACTTAGGCACTCGAAAGAGTCAATAAAAAGTAAAAATATAAAACTCAAAACATAAGTAATTAAATAAGAAGTTGGCATTTTTTACATGCAAAACCTTAAAATACGATAGCATAAATATACAAAAAAATAGCAGTTACAGATATTCCTTTTTTATGACAAATGAGCTATATTTATTATTGAGAAAAGATTTTTTTTGGAGGAAACATAATGAAAAGAATACTTGCACTTTTGTCTGCATTATTAATAGCAATTTCATCAATTTCTATTATTGCTTCAGCTGTTGCTAATACAAAAGATGTTTTTATAGCAGATTTCAAATCAAATTCAACTCAATGGCAGGGAGAATTAATTAACTATTTGGGTTATAATACGAATTGTTTTGGTACAAATGCTGGATGGAGTAATAATAAAGGAAGTATTATCACCAAAGATAATTATAATTTTGGTGATAAGTTTGATGTGAACTTTAAGTTATATACCAACTATGCAAACGGAGATAAAAATAACACAAATGAAGACTTTTATGTAACAGTGGGAAAATTTAAGATAGCTATTTGTGATTTTCAGACAAGAGTAGAGCTTTATTATGATAATCAAAAATTAGATGGTGAGTTTGTATGTTCAAATGCCAATTATGTAGCTGAAAAAGAATATAAATATGATGTTCATATAGAAAAAGGCTTGATTACTATAACGAGCGATATAGTAACTTATACAAGTAATTTTTCTGATTTTGAGGCAGTAAATAATGCAAATGTTGGAATTGGAATTAATGAAACATGGCAGATATGGAAAGAACACTTCTCAGAACTTACTGTAGGAAATTTTCCTAAAGAAGAGGAGGTTGAAAGAGAAAAGACCTTTATAGCAGATTTTAACGCTGATTCACCTCAGTGGAAAGGCGAATTGGTTGAATATTTGGGTTATAATACCAATTGTTTTGGTACCAATGCAGGTTGGAGTAATAACGCTGGAAGTATAACAACAAAGCAAACATATGATTTCGGTGATAAATTTGATGTAAACTTTAAGTTATATACCAACTATGCAAACGGAGATAAAAATAACACAAATGAAGACTTTTATGTAACAGTGGGAAAATTTAAGATAGCTATTTGTGATTTTCAGACAAGAGTAGAGCTTTATTATGATAATCAAAAATTAGATGGTGAGTTTGTTTGTTCAGACTCTAAATATTTAGCAGAAAAGGAATATGAGTATAAAGTTCATATTGAAAAAGGCTCAATATCCATAAGAAGTGATATATTGACCTATACTACAAATTTTGCCGATTTTGAGGCAGTAAATGATGCAGCAGTAGGAATTACAATAAATGAAAATTGGCAGATATGGTCAGAATATTTTAGTGTTTTGAAAGTTGGCGATATTGAAGACTTTTCTTCTGATGAAAGCCAAGAAAATGTCAAACCAAAAAATGAATTCACTGCTGATTTCTCTTCAGATAAAGACTGGACTGGATTGGTTGAGTACTTGAAATATGGTAGTGAAAAGAATTTCTTTGGTACTAGATTGGGTTGGAATAATAAAAAAGGTGAATTGAAATCAAAAAGTATTTTTGATTTTGGAAATAATATTGATTTGAGATTTTCACTTTATACTTCAGATCATAACGGAGATAATAACGGAAGTGATGAAGAGTTCTATATAAATGTAGGTAAATTCAAGTTAGCCATTTGCGATTTCCAAACCCGTTTAGAAGTATACTATGATAATAGTAAATTGACGGGTGAAACCGTTTATAAGGCTAAAAAGGATTATCCTGAATCTGGCGTTAGAGATTATAACTATATTGTTAGTATTACTAAAGATGGTATAGTTATAGAATCTGAGTTATTAAAGTATAAATCAGATTTTACAGAATATGAGACTGTTGATAAAGCCGAAGTTTCTATTGTGATTAATGAAACTTGGCAAATTCATAATGAATATTTCGGATATTTAACGATTAATGTCCCGGAAAAAGTTTATTTAAATGGCGGTAATATTTTTGCTACCAGATTTGAAGATGTTGATTTATGGGAAGGAAAACTTTCAAAAGTAGTCAACACAGAAAAGGGAAGGTTCCCTTCTGATTTTGGATGGAATAATCTTACAGGAAAAATACAAACAAGCAAAAAGTATGATTTTTCTGATGAATTTACAATCTTCTTTGGATTAAATACACTTTCATATAATGCAACGTATAAAAGTGAGTATGAAAAGAATAAAAATAATACGGATTATAAGATTACTGTTGGAGATATATCTTTTGAAAGTAAGTGTTTTCAAAATGGTTTGAGCATTTCCAAAAACGGCGTCGAGGTCAAATCAATTTACAATGAAAATGCCGATTTTAACGAGAAAAGATATGAATACAAAATCGTTGTGAACAAAGGCAATATTACTGTAGTTCAATATAATGGTGATGATGAGTTATTGTCATTAAATTGTACAGTAGAAAATATTAATGCCGCTAACAACACTTTTGTTATATTAGAAGTGTTAGAAACTTGGCAAATATCGACCGGTTATTTTGATTATGTAATTGTTGCCGATAATAGTCTTGGAATTAAGTCTGCTGATTCTTATTTCAATTCTTTAGATGGCTTGAAGTATGATTGGACAGATAGCGCATATGGTGGAAAGGAATTCGAAAGCGATTTTTCGGATGCTTCTTTGTGGACTGATGAATTGACAGAATATATAAAAGAAGATGGCAAACGTTTTTCACCAAAATCAGCATGGGATAATAAAAAAGGAAAAATAACCACAGCTAAGTGGTATGATTTTGATGAGGCTGTAAAAGTTAGATTTAGTTTATTTACATCATATCCAAATGATGCTTTGAAAAATAGTAAACTTGATACAAAATATAAGGAAGCCAATTATTCTGTTAATATAGGAAAATTCAAAATAGATATTAGATATTTCCAAAATGGTTTAGCGGTATATTATGATTCGGAGCTTATTGGTGAGATCCAAAATGATAGTTTAACTTATAATGACAAAGATTATTCGTATTTATTTTTAGCTTCTAAAGATGGTATTGTTGTCAAGCAAATGAACGGTTCTGATGTTGTTTTACAATTTGAATCTAAGTTTAATGAGTTCGAAGAATTTTCAAAAACTAGAATTTCTATTGAAGTTCTAGAAGATTGGCAAATTTGGAATGGATATTTCAAATCAATATCTGCTGTTCCTTATTTAAATTATAAAGCAATATATAGTTTTAACGCATTTGAAGATGTTACACAGGTATTAAGTTCAGAAACACCTGAACGTGCATGGGTTAAAACACAATGGGCGGTAAAACAACGCATTAATGATACAGATTGGAATGTCGATACTGTTGCAGCAAAACCAAATATTACTGGTTTTTACTCAAGTATACCTGCCGACCCAAGCGCAATACCTGTATTACTAGCATCATACGGTGATTATTCTAGTGCGGTTGGTGTTTACAATGGAAAGCTTCTTTTAATGGCAAATTTTCCTGATAGTAAAAAGCGTACAACAACATTGAGCTTTGAATGTCCGGCTGATGGTAAGATAAGATTACATGACCCAGATTTGGGATTGATATCAGTTCCTACAAAACTTAATGGTGTAAGTACATGGTGTCTCAATAGTTCGGATACTGAAGTAAAATCTATGCATATTGCGATATATCAGAATGATAAAAAGATTTGGCCTCTTGATGGTGATGAATTTTTGCTTTCTAATGAAAGCCATCCTGAAGCAACATCTGCGGTAAGAGATACGTATTTTCCGGATTTATTAATAGACGTTAAACAAGGTGATATGATTCATTTTGCAGTTAGACCAGAGCATTATATTCTTTCATCAAAAAGAATATTATCGAACAATCCGTCAGCATTATTAATGAATCCCCAGGTGGACTATATTAAGGTTTCTGGTGAAATGAAATATAATACTGATCGTGAACCTGTAGTTATTAAGCCAGATGTTAATATTGCGGATAAAATCACTAATAAAACTGCTATAATACGCTTCCCAACAGCAGAAAATAGTGATTTAATGCCGATAATTATTTGGAGCAGCGTTAGTATGCTGGCTGCAATAATTATTGTAGTATCATTGGTTATTGTTTTGAAAGTCAAAAAGAGGAGGGTTTAATATGGTAAAGCGAATTTTTACGATTGTTTTAATATTAAGTATTCTTTTTACTTTAAGTAGTTGCAATAATACTGCTACAACGGTAAGTAATGATTATAATACTTTAGAAAAAGAATCAAAAACTCAAATAGCCGTTTCTTTAAACCCGCAAATATCATTTAATACATCTGAAAAAGCTCATGCTTTTTCAGATGTGAGCGGATGTCTAGAACAAGATTTAAAAACTCAAACCAAAGAAATTTTTGCGAATAGCGATTGGAAATGGGTTTATTACGATGAGAATACATCGGAATGGGCAGTCAGAAATCCAGTTAAAATAGATGCATGGCAAAATTACAAATCTCAAAATGAGAAAAAATTCCCATATTCATATATATTCACTGAAAACGCATCAACTTCACTTACCCCCTATAAATCGGGTGCTGTTACAGTTCTTCCATATATAGTTGGTACTGAGTCACGTAATGGTGTTATTCTTTCAGTAACGGGTGAATATGAAGAAGGTTTATGTTATATTTGTCCTAAAGATGGCAAGGTGACAATTGAAGATCCTGATAAAGGTCAAATATCTATATTACGTAGAATTGAAGGAATAGTGACTTGTTCATTAGATAACGATAAATATAATCGTTCGGCAAAGGTGATAATATATCATAATGGTAATCCGCTATGGGCTGCAGAATTTGGCAATCCATATCATTATAAGAGTACTAAAAATGATGATGGAATTTACAGTGTCGATTTTCCGCAAATAAAGGATTTAAATGTTAAAAGGGGCGATATAATTTCTATAGTTGTTGAAAACACATCGGATTTAAGAACTATAGATGACTTAATCCCAAATGAATATAAAGAATATATTGAATAGTCAGAAAATTGTAGAATAATTAACACAGAAAGGCATGAATATTTATTGTAGCAAATTGGTGACTGAAAATAATTATTCTTATATTTCATCCAAAGGTAAACCCTATTTATTGACAGGGATTCAAGCAAGACCGGATAGGGCTATTTCAGCTTTCGGTGTATCTTCACAGGAGCATTTTGATACATATATAGAACCATATTTTAAAAATGCGGCAGAATTGGGATATGAAACTATAATATTCCCTATACATTGGGGACAAATTGAATTAAAGAAAGACAACTATAGTTTTAATATCTTAAAGATATATTACGATTATGCTAAAAAGTATGACCTCTTGGTTCATTTGTTATGGTATGGTTCTGATGTTTGTGGATTTAATACTAATGTCCCCAAATATATTCTACAGGATACCGAAACATACTCACGATTAAAGCAATATCCATCGGTTCTTGATTATAGTGATATGGATATGGTTGAAAGGGAAATATTAGCTTTCCAAAAAATGCTGGAATGGTTATATGAGAACGACAAAGATGGTCGTACAATTTCTATACAAATAGAAAATGAGCCAAATGCTACAGCGTGGGAGGGACCAGATTTAACAAACTATACAGACATAGATAATATAGATGCATCAACTTGGTGTGCTAATCAAAAACAAGAGATATACAACATTATGGATGCACTTGGACGTATGGTTAAAATTGGCCCTTATCGCTGTGTGACCCGTGTTAATTTTATGACTTATCAGTGTTATTACAACGGAATATATAATAAACAACTACAAGAAGTGTGTGATTTGCAAGGGATTGATATTGTAGGATGCGATTCATATCAGACTGATGTAAGTGATAATTTGCTGAAGGTAACTAATATCCCTAACAATATATCCCATTATCCTGAATTTGGTGCCAACTATTGGAACTTGGTTCCAATGACATTGAAAGCTTTATCACAAAGAGCCGGTATACTGACCTATCAACTTAAAGTGGTTGATGAAGACGGCACTTCAATTTTTACAGATAAGGAAAATGTATGGAATTGGAATGAAGCTTCTAAAGATGAAAAAAACGAATTGTATTTCACTGATACGTATGAATTAAAGGCATTAAATACTGCTTTAAATAACGCAAAAGCAGCTGTGATTTTAAATGATTCCGAAAAGACACATATATTCAATATTCAGCGTTTAGCGAACTGCAATGAAAATATTGAAATTGATGGAGTTAAAATAGCCTTCAGTAATACTGGTGCTGAATATTATGGAGGATGTGGATATGTTACAGCCATTTCCGATAAGGAGTATTTAGTTTTTGCTACACGAGGAAATTCCACATTCACATTTAATGGTAAAACAATTAAAAGTGTAGAGCAAGGTTTATATGTTGACAATCAATGGAAATGTGAAAAAGAGCTTTCAGTGTCTAACGGAAGAGTAGCTATTTCAAATGAACTTGCTAACAAAGGATGTATCTTTAAAATCGAAGTCAGTTAGGTGATATAATGTT